>Ga0116193_1002219_pt1 | contig 15017 bp, 18 predicted proteins | sample AD_UKC115_MetaG_FD_89892 | JGI IMG/M metagenome (GOLD analysis project Ga0116193, IMG submission 89892) | Active sludge microbial communities of municipal wastewater-treating anaerobic digesters from Hong Kong - AD_UKC115_MetaG | ecosystem: Engineered > Bioreactor > Anaerobic > Digestate... | reverse complement strand
GCTGATTCGAGGTATTACCGCGCGGATTCCCGCGCGGTAATACCTCGAATCGGCGGGGATGGACCCACGGGCGGGGAGCGGACGGCATACGGGAGAATGGCGGACATGACGGCCCAGGCGAGCGCCACCACCACCGGCACGGACGTCCTCGACGTCGCACGCGAGCAGGTGCTCGAGCGCGGCGAGGCGCTCAGCTACGAGCAGGTGCTCGAGGTGCTGCGCACCGGTGACGACCGGCTCGCCGAGCTGCTGGCGCTCGCCCACGACGTGCGGATGAAGTACCAGGGGCCGACTGTCGAGGTCGAGGGCATCGTCTCGCTCAAGACCGGCGGCTGCCCCGAGGACTGCCACTTCTGCTCGCAGAGTGGGCAGTTCACGTCGCCGGTGCGCTCGGTGTGGCTCAACATCCCCGAGCTTGTGCGCGCAGCCAAGCAGACGGCGGCGACCGGGGCGAGCGAGTTCTGCATCGTGGCCGCCGTGCGCGGGCCGGACGAGAAGCTCATGGAGCAGATGCGCGAGGGCGTCGCCGCGATCCGCGCGGCCGTCGACATCAACGTCGCCGCCTCGCTCGGCATGCTCACCCAGGAGCAGGTCGACGAGCTCGTCGAGATGGGCGTGCACCGCTACAACCACAACCTCGAGGCCGGGCGCTCCTTCTTCCCCAACGTGGTGACGACGCACTCGTGGGAGGAGCGCTGGGAGACCTGCGAGATGGTCAAGGCCTCGGGCATGGAGCTCTGCTGCGGCGGGCTCGTCGGCATGGGCGAGACCCTGGAGCAGCGGGCCGAGCTGGCGGCTGACCTCGGTCGGCTGGAGCCGCACGAGGTGCCGCTGAACTTCCTCAACCCGCGGCCCGGGACGCCCTTCGGTGACCTCGAGCCGATGGAGACCAACGACGCGCTGCGCACGATCGCGGCCTTCCGCCTCGCGCTGCCGCGCACGATCCTGCGGTATGCCGGTGGCCGCGAGCTGACGCTCGGCGACCTGGGCACGCGCGACGGGCTCCTCGGCGGCATCAACGCGGTCATCGTCGGCAACTACCTGACCACCCTGGGGCGCGACCCCAAGGAGGACCTGTCGCTGCTGGCCGACCTCGAGATGCCGATCCGGGCGCTCAACGAGACCTTCTGACCCCGTATGCCGTTCGCAGGCTCGGGCGCGTCGGCGCCGCTCCCCGATGAGGCCGGGACGTACTGCGGCGCGTGCGGTGGGGTGCTGGCCGAGGGGGACCATGCCCGGTGCGCGCGCCGGCTCGAGCTGGAGCCGCCGCGCTACTGCGGTCAGTGCCGCCGCCGGATGAAGGTGCAGGTGACGCCGGGCGCGTGGACGGCGACGTGTGTCGAGCACGGCACCGTCGAGCACTCGACCTGGTCCTGACTCGTCTCAGCCCCACTCCTCCCACCGCCCCCCAGCCCCACCCCCAGTCGAGCGAGCACGAATCGCCCGGGATTCGTACGAATCCCGGGCGATTCGTGCTCGCTCGTCTGGTGAGGGAGGTGGGCATGACCGGCCGGGAATGGATCAGCGGTCGCCTTGGTTGGGATGTTGACTGTTCAATCACCTTCCCCGCACTCCAGGAGTCCTCGTGAAGCTTCTCGTCCTCGTCGGATCCACGCACGCCGGCGGCTACAACGACCGGCTCGCCGAGATCGCGGTCCGCGAGCTGCCCGCGGAGGTCGAGGTCAGCCGCTTCGACCTGTCCACCCTGCCGTTCTACGACGAGGTCGCCGACGCCGAGGGTCGTCTGGGCGCCTCCGTCGACGCCTTCCGTGCGGCCGTTGCCGACGCGGACGCGATCCTCTTCACCAGCCCCGCCTACAACGGCACCCTGTCGGCCGTCGCCAAGAACGCCATCGACGTCGCCTCCCGCCCGCGTGGTGCAGCGCCGATCGCCGGCAAGCCGGTCCTCATCGCCGCCGCCGTCTACACCAAGGGCGCCGACGAGCGGGTCATCGACCACGCCCGCCTCGCACTGACCATCGCCGGAGCGAAGCCACTCGAGCGCGCCTTCTCGGTGACCGAGCACTTCGCCGCCTTCGACGAGTCCGGGCTCGCTGACAAGGACCGCGAGCGCGAGCTCCAGGGCCTCGTTGCCGACCTGCTCTCCCCCGCCACCGTCTGAGCTTCGCCTCCGCCCGGCGGGCCCACGCGCCGGCCACCGAACGGGTCGGCCACACTGTCACGTGTGACCGACCCGTTCGACGTGCTCGCCTTTGACCGCGCGCACCTCTGGCATCCCTACGGATCGGCCCTCACGGCCAGTGACCCTTACCTTGTGGAGTCTGCGCGCGGCATACGAATCCGATTGCGGGACAGGGACGGTGAGCCACGCGAGGTCATCGACGCCATGTCGTCCTGGTGGTGCGCCATCCACGGGTATGCCGTGCCGCAGCTCGACGAGGCGGCACGCTCCCAGCTCGATCGGGTCAGTCATGTCATGTTCGGCGGCCTCACCCACGAGCCGGCCGCAGAGCTCGGTCGGCGCCTCATCGACCTCACGCCGGAGCCGCTGCAACACGTCTTCTTCGCCGACTCCGGCTCGGTGAGCGTCGAGGTAGCCATGAAGATGGCGCTCCAGCTGCACCTGGCCGCGGGCGAACGACGCACCCGCTTCTTCACGGTGCGTGGCGGCTACCACGGCGACACCTTCTCGCCGATGAGCGTGACCGACCCCGAGGGCGGGATGCACTCGCTCTTTCGAGGCGTCCTGCCCGAGCACCTCTTCGCGCCCAGGCCACCAGCCGGAATCGACTGTGCCGCAGACAGTCCCGCGATGATCAAGTGGGAGCAGGCGACGCGTGAGCTGTATGCCGCGCACGCCGCCGACATTGCCGCGGTCATCGTCGAGCCGGTCCTCCAGGGCGCCGGAGGCATGCACATCTGGAGCCCGTATGCCGTGTCCGTGCTCCACTCGCTCGCGCGGGAGCACGGTGCCCTCGTCATCCACGACGAGATCGCCACCGGCTTCCACCGGACCGGGCCACTCTGGGCGGCCTGCCACGGCGCGGCAATCGGGGCGGACCTGACGCCCGACATCCTCTGCGTCGGGAAGGCGCTCACGGGGGGCTACCTCACGCTGGCTGCGGTGCTGTGCACCCGGGATGTGGCCGTCGGAGTCTCGCGCGGCGAGGCCGGGGGGCTCATGCACGGCCCGACGTTCATGGCCAATCCGCTGGCCTGCGCGATCGCCTCGGCCTCGCTGGACCTGTTGCGGGACAGCGACGCTGGCGCTGGGGTCGCGCGCATCAACACCGGACTGACCGAGGGACTGGCCGCTGCCCGCGCCCTGGACTCGGTGCTCGACGTGCGCACCCTCGGAGCCGTGGGCGTCATCCAGCTGCGTGAGCCGGTGCGGGTCGCCGCCGTGACCGCGGCGGCGATCGAGCGGGGCGTGTGGGTGCGGCCGTTCCGCGACCTCGTCTACACGATGCCGCCCTATGTCACCGGCGACGACGACCTGGCGACGCTGACCTCAGGCCTGGTCGACGCGGTGGCCGCCGTTCACGGCTGACGCGCATCGCGCTTCTGGGCGAGGAAGCGCCGACCGGCTCGGGTCAGGATGATCCGCTGACCCTTGGCATTGAAGGTGACATGGCGCTGGGGAGTGAGCGCGCGTGCCCATCCCACGACCTCCGACTCGGGCAGGTCGAGCGCCGCACCCAGCCTGGCGGCCGAGGCGAACTTGGCCGGCTCCAGCGCGAGCATCACGGCCAGTCCCGGCGATGACCCCAGGACCGGTCGAGGCACCACCACAGGCGACGCCGACCGCCACCACAGGGCGTACCGAACCGCGACGACGAGCACGGCTCCGCCCAGCAGGATCAAGGTGGTGCCACGCGCGGCTTCACCCCGCCAGAAGAAGGCCACCATGGCAGCCACGAGGGGCACGAGAACAAGGACGTTGGAGGCAAGCGGCCACCGAGGCGCGGCCTGCGCCCGGGCGGCCAGCACGTTGCCGAAGAGGATGACGCCGAGCACCACGACGGAGAACCACCCCAGGAGCCCACCGGTCGCGACCAACCCGCCGAAGATCACGATCGGCGGGATCGACAAGGTGGCATCGAGGAGCACGTCCCGGCGCGTCCACGGGATCACGCGCCCGCGCGCCTCACGGGCATCGGCAAGGTCCTGCGGCGTCGGCGCGGACGGATCCAGCCCATCCATGCCCGGCACGCTGACCGGCGGCATCGGCGCCACACTCATCGCGACCCCCCTCTCCCTCGCGCTCAGACTAGGGGTGAGGGCCTCACCGGACCAGCATCGCCTACGACGAGCGCCTCCTCGAGGCGGCCGCAGGGCTGGGGTTGACGTGCGCCGCACCGGGCAGGCCGGCCTGAGAGGCTTGCTCACATGAGGATCGTGATCGTCGGCGCGGGCTCGATCCGCTGCTACCTCGGCGGCCTGTTGGCGTCCGACTCCGCCGTGCACGTCACCCTCGTGGGACGGCCGGCCCTCACGTATGCCGTGGAGCAGCTCGGCCTCACCGTCGGCACCCCGGAGGATCCCCGCGCAGCCGGCGGGCGAGGAGCACGATCGGAGTGCCGATGGCAGCGGCGAACAGGACCATCAGCACCGGCACGGGGGTCTGCCACACCGCGGGCAGGAACGCCGGCGCCACGAGCAGGGCCATCACCGGCATGGGGAGCCACATCAGCGGAATGCGCGCGTTAGTGGGCTTCAGCCACAGGATCACCACACCCAGGGCGAACGCAGCGAACAGCGCGAGGAGGATCGGGGCCGACGGCGTCTCCCCGGAGCTCAGGGCGCGCGTCATCACGACGACTTACCCGACGCCGATGGCCGAGACGACGAGCCAGCCGAGGTCGAACAGGGCGTCCCTGCGCGTGAGCGGGTTGACGTCACACACCCTCGCCAGCAGGTCGACCGCCTCCCCCGGCGAGGCCGAGGGCACGACCGGCGGGTTCTTCAGCGGCCGGTGGCTGATCCGCCAGGGCAGGTCCATGGCGTCATGGTGACCGAGTGCCCGGCGCGTCAGTGCGGGCGCCGCAGCGACAGGGTCACGAGCACCGGGCCGGAGCGCCGCTCCGAGGGACCGGAGGCCCCGCACCCCGCGGACCCATCCACCTGGCCGGACGCACATGACCCACACCCCCCGTCGGGGCAGCCGATGGCCAGTTCCCGTGACTCCAGCCGCCCGGCACGCACCAGATGACCGATCGCGGCATCGACGACGTCCCGCGACAAGCCGGTCCGCACCACGACTTCGTCGACCGAGTGCACCCCTGCCCCGAAGGCCTCGAGCACCGCCGTCAGCGGACCGCTCACCAGATCAACCGTCCGACCTGGAAAACCAGAACGGCCAGCACCCACGCCACCACCAGGCCCAGCGCCAGCCCCAGCGCCGTCCAGCGCACGCCGATCTCCCGCTTCTGGGCCGAGATCGTTGCGACGCACGGGGTGTAGGCGAGGAGGAAGACCATGAAGGCGACGACGGCCACGGCAGTGTGCCCACCCGACGACGCCTCGAAGGTCTTGAGCAGCTGGTCGCCGAGACCGACGGGGTCCTGCCCCGAGCCGGCATCGGCGAGCGCATAGGTCTGCGCCCACGAGGAGATGACCGCCTCCTTGGCGATGAACCCGACGACAAGCGCCGACACCGCCTGCCAGTCACCGAAGCCCGCCGGGGCCAGGACGGGCGCCACGAAACGGGACACCGCGGCATACAGGCTGTCCTCCACCGGCACCGCGCCGAAGGTGCCTCCACCCCCGCCGGGGATCATCTGCAGCAGCCAGACGACGCAGACGGTCGCCACGATGATCCCGCCAGCGGTCCGCAGGAACCCCCTGAGCCGCAACCACATCACCGACAGCGACAGCCGTGCCGTCGGGCGTTGGTAGGGCGGCAGGTCGATGACGAGTGGGTCCGCGCCGACGGCCCGCCAGAGGGTCGAGCGAAGGAGCAGACCGATGAGGACGACGAGGAGGATCGAGACGAGGTACATCACGAAGACGACCGTGCCCGCACGCTCCGGGAAGAAGGTCGTCGCCAGCAGCACGAAGACCGTGAGCCGCGCCGAGCACGAGGTGAACGGCACGAGCAGCGAGGTCAGGATGCGGTGGCGCGCATTGGGCAGGATGCGGGTCGCCGAGATCGCCGGCACGTTGCAGCCGAAGCCGACGACCAGCGGCAGGAAGGCCCGCCCCGGCAGCCCGAGCCGCCCCATGAGCCGGTCGGTGACGACGGCGGCGCGCGCCATGTAGCCACTGTCCTCGAGCACCGCGAGCAGCAGGAACATCAGTCCCATGAGCGGCACGAAGGTCAGCACCATGCCGACACCGGCAATGAGTCCGTTGACGAAGAAGCCCTCGATGAGGCCCCCACCCAGCCCGATGGCACCGAGCGCCGCCGACACGGCCGCGCTCACCGGGCCCGAGACGAGCTGGTCGAGCCCGTCCTGCAACGGTGCGGCGACGACGGTCGTCACCTGGAAGACCGCCCACATCACGGCCAGGAAGATCAGCGGCCCGATCACCGGAGCCGTGACCCACCGGTCGATCCGGTCGGTCCACGTCTGGCGGACGTCGGCCCGCTCGGTCACCCCGGCGGTCACCGCCCGCTCGATCCAGGCGAAGCGTTCGTCGGCTCTCTCCAACTCGTATGCCGTGTGCTCGCCGTCGAGCGCCGGCTCCACCACATCGTGAGGGCAGCAGGAGCAGGGCGCGTCCGCGGTGCAGCCTCGGCAGCCACAGGGCTGGACCCTCGCGGGCTCAGGGTCGACGCGCGGGGTGGCCGGCCCCGCGTCGAGGGCGGCCAGGACGACGCGGTCGAGGTCTTCGTGGCCACGGCGTCGCCGCGGGTCCACGCTGACGACCGGGCAGCCGAGGGCCCGCTCGAGGGCGGCGGTGTCGATCTCGATGCCGCGACGGGCCGCGACGTCGATCATGGTGAGCACGACGACCACGGGCAGGGTGGTCTCGCGGACCTGGGCCACGAGGTAGAGCGAGCGCGCCAGGTGGGCCGCGCTGGCGATGACGACGACGGCGCCGGGACGTGCCGCGGGATCGGCGGCGAGCAGCAGGTCTCGGGTGAGCTCCTCGTCCGGGCTCATCGGGTCGAGGCTGTAGGCCCCGGGCAGGTCGACGAGCGAGACCTGCTCGCCCGGCAGAGCCCAGGCGCCACGGCCGACCTCGACGGTCGTGCCCGGCCAGTTGCCCACGGTGCGACGGGCACCGGTGAGGGCGTTGAAGAGGGTCGACTTGCCGACATTGGGGGCCCCCGCGAGGGCGACGACGCGGGCGCCGGCCGGGGCCTGGGGCGCGGAGCCGTCCTCGTGGCAGTTGGCGGCGGCCAGCCCGCGCGTGGTGTCGGCGGGCAGGGTCGCGGTCTCGGGGGTCACGGCGATCAGCCCTGCGGCTCGGTGTGGATCGAGCGCAGCACGCTCACCGCGAGGGCGATCCGGCTGCCCGCGACGTCGACGACGCGACCACCCCCGGCGGTGCGGTGCATCGGAGTGACGACCGCGGACCGGCGGATGCCGAGCTCGGCGAGGCGCCGCACGAGGGCCGGTGGGCCGTCGACGGCGTGCACGACGAGCGCGGCACCGGCGGGCACCTGATCGAGGCTTCTCGTCGACACGAGGACCAAGATACGCCCGGTTAGGGTCACCTAACCAACCGGACCGCTGTGCGGAACACTCAGATTCCGGTTGTTCAGTACGTTGTGCGGTCCCGACAGTTCTCAAAGGCGGTCTGGTCGAGGTAGGTGTTCCACACCGCTGTGTTGGCGCGAGCCAATTGATACGCGAAGCGTTCAGGGTGATGCCATGCGAAGGTCTCAACCTTGGCTGCGCCGAGCCTGAGAAGCTCTTCCACGGCGGGCTCAAGGTCGCTGTCGTGGGAGCAGAGCATGACCACGTCGATTTCTGGACGCAAAGCCTCCCGAACGGCGGCAAGAGCGCACAGGACATCGACACCCTTCTCTCGCTTCCCGGTAACGATCTCGCAACCACGGACATCCCGAACGGGTCGGCCGGCGGCATCTCTTTGCAGGTCGTACTTCAACGGCCGCAGAGTCACGTGGACCCGAGAATCGCGCTCCCATTGCGCCCGTTGGGCCAAACTCCTGGCGTAGTCGTCTGGATCGTGCTTGTTCGACGGCTGGCCCCGATAGACCCACACATCCGCCAAACGTGCGTGGCGATGGCCGGCCCTTTGGTTCGCGTTTCGGTGATGGATGAGTTGATTCGCGAAATGGAGAGGATCAACCAAGGTCTCGTGCCGCGCCAGAGCGCGAGAGCTCGGAAAGATGTCATGGCCGACAAGATGAACATTCTGGTAATCGAGGATCACACTGGTCCGCAACAGTGGTGGAGCGGGCACCGCCGGTGTTGTCATTCGCCCTCCGATAAAAAAAGCCCCACCAGTCCCGGAGGACGGTGGGGAACTATGCCTTGATCGTTCACGATGACTCAGGCCGTGTCAATCCGAACGAGGCAAGTATGGGCGCTACAGCACAGCCCGAGAGTGTCAGCCGCACATGTGCGGTGCTCGGCATCTGGCAGGATTCCGGGGTGAGTGACTTCCTCGAGCGCCTCCGGGCCGGTGCGGACGACCGGGCCGCGCGCGGGCTCACCCGCTCGCTCACCACCTTCGACCCGAGCACGGTCCTCGACCTCGCCGGCAACGACTACCTCGGCCTGCGGAACCACCCGCGGGTCATCGACGCCGGCATCGCGGCGCTGCGGGCCCACGGGGGCGGGGCCGGCGCGTCCCGGCTCGTCACCGGCACGTTGGCGATCCACGAGGAGCTCGAGTCGAGGCTGGCCGGGCTCGTCGGCGCCCCGTCCGCCCTGGTCCTCTCCAGCGGGTATGCCGCGAACCTCGCCGTCCTCACCTCCCTCGCCGACGCCGACACCCTCATCGTCAGCGACGCCCACGCCCATGCCTCACTCATCGACGGCGCCCGTCTCTCGCGCGGGACGGTCGCCGTCGCCCGGCACAACGACGTCGAGCACGTCCGGGAGCTGGTGACCGGACGCTCGCAGGCGCGGGCGCTCATCGTCGTGGAGTCGATCTACTCCGTCTTCGGAGACGTCGCGCCACTCGCGGACCTCATGACCCTGGCCGCCGACACCGGCAGCGTCCTCGTGGTCGACGAGGCCCACGCCCTGGGCGCCTCCGGACGCGGCGGCCGTGGCCTCGTCGCCGACACTCGTGCCGCCGAAGCCCTCGGCGGAGAGCCGTTCCCGGAGCAGGTCGTGATCACCGGCACCCTCTCCAAGGCGCTCGGCAGCCAGGGCGGCGTCGTGCTCGGTCACCCCCTCGTGCGCGAGCACCTGGTCAACACGGCGCGACCCTTCATCTACGACACCGGGCTCGCCCCCGCGGCTGCCGGGGCCGCGCTGGGCGCGCTCGACGTCATCGCCGAGGACCCCGGCCTCGTCGATCGCCTGCGTGACAACGCCGAGACCCTGGCCGGCGCCTGCCAGGTCGCGGCCCCGCCTGGCGCCGTCATGTCGGTGCCGATGGCCGGCCCCGAAGCGGCGCTGGCGGCGGTCGACGCAGCCCAGCGGCACGGCATACGGATCGGTTGCTTCCGGCCGCCCTCGACCCCGGACGGGAGCTCACGCCTGCGCCTGACCGCCCATGCGCACCACACGGAGGAGCAACTCGCCTCTGCCGCAGCCGTCCTCGCCGAGGTGATCCCCGCATGAGCCTGTCCCTGCCCAGCGTCGTCCTCGTCACCGGCACCGGCACCGAGGTCGGCAAGACGATCGCGACCGCCGCCCTCGCCTGCGCCCTGCGCGCCCGCGGCACCGATGTCGCCGTCGTGAAGGTCGGGCAGACCGGTGTCGGGCCCGACGAGGAGGGCGACGCCGCGACCGTGGCGCGACTGACCGCCGGCGTCGACGGCGCACCCGTCCCGACCGAGGAGTTCTTCCGGCTGCGGGACCCGCTCGCTCCCGACGCGGCGGCTCGACGTGAGGGGGTCGCCCTCCCGCCGGTGGCGACCCACCTGCGGCGGATCACCGAGCTGGCCGCGACCCACGGCGTGGTGCTGGTCGAAGGGTCCGGCGGCCTGCTCGTCCGCATGGACTCGCGCGGCGGCACGCTCGCCGACCTCGGCAAGGCCTTGCGCTACAAGGGGTCCAGCTGCGGCGTCGTGCTCGTGGCGGCCGCAGGACTTGGCACCCTCAACCACTCGGCGCTCACGGCGGAGGCGCTCGCCGCGCGGGGAGTGCCCCTCATCGGCACCATCGTGGGCTCCTGGCCCGCGCACCCGGGGCTGGCCGAGGAGAGCAACCTCGTCGACCTGCCGACGGTCACCGGCGCGCCGCTGCTGGGATACCTGCCCGAGGGCGCGGGCACGCTGACGCCGGCCGAGTTCGCCGTGGCCGCACCGACGTGGCTGCCGACGATCGCCGGGTGACGCCGCGAGGCGCGAGCGCATTTGCGAGGATCGGGGCATGAGTTCGACCGACCACTCCCCCTATCGCGTGACCGTCGTCTGCTGGGGCAACATCTGTCGCTCGCCGATGGCGGAGTTCATCCTCCGGCAGGCCTTCGAGGACGCCGGGCTCGGCGACCGGGTCGTGGTCGACTCAGCGGGCACCTCCACCGAGGAGCTCGGCCGCCGGATGGATCGGCGGACGATCGCGACGATGGTGCTGCACGGGGTGCGCGACACCGGGTTCGGGGACAAGCGGGCGCGCCAGTTCCGCCACGACTCCTACGACGACAGCGACCTGGTGCTCGCCGCCGACCATGTCCACGACGAGATCCTGCGCCGTCGCGCCCGTGGCCCCGAGGACAGCGCCAAGATCCGACTGCTGCGGTCCTTCGACCCCGATGCGGTGGCTGCGGGCACCCTCGGCATGGAGGACCCGTGGTACGGCGACGACGAGGACTTCGACACCACCTATGCCGAGATCGTGGCGGCAACCCCCGGCATCGTCGACTTCGTCCGTGGCCAACTCACCTGAGGCGAGCACACGGCATACGGAACCGCCAGCGACCACGTCCACGCACGATGGGAGGATGGGGTCCATGGGATCCCTGGCTGACCTGACCCCACCGATCGCGCTCGGGGCGCTCGACGGCCGCTACCGCGGCGCCGTGGCCGACCTGGTCGACCACCTCTCCGAGCCCGCGCTCAACCGGGCCCGGACCCACGTCGAGGTCGAGTGGCTCATCCACCTCACCGACGAGCAGGCCGTGCCGGGCGTGCGGCGCCTCACCGGCGACGAGAAGGCCGCACTTCGTGCCGTGGTCACAGGCTTCGGTGCCGACGAGATCGCCGAGATGGCCGCGACCGAGCGGGTCACCCAGCACGACGTCAAGGCGGTGGAGTACTTCCTCAAGGAGCGCCTGACCCACATTGCGCCCGCCGAGGCCGACCGCGGCCTGGCCGAGCTCATCCACTTCTGCTGCACGAGCGAGGACATCAACAACCTCTCCTACGCGCTCATGGTGAAGGCCGCGGTGCAGGAGGTCTGGCTGCCCCGCGCCAGCGCGCTCGTCGAAAAGCTCGCCACGATGGCCAGCGACCTGCGCGAGGTGCCCCTGCTCGCCCACACCCACGGCCAGCCGGCGACGCCGACGACGATGGGCAAAGAATTGGCCGTCCTCGCGTTCCGCCTCCAGCGCCAGCTGCGAAGGATCGAGGAGGCCGATTTCCTCGGCAAGCTCAACGGCGCCACCGGCACCTATGGCGCGCACCTCGCGGCCGTCCCGGGCGCCGACTGGCAGGCCATCTCCGAGTCCTTCGTCGAGGGCCTGGGCCTGACGTGGAACCCGCTCACCACCCAGATCGAGAGCCACGACTGGCAGGCCGAGCTCTATGCCGACATCGCGCGGTTCAACCGGGTGCTGCACAACATGTGCACCGACGTCTGGGCCTACATCTCGATGGGCTACTTCGCGCAGGTGCGCGGCCAGGGCACCGTCGGCAGCAGCACGATGCCGCACAAGGTCAACCCGATCCGTTTCGAGAACGCCGAGGCCAACCTCGAGGTGAGCAACGCCCTCTTCGACGTCCTCGCCGCCACCCTCGTCCAGAGCCGGCTCCAGCGCGACCTCACCGACAGCTCCATGCAGCGCAACATCGGTGTCGCCTTCGGCCACAGCCTGCTCGCGATCGACAACGCGGCCCGCGGCCTCGACGGCCTCGACGCCGTGCCCGAGGCCATGGCCCGCGACCTCGACGCCAACTGGGAGGTGCTCGGCGAGCCGATCCAGTCGGCGATGAGAGCCCTTGGGGCACAGGGGGTTCCGGGCATGGAGGAGCCCTACGAGCGACTCAAGGAGCTCACTCGAGGTCGGCGCATCGGGCAGGCCGAGCTGGTCGAGTTCGTCCGCGGGCTGGGGCTGCCGAGCGACGTCGAGGAGCGCCTGGCCGCGATGACGCCGGCGACCTACGTGGGCCTGGCGCCTTCGCTGGTGGACCACCTGGACTGAGGACGGCAGGCACACTGATCGGTATGCCGTCCGCTCACCTCCCAGCGCCCGTCACCCGAGCCGACCTCGACGACCTCTGCCTCGCCCTGCCTGAGGTGACCCTGGGCACCTCGTGGAACCGGCCGGCATACGTGGTCCGGGACAGGGCCTTCGTGCGCTTCCGGGAGCCGCGGAAGGACTGTTTGGATCCCGCGACCGGCGAGCCGACGGACGACGTCATCGTCGTGACCGTGTCCGGTCCGGACGACAAGGCCGCGCTCGTCGAGGCCGGGCCGTGGTTCACCATCTCCCACTTCGACGGCCACAATGCCGTCCTCCTCCGGGAGCGCGACCTGGGTGGGCTGGACTTCGTCGAGCTCGCCGAGGTCGTCACCGACGCGTGGGCGTGCGTCGCCCCGAAGAAGCTGGTCAAGCAGCACCTGGGCTGAACCGCACCCACGCGGGCAGGTGCTCATCTCGGCCAGGCCACGGCAGACCTTCCACGGCCCACCCCGCCGCGCCGCCCACTTGACGGAAATCCCACTGCCATGGTTCATTAGTTGAGTAATGAACCCCTGAAGGAGTTGCCGTGGCCCCGCCCACCGAAGGTCGTCCGATCTTCCTGGAGATCGCCGACCAGATCGCCGCGGACATCCTCGTCGGCACCTACGGGGAGCGGGCCCAGGTGCCCTCGACCAACGAGCTCTCCGTCCACTACCGGGTCAACCCGGCGACGGCCGGCAAGGCCCTCAACCGGCTCGTGGACGACGGCGTGCTCTACAAGCGTCGGGGCCTGGGCATGTTCGTCGCCGCTGGGGCGCCCGAAGCGCTGCGGGCCCGCCGGCGAGCGGCCTTTGCGGACGAGTTCGTCCGCCCCTTCCTCGCCGAGGGCGCGCGCCTGGGCCTTTCCCTCGACGACATCGTCACCCTCATCCGCAAGGACCACCCATGACTCCCACCCCGTTCAGCGCCACCCATCCCGGAATCTCCTTGGTGGGGGTGTCCAAGAGCTACGGGTCCAAGCGCGTCCTCACGGACGTGACCGCCGACCTTCCGGCCGGCCGGATCTACGGATGCTCGGCGCCAATGGCGTCGGCAAGACGACCCTCATGTCCCTCATCTCCGGGCACACCTTCCGCACGGGCGGCCAGATCCTCGTCGACGGCGTCGACCCGGTCGAGCACGCTGCCGTCCTCCAGCGCATGTGCTTCATCCACGAGGACCAGCGCTACAACGACGTGCTCACCGTCGGCCAGATCCTCTCGGTCACGCCGAGCTTCTACCCGGACTGGTCGGCCGAGACCGCGGATCGCGTCGTCGAGGCCTTCCGGCTGCCTCGTGGGACGCGGTCCAAGAAGCTCTCCCGAGGGCAACGTTCCGCCCTGGCGATCACGATCAGCCTCGCCAGCCGTGCGGCATACACCTTCCTCGACGAGCCCTACCTGGGGCTGGACGCCAGCGCCCGCTCGATCTTCTACGACGAGCTGCTGAGGGAGTATGCCGAGCACCCCCGCACGATCATCCTTTCGACGCACCTCATCGACGAGGCGGCCGATCTCATGGAGGAGGCGCTGATCCTCGAGGACGGGACCGTGGCCGTGCAGACCGACGTCGACGAGGCTCGCCGGGCGTCGTTCCTCGTCCGCTGCCGTGAGGCCGACGTGCGGGCACTGGTGGGCGAGCGGGAGGTCCTCACCGAGCGTCGTCTCGGCGCGATCCTCTCGGCAACGGTGCGAGGGCAGGCGAGCGCCGAGGACCACGCCGCCGCCGACCGCGCCCACCTGTCGATCGAGGCAGCGACCCTGCAGGAGTTCGTCGCGGCCATCGGCATCCACTCCCTCGATTCCCACGAAGCCGGCCACGACCACGGTCATGACCGCGGCCATCACCGCACCCACGACTCGGAGCTCACCTCATGACCCACGCCCTGCCCAACCTGCGCCTCTACCTGGCCAACCGCACGTGGTCGGTGCTCACCCCGATCTACATCCTGGCGATCATGACCGGGATCACCGTCGTCATCACCGCCATCATCGGCATCGCCACGGGCCTGCCGATCCCCGACGACATCCGGCACGACATGCGCTTCAACGGCGGCGCGATCTACTGCATCCCGGGCTTCCTCATCTCGGTCGGCGCCCTGGCGATGAACCGCAACTTCTCCATGGCGCTCGCCCTGGGCTCGACCCGCCGACACTTCTGGATCGGCACGGCCCTGGGCTTCGTCATCACGAGCCTGACCCTGGGGGTGGGCAGCCTCGTGGGCCTGGGCCTGGAGCGACTCACCAACCACTGGTTCATCGGGGCCCGCGCCTTCGACGTCACCCCGCTGGGGGATGGGGACGTCGTGCAGACCTTCACGACGACCACGATCCTCGCGCTGCTCTCGCTCTTCCTCGGGGCCCTCTTCGGCACCGTCTTCCGAGCGTTCGGGGCGGTCTGGACGACGGTCACGGCCATCGGGCTGGGCCTGCTCCTCGCCGGTGCGGCGGCCCTCGTCGTCGCGTCGTGGTCCGAGGTCGTCACCCTGATCGGCACCTTGGGACCGTGGCTCCTGCTCAACATCGCCGCAGTCCTGGCCCTGCTCGCGGCGGCGGGGAGCTATGTCGTCAACCGGTTGG
>Ga0116193_1002216_pt1 | contig 15026 bp, 15 predicted proteins | sample AD_UKC115_MetaG_FD_89892 | JGI IMG/M metagenome (GOLD analysis project Ga0116193, IMG submission 89892) | Active sludge microbial communities of municipal wastewater-treating anaerobic digesters from Hong Kong - AD_UKC115_MetaG | ecosystem: Engineered > Bioreactor > Anaerobic > Digestate... | reverse complement strand
CTCGAGTGTAGCTATCCGGGGTGAGAGCGGGAGCTACAACGCCGTAGCCGTTCGCAGTGCCGCACCCGTGGAGTGTAGCTATCCGGGGTGAGAGCGGGAGCTACAACAAACACCTTCGCCGCCTCCTCCAGTGCCGCGAGTGTAGCTATCCGGGGTGAGAGCGGGAGCTACAACGCGCTGCTTGTGCGGGTCAAACACCTCGATGAGTGTAGCTATCCGGGGTGAGAGCGGGAGCTACAACATCCGCGCGCAGTGGTCGGCGTTTATCGCTGAGTGTAGCTATCCGGGGTGAGAGCGGGAGCTACAACCGCGAGACGGTGCTCGCCGCTCAGCGCGCCGAGTGTAGCTATCCGGGGTGAGAGCGGGAGCTACAACAGATGTCGCATGGCACCGCGCCGCCGGTGGGAGTGTAGCTATCCGGGGTGAGAGCGGGAGCTACAACGTCACTGGTGTTGTTGACGTTGGACAGACCGAGTGTAGCTATCCGGGGTGAGAGCGGGAGCTACAACTGACGACCGTCGCTGACCAACCGTAGTAGTGAGTGTAGCTATCCGGGGTGAGAGCGGGAGCTACAACGATCACGTAGCCGTCAACCGGTTCTACCACGAGTGTAGCTATCCGGGGTGAGAGCGGGAGCTACAACACACACCTGGCAGACGCGCCAGTGGTCCAGGAGTGTAGCTATCCGGGGTGAGAGCGGGAGCTACAACACGGCTACGACGGCAGCAACACCACCAACTGAGTGTAGCTATCCGGGGTGAGAGCGGGAGCTACAACCGCGCCAGATGGGTGACGACATCCGCGCGAGAGTGTAGCTATCCGGGGTGAGAGCGGGAGCTACAACCGCAGCTTTCACAGCGCGATCAGTGATGAGGAGTGTAGCTATCCGGGGTGAGAGCGGGAGCTACAACACCAGGCGGGCGGCATCATCGTCGTTCGCCGAGTGTAGCTATCCGGGGTGAGAGCGGGAGCTACAACGAAGAAACCTTTAGCACCGCTTACGACGAAGAGTGTAGCTATCCGGGGTGAGAGCGGGAGCTACAACACATTTTGCACACGGGCTCGATGGCCCGTCTGCAAAATGTGGAGCGCCCTGCGCTCGCCAGTTATGCAAATGGCGCTGTGCCGCGATGACGCATCTGCGGCGGCACTGCGACAGATCAGTCCCCCGCCACCATCGGCGCACCGTCGCTGGAAGCGCCGTCGTTCAGGGCTTTGGGTTCGAGATTGAGCAGCCGCTCAACGCGCGAGAACACCTCGGCGCGTGAGCACGGCTTGCGCATGAAGTCGTCGGCGCCAATGCGTTTGACGTAGTACTCCTCGGTGGCGGCTTCGTTGCCACTCATCACAATCACCGGAACTTTACCCACGTACTGCGACCGCCGGACGCGGCGCAAGACGTCAAAGCCGCTGATCCCGGGCAGAACGATATCCAGAAAAATCAGGCTCGGCTTGTTCTTGCGCAACAGCTCAAGGGCCGCCTCGCCGTCAAACGCCTCGAGAATGGTGAAACCGTTCTCGCGCAACATGCGCCCGAGTGCCGCCACCATCGTCTTCGAATCATCAACGATCAGAATCGACGTGCCCTCCGGCACCAGCTTGCGCGGTCGCCGCCGTCGCTCGACGGGTGGCCCGGCCGCCGGTCTGGCGGTGTCAGTGGCGACCGGCGCCGGCACTGGGTCGGGCCGGCGACGAAAAAAATCCAGCAAGGACATACAACCCCCCGTTACGGCTTACGGCAGGTCACTACCCCCGAAAGCGGCGGTTAGCTTAGCGCAAAGTGGTCGGCATACCTACCGCCATTCCCCAGCCGTACTGATCGTCGGGCCACCCTGCCATTCGTCGCAACCAGCTTGGCACCCTGACCGGGCAATGCAAAATCGCGCAACGGCCTCGGCGCAGGGCGGAACGTGACGGAGACACGATGGCTATATTGACGAAGGGGCGGGTCTTTGGCTCGCTGGTGTTGCTCGGGCTGGGCGCCTTGCTGTGGGGCGGTTACGCGCTGCAAATGAAGCTGGGCGCACCGGACGAGAAGCCGCGCTACAAGGTGGCAGACGTTGATCGCGGCAGCATCGTGCAGTTCGTCACCGCGACCGGAACGCTGAACCCGGTGGGTCTGGTGAACGTCGGCACGCAAGTGTCCGGCACCGTCAGCGAACTGCTGGTTGACTTCAATGATCGGGTGCGTCGGGGCCAGGTGTTGCTCAAGCTGGAACCGACCCTGCTCAACGCGGCGGTGAAGCAGGCCGCCGCGTCGCTTGATGCAGCACGCGCGCAGTTGACGCTGGCCGACAGCAATTACAACCGCAATCTCAAGCTGGTGGATCAGGGCTTCATTTCGCGGGCAACGCTGGAGCAGCTTCGGCAAGCGCTGGATGCCGCCAAGTCGCAGGTGGCGCTGAGTCGCGCGCAGCTGGAGCGGGCGCAGGCCGACGTGGCCAACAGCATCATCCGGGCACCGATTGACGGCATCATCATCAAGCGCACGGCGGACCTTGGGCAAACGGTGGCTGCCAGCTTTCAGACGCCAAACCTGTTTACCATCGCCCGCGATCTGAAGCAGATGCAGATTGACACCAATGTGTCGGAGGCGGATGTTGGTCTGTTGAAGGCTGGCCAGGCGGTGCGCTTTGTGGTGGATGCCTTCCCCGAGCGCGACTTTGAGGGCAAAGTGCGGCAGTTCCGGCTGTCCCCCAACGTCAGCCAGAACGTGGTCACCTACAACGTGGTGATCGATGTGGATAACCCTGACGAGCTGCTCAAGCCGGGGCTCACCGCGCAGGTACGCATCATCACGGCCAACAAGCCGGATGCGCTGCGCGTGCCCACCGCGGCGCTGCGTTATCGCCCCAGCGAGTTCGAGATCGCGATGGATTCGGTGAAGAAGAAGCTGCTTGGCGACAAGTCGGCGGACGAGAAAGCCAAGAGCAAGGACGGCGACAAGGCCAGCGCTGCCGCCGACGCTGACAACACCGACGAACTTGGTCTGCGCACCAAAACCGGCGAACGGCTATACCGCATTTATCGCATTACCGACAGCAAGGACGTCAAGGTGCCGCAGCGCGCAGAGCCGGTAGACGTGGTGATTGGCGTGTCCAACAGCAAATACACCGAAGTGGTCAAGGGCCCGCTTGCGGCGGGCGACCGGGTGGTGGTGCGCTCGCTGCTGGCCGACCCGACGCGGCAGTGAGCGATGGTCAGATGATGAGCGCAGCCACACTGGTCGAACTGCGCGGCGTGCGCAAGAGCTACTTCAGCAACCGGGTGGAGACGCCGGTGCTGCACGGCATCGATCTCGTCATGAAGCGCGGCGAGTTCGTTGCCATCATGGGGCAGTCCGGCTCCGGCAAATCAACGTTGATGAATGTGCTGGGCTGCCTGGACACCCCGACTGCGGGCAGCTACCGCCTCGCCGATGCCGACGTGGGAACGCTGTCGCGTGCGGCACTGGCCGGGCTGCGCAATCGCACCATTGGTTTTGTGTTTCAAAGCTTCAATCTGCTGAAGCGGATGTCGATTCTGGACAACGTGGCGCTGCCGCTGATCTATGCGGGTGTAAGCCGCAGCGAGGCGCGGGCGCGGGCACAGCGGCAGTTGCAGCGAGTGGGCCTGGGTGAGCTGGCCAAGCGGCAACCCAACCAGCTCTCGGGCGGGCAGCAGCAGCGTGCCGCCATCGCCCGGGCGCTGGTGGCGGACCCACCGCTGATTCTGGCCGACGAGCCGACCGGCAACCTCGACACCCGCACCAGCGCGGAAATCATGGCGGTATTTACCGAGCTCAACCGTGACCGTGGTCAGAGCATCATCCTGGTGACGCACGAGCCGGACATCGCTGCGTTTGCCCATCGTCTGGTACGCCTGAAAGATGGACTGGTGCTGTTTGATGGCGCCGCCAGCGAGGGCTTGCGTGAGTTGGCTCGCGAAGACAGCGCCGTTGCTGCCGTGGTAGCGCAGGGAGCAGCACGATGAGGTTCACCCAATTGCTGACCGAATCACTCGGCGCGATGCTGGCCAACCCGCTGCGCACCCTGCTCACTATGCTGGGCATCATCATCGGTATCGCCAGCGTGGTGTTGATGCTGGCCGTAGGCGACGGCATCAAGGCCTTCATCAACAAGCAGCTCGCGGTGCTCGGCAGCAACCTGGTGCTGGTGCAGGCGGACGTGCGCAAGTCGGCGGGGGTGAGGCTGCGCACGGGCAGCGTGCAGACGATGACGATGGACGACGCCGAGGCGATCAACCGCCTGCCCAGTGTCGCAGGCGCGGCGCCGATGCTCACCGTCTTCTCGCAGATTTCAGTCGGCAACGACAACGCCAATACTCAGGTGCAAGGCACCACGCCGGCGTCGTTCCGTATCCGCAATCTGCGCCTGGCGCGGGGCAGCCCGATCACCGACGTAGACGTCGCCAGCGCGGCACGCGTAGCGGTGCTGGGCAAAAAGATCGCCGAACAGCTCTTTTACAAGGTGGACCCCGTCGGGCAGTCGATCCGCATTGACAACCAGAGTTTTCAGGTGACCGGTGTGCTCGACAACGAGGGCCAGAGCTTCGATGCCGGTGACATTGGCGAGGTCGTGATCGTGCCGATCTCGACAGCCCGCATCACCCTGGTGCGCACCGCCACACCACGCAGCGTGCAGTACATCGTCGCGCAGTCGCGCAGCGCCGCGACGTTGAACGACATGGTTGCCGATATCAAGGAGCTGGTGCGTGACCGGCACCGCATTCGCGCGGATGACGAGGATGACTTCCGGGTGGTGAACTTCGGCGAATTCGCCAAGTCCGGCGAAGCCATCGCCACCGGCCTCTCCGTGGCACTGGGCTTTATCGGCGCCGTGTCGCTGGTGGTGGGCGGCATCGGCATCATGAACATCATGCTGGTGTCGGTGACTGAACGCACGCGCGAGATTGGCATTCGCATGGCCATTGGCGCCCGACCGTCGGATGTGCTGTGGCAGTTCCTTATTGAGGCAGTGGCGATATGCGTGGTCAGCGGCCTGATCGGCATTGCGCTGTCGGCAGGCCTGGCAGCGGCAGTCTCGGCCAGCGGCAAATTCGAGCTGGTGGTCGGCGTCAAGGCGATTTTGATTGCCACGCTGTTTAGCGGTGCGGTGGGCGTCTTCTTCGGCTTTTACCCGGCACGACGGGCCTCGAAGCTGCAGCCAGTCGAGTGTTTGCGCTACGAGTAGCGTGTTACCGGCGTTGCGCACTGGTTCAGCGAAAATAGCGGGGTGATCCCGAACGATTTCATCGCCCAGCTGCTGTCCCGCGTCGACGTGGTCGAGGTGATCGACCGCTATGTGCCGCTGAAGAAGGCCGGGCAGAACTATCAGGCCTGCTGCCCGTTCCACAAGGAGAAGTCGCCCTCGTTCTCGGTCAGCCCGACCAAACAGTTCTACCACTGCTTTGGCTGCGGTGCGCACGGCTCGGCCGTCACCTTTTTGATGGAGTATGGCGGCAAGAGCTTCCCCGATGCCGTGGAGGAGCTGGCGCAGAATGTCGGCCTTGCCGTGCCGCGCGACAACTCGCGACCGGCTGACCCACAGGCCGGCGGGCTGTTCGACGTGATGCTGGCGGCGGCGGGCTTTTACAAGCAGCAACTGAAGCATTCACCGATTGCGATCGAGTACTTCAAGAAGCGCGGCGTCAGTGGCGATGTCGCGCGGCGCTTTCATCTTGGCTGGGCGCCTGCTGGCTGGCAGCCGCTGGCAGAGGCGTTCGACGATTACGCCGATAACCAGTTGCTGGAAACCGCTGGACTGGTCGCAGCGGGTGATGCCGGCAAGCGCTATGACCGTTTTCGTGAACGCGTGATGTTCCCGATCCTGAACCAGCAGGGCGCAGTCATTGCTTTCGGCGGGCGCATCCTGGGCAGCAAGGACGACGGCAACGGCCCCAAGTATCTGAACTCGCCTGAAACACCGATCTTCAGCAAGGGGCGCGAGCTTTACGGCCTGTTTCAGGCACAGGGCGCGATCCGCAAGAGCAATCGCGTGCTGGTGGTCGAGGGCTACATGGACGTGGTGGCGCTGGCGCAGTACGGCGTCGAATACGTCGTCGCCACGCTGGGCACGGCGACCACCGAAGCGCATGTGCAGCGCCTGCTGCGGCTCGCTGACGAAGTGGTGTTCAGCTTCGACGGCGACAGCGCCGGCCAGCGCGCCGCGTGGCGAGCGTTGGAGAACGCGCTGCCGGCGTTGCGCGATGGCAAGCAGATTCGTTTCCTGTTCCTGCCTGAAGAGCATGACCCCGACAGCTATGTTCGTGAACACGGTCGCGAGGCATTTGAAGAGTACGTCGCCAACGCGCTGCCGCTGTCGCGCTACTGGATCGACGAGCTGAACAAGCGCCACCCCGGCGACAGCGCCGAGGCGAAAGCCGCGCGCGCCGCTGCGGCCCGTGGACATCTGGAGCTGGTCAGCGCCCCGATGCTGCGCGAGTCTCTCGCCAAAGTGCTGGAGGGCGACGTCAACATTGCCTCCTACACGCTGCTGCCGCCAGTGAAGGCCAAGGCCACCGAGGCAAGCTCGTCGACGTATCAGGAGGACTCGTCACCGCGCACGCGCTTCGTTGCCCGGCGACCGCCGCTGCCGCGCAATGATCCCGCCACCCAGCGCGTGCTGGCCAGTGCTCGCCGCATTCTGGGCCGCCCGAAGCTCGCGATGTATCTGGTGGATATGCAGTTCCCTGACCCCGCCAACACGCCGCAGGCAGTGCGCTTGCTGCAGGCGGTGGCAGCGGTTGCAATCCGCTTTCCTGACGAGCCCAATGTCGGCGCGTTGCTCGAACAGTTTCGCGAAACCGAGTTCGCCAGCGACGTGTCGCGGCTGATTACCGACCGCGACGCTGAAGTCGATGCGTCGGTCAGCGACGAAGAAGCCGAAGCGCAGCTACGGGAACTGCGGGAGCAAATTGAGAGCGGCAGCCTATTCCCGGCCGCCAAAGCTGTGGCCGTGCCCGAGCACTTGCAGCACATGGGAATATTGGCGCTCGGCGCGCGCCGTGGCGTATCCAGTGTTCCCCTCCCCATGCCTCCGGGGGCTGCGGCCGGCGAACGACAAGGGTCGCCAGTGCCCGCGCAGTCGCTACGCACTGCGCCGCCCCCGCCGCCACCCGCCCAGGCGGGCGACCATGGCGTCGACGACGATCTCGACGACATTCCTTTCGATTTCAATGCCAATTTCGCGCCGCCGCCCGACGATCAGCATGACGCGCCGTTTTAATTCACCCTGATTGACCTCATGAGTTCACCACTAATTTCCACTGCCGACCTGGCCACACGACTGAATGACCCGAAGCTGGTGGTGGTCGATAGCCGTCACGATCTGCTGAACCCGGCGCTGGGACCGCAGGCCTACGCCGCTGGCCACCTGCCAGGGGCGATCTTCATGTCAATCGACGATGATCTCTCCGCTGCCAAAACCGGCAGCAATGGCCGTCACCCCTGGCCAGCGGCCGATGCGTTCGCGGCGACACTCGGCAGCAAGGGCATCGGCAACGCCAGCCATGTCGTCGTTTACGACGGCGGCAATGCCATGTATGCAGGGCGGCTCTGGATGATGCTGCGCTGGCTCGGACACGACCGTGTGTCGGTGCTCGACGGCGGTATCGCACAGTGGCAAAAGGAGGGGCGCGCGATCGACACCACACCACGGCAGCACGCCGCGACGACCTACCATCCCGTCGTGCGTACCGGCATGCTGTTGAACGCCGATGACACACTGGCGGCAATGACCGACCCGGCGCAGCGTATTCTCGACGCCCGTGCCCACGAGCGTTACCGTGGCGACAGTGAGCCGGTCGACCCCGTTGCCGGGCACATTCCGGGCGCCGTGAACCGACCGTTCGCGCTCAACATGCGGGACGGCCTGTTCAAGCCGGCCGACGAACTGCGTCGCGAATTCGAAATCGTACTCGCAGGACGCCCGCCAGCACATCTGATTCACCAGTGCGGCAGCGGTGTTTCTGCGTGTGCCAACATCATCGCGATGGAGCACGCTGGCCTTGGCGGCAGCCGGCTGTATACCGGCAGCTGGAGCGAGTGGTGCGCCGATCCGTCACGCCCGGTGGCGCGAGGCTAGACCGCGACACCGACGCATCAATCCTTGTAATTTCCCCAGGCCCTCATGCTCTTGCGCATGAAGCTGACCTGCGCTTCCCACTTGGTGCAGCGGCGGCAAATGAAGGCATGCGCACGGATCACCGTGCGTTCGGTGGTCGAAAGTGAGCGATCTTCACGTTCGGAGACGAGTGCCGCGACTTCGCGGCAGGTACGCAGGAATTTCATGAGCTAGCCTTGGCGGCGCCATCGCCGAACCACTTGAGCTGCAGGCACTCGCGCAGCCGCAAGCGTGCGCGATGCAGCAGCACCCACGTGTTGGACGAAGTAATCTTCAATTCCTTACAAATCTCGTCGGTCGAGAACTCCATCCACTCGCGCATCAGAAACACCCGCCCCATCGTGGGGGGCATCTGGTTAATGCAGACATCCAGCACCTCCAGAAACTGTTTCGAATTCAGTGTTTGCTCCGGATTCGGCCAGTCGCAAGCGTCGCCGCGAAAGTGGCCGTCGGGCGCGAACAGCAAGTCCTCCAGCTCGGCGTCCTCATCGGTATTGATCGACGAGGCGACCTCACGGGAGTTGGCGCGCAGACAATCGATGATCTTGAATTTGAGGATGCCGACCAGCCAGGTACGCAGGCTGGAGCGACCGGCGAAATTCTGCGGCTTCTCGATCGCGGCGAGCATCGTCTCGGCGACCACATCTTCCGCCCACGCATCATTTCGTAGCTGCAAGCGGGCAAAACGAAGCAGATAACTGCGGGATTCCGCCACTTCGTTGGCAAATTGGGCAGAGTCAGTCATGGCAGGTGCCAGAAGCGCTGTGGCGATAGCTCATGACACGGAGTGTATGGCTATTGGCGTGATCGCCCGATTGCATCAGGGGTGGTGCAGCAAATGCGGGAGAGTCGACTTGAGGCGATTCCTGCCCGTTGGCCCCGGCCCAATGGGCACTTGGCTGAAGAGCTGTACACCGCGTGTGTTGACTCTATTTTCGCGTCAACTCGGCGCCTGGGCGGCACGTTTTGGTGCGAGACCTGTCCAACCGTTTTCTACGACCGCGACGCAGAGTTTTCTGATCCGTGCGGCGCTACAAAGGAGAGAATCCTGTGAAACAAATGTTTGCCATGACACTGGCTGCCATCGCAGTCACGGCCGCTGTGGCGCAGCCCGCGCCAACTTACGCGCCGCCGCAACAAAGCTATAGCGATGTCGCGCAGGTGCTCTCCGCGCAGCCGATCTACGAGCGCAACAATGTGCCTCGTCAGGACTGCGCCAACGAGACCGTCACCGAAACGCGCGCTGTGCCAGCGCAAGGTTATGTCAGCGCCAATTACGCACCTGCCCAGCCCGCGCCGGCAACAACCGGTGAACGAACCGTTGGCGCTGGCACGATCATCGGTGCCATCATTGGCGGCGTCGTCGGCCACCAGTTCGGCAATTCGGCTGGCGGCCGTGACCGCGGCACTGCCGCCGGCGCCATCGTCGGTGGCCTGGTCGGCAACCAGATCGAGAACAGCGCGCCTTCGACTGCGTCTGCGCAAAGCGCCAGTGGACCGGCCCGTGTCGATTACGTGCCGGAGACGCGCACCGTTCAACGCTGCCGCACGGTGTACGACGGCCGCGACGAGATCGTCGGCTACAACGTGGCCTACCGCTATCAGGGTCGCGACTACACCACGCGCATGGCTTACGACCCGGGCCCCACGATGAACGTGCGCGTCAATCTCGCGCCGGATGTTCCACCTCCAGTCCGCCGACCGTGAGCGGCGATAGGGCGCCTTGCGTAGCTCGCTCTGTGCAACCAGAAACTACTGAACAACGATAACGCTGACCTCCGTCGCCGTCGCCCGCGTCTCCTCCCCCGAAATCGCGCGAGCGGCAACCGCAGAACGGCTCCTCCCCCTTGCCTGGCTGCGGCATACGGCGAAGCGATTACAGCGACTTTGTGCAGTCGTACGCTGGCAGGATTCCCCGCCCTGCCCCGCGACGGCCAACCGCCCCGGCGGGATTCACTCGACGGCTGCCAGGCCCCCTCCTGGCAGCCGTTTTTGTTTTCCGTCGCAGCGTTACCGCACCGCAGCAGTGCGCCCGTACAATGTGCCAACTTTTTTGTCTCACTGGAGCACATCATGATTCGTCGTTATGGCGTCGGCAAGCGTCTTTCCGAAATGGTCACCTACCACGGCTTTCTCTACCTCGCCGGGCAGGTCGCGGCTGATCCGTCGGCGGACGTGAAGGGCCAGACCGAACAAATCCTCAAGCAGATTGATGAGTTGCTCGAAGAAGGCGGCGCCACCAAAAAAGGCATTCTCTCGGCCACGATCTACCTCGCGGACATCAGCACCTTCGCGCAGATGAACGAGGCCTGGGACGCATGGGTTCCCGAAGGTCATCCACCGGCCCGCGCGACAGTCGAGGCGAAGCTCGCCAAACCGGAATACAAGGTGGAAATCCAGATCACAGCGTGCAATGGCATGAGCCAGCACGGCCACGGTCACGATCACGCGCACTAACGCTAACGCGCGCGAGGACGAAAGACGAATGACGAGTGACGAAATGCGCATTCGACGACGTTAGTCCCGTATCGCGCATGCTGCATCGTGGCATGCGGAAACTGCATTCATTGCAGAGCAGCACCAGTTAAGCTTCGCGTCATTCGTCCTTCGTCATTCGTCCTCAATCATCACCATGCTCGACCCGATCAGAACTCAATCCAACCTTGCCTCCCCGGCGCACGTTCGCGAAGCCGAAACGATGCGCGTGAGCCGAGCAACGTTTGATGAGGTGATGTTTCAGACGTACGTCCCCGCACAGTTTGTGCCGGTGCGAGCGTCAGGGTCGCGCATCTGGGACAGCGAGGGCCGCGACTACGTCGACCTCGCTGGTGGCGTCGCCGTGCTCTCACTCGGGCACTGCCACCCGGCGCTGAACGCCGCGCTCAAGGCACAGGCCGATCGCATGTGGCACATCTCGAACTACATGGTGAACGAGCCGGCGATGCGGCTCGCCCAAAAGCTGGTCAACGCAACGTTTGCTGACCGCGTGTTCCTGTGCAACAGCGGCACCGAGGCCAACGAAGGCGCGCTGAAAACCGCCCGCAAGTACGCCAGCACCAAATACGGCGAGCAGAAGCATCGCATCATCTCCACCACCAATTCGTTCCACGGCCGCACCTGGCTCGCCGTGTCCACCGGCGGCAGCCCGAAGTACACCAAGGGAATGGGCCCGGTGCCTGCCGGAATCACGCACGTGCCGTACAACGACGTGGATGCGTTGCGCGCGGCGATGGACGACGACGTTGCCTGCGTGATCCTTGAGCCGATGCAGGGCGAAGGCGGCATGTATCCGGGCAGCGCTGCATTCCTCGGGGCTGCGCGCGAGCTATGCGACAAGCACAATGCATTGCTGATCTTTGACGAAATCCAGAGCGGCGTGGGCCGTACTGGCGCGCTCTACAGCTACATGCGCAAGGGCGTGACGCCGGACATCCTGACCAGCGCCAAGGGCATCGGTGGCGGCTTTCCGATCGGCTGCTTTATGGCCCGCGCCGAAGTTGCTGAAGTGATGCAACCGGGCACGCACGGCACCACCTACGGCGGTAACCCGCTGGGCGCTGCGGTTGCCGAGACGGTGATCGACATCGTCAATAACGAAGCCTTCCTGCAACGCGTACTGGTGGCCGAGCAGCGCCTGCGTGCAGGGTTTGCGGCCATCAACAGCAAGTACAACGTGTTTGCCGATGTGCGCGGCGAAGGCCTCTGGCTCGGCTGCGAGCTGGTCGCCAAGTACGACAACCGCGCCAGCGAATTCATGAAGGCCGGCCACCGCAACAATGTGGTGTTCCTCACCGCCGGCAACAACAACATCCTGCGCTTTGCGCCTGCGCTCAACATCAGCGACGCTGAAATCGACGAAGGCCTTGCGCGTACCGAGCGGGCAATCGCCGAGGTCGTCAACGCCTGAGGTCACACGGCCGTGTCATCTCAATGCCCAACCGCAAGGAAGGGCGAGAGCCACGGCCACTTTTGTACAAGCACCTCAACACAGGGCGCCAGCGTTGCTGCGACGCGCAGGTAGTCACGCTCCCACATCGTGAGCAGGATCATCGCGGCGGCAGCAAACATCAATAGCGTTGCCAGTGTTCCGGCGGTCGTTAGCGGACGCGCCAGCACGACGGTATCGCTGCTCGCGTCCCATGACTGTTCGTTGTCACGCATGCTCCGCCAGTTTTTGCCAAGCAGCGCGAGCGTCGCCGGCAACACGCCAAGACCCAGACCAAACAAGGCCGCGTCTCGCGCCTGCCGCCAGGCGGCGCCCGCAGCCGTCGGTTCGTAGTGCTCGGTCGGCTTGGTCACCGTCACGATCATCACAATGGCAAGCAGCGCTTTGGCGGCCGTGGTGCGCGAAATCAGGTGGCTGGCCGCTGCCAATGGAATCGCCGCGAGCGATACCACCACCGGCAATAGCGCCGGCGTGCGCAGCAGCACCAGATACGGTTCGATGACCGGAAACACGGCCATGAAGCCGCTGATCAGCACACAAAGCAACAGCGCGACTGCAGCGATTGCACCTCCGCCGCAAGTGTTGCGGCACCTGCGGTGGCGGCCGCGACGTAAGCCGCGCGGTCTGCCGCCGGTATTTCGACTGCGGCGGCGACAATTTCGCTGACACGGTCCCAGTCGGCATCCGCGCTGGCAGACTTGGCGGTCATCGTCACGCCTGCTGCGCGTCGTCGGAGAGCGCGCGGCGCAAGAAAAACCGCGCGACAGTCCAGTCGCGCTTCACCGTGGCCAGCGAGATGTCGAGCTCGGTCGCGATGTCCTCCAGCGAGAGCCCGGCGAAGTAGCGCAGCTCAACAATGCGGGCCTGGCGTGGGCTCTTTTCCTCAAGGCCAATCAGCGCCTGGTGCAACGCCTGCACGTCAATCGTTTCACTTGTCCCCGCAGCGATCTCCGAGTCCGGCAACATCGCCTGCGTCAGGCTCAGGGCAGCAACACCGCCGCCACGCTTGTCGGCCGTCCGCGCCAACGCGTGATTCACCAGCACGTTGCGCATCACCCTCGACGCCAGCGCCGAGAACTGCGCCGGCGCCATCGGCACCTCTTTCGACCGCGCGAGGCTCAGGTAAGCCTCATGCATCAATGCCGTCGCACTCAAGGTGTGGTCCGCCCGCTCACGCCGCATTTGCGCAGCGGCAATGCGATGCAGCACATCGTAGAGCGCGTCAAATTGGGCAGCGGCGGGAGGAGGAGCAGTGGACACGGGGGCGGGAGCCAGACAAGTCAATCCATTGTAGTAAGCCAACCAAAAGCCTTGTCACGGCAGCCTCGTAGCCTCGATGCAGCGAAGCGGAATCGAGGAAACCACGGCGGTCGTCAGAATCACTCCGGCACGTCGAAATCCGGTATGACGGCCCAATCCGGCGAAAGCAGTCCATCACGAACATACCGATGAAACGACGAATGCGGCCAGTCGCCCGGCGCATTCGCATGACCGTGTTTCACCGGGTTGTAGTGGATGTAATTGACGTGGTTTTCAAGATCTCGTACGTCGCGAATCGTGTGTTCCCAATAGCGACGTTGCCAGAGGTCGTAGGCGCCGGCGGCATCACGGGCGAGCGCCACGCCCGCACGTCGGCAAGCACCGGTGAAGCGCGCCTTGATCGCCTTCCAGCGCCCGGCGTAGTCGGCGTCGCCCGGCGGCAGCGTCCAGACGCAATGCAGGTGATCGGGAAGCACCACGATTGCATCGGTGGCGAATGGCCGTTCGCAGCGCACCCGATCGTACGCAGCCCGCAAATCATCGATGCGCTCCACCAATAAGCGCGAACGACGATCACGCAAAGTCACCGTGAAGAAGTACGTCCCGCCCGGAACGAAGTTACGCCGATAAGCAACCATCAATCAGCGGCACGACAACCCGTAGGCTCGATGCAGCGAAGCGGAATCGAGGGAACACGGCACGTGGGAGAAGACGATATGAACATCGGAATAGTGTGTCGAAGCGGAATGATTCGTCAATATTGGTTGCGACGAGTCCCCGCACGATTCCTCGATTCCGCTTCGCTGCATCGAGGCTACTCGCTACCGTTCAGATATCGATGCTTTCTGCGCTAACCAATCAAGAACCAGTCGTTTCAGCGCCAGAAAGTGCATCTCACATAGAGCTAACACATTCCCCGAGTGGTGGGGCCATACATCCTTGAACTCGTCAAAAACCCAGGTGACCATTGTGCCGTCTGGCATCAATGAAAGGACATCGCCTTCGTTGGCTGGCGCGCACTCCGAAAGAACTTCAAGGTGGTGAACAACGTCAGACGCGGAACTGTTGACAACATCCCCTTCTGAACAGAAATGAGCAGTTCGAAAAACTTGCTTTGTTGGATGAACTACGCCCCGATGAACACTATGTACGCGCTGCGAGTTAAAGAACTTGAAGAAGGGCGCCTCAGCAAATGGCTGGATCGAATGTTTGTACCAATCGAGCAGAGGTTGACCGAAGTCGGCGCTTTCCTTCTCCATAACCATCGTGACGCTTCGCGAAGTGGCGAGATACGCGTTGATGCAAGACCGAAAGACCTCTTCCGAAGCGGCGTTTGAGATTGCCAGTCGCATCTGCGTTCCAGCATCCTGCAACTTCAGCTCCGTCTCCGTCTTTTTGCTCGTGGTCATGCCTTACGCAGACAGTTCACAACCTAAGTTAGCGCTGTCCCCAAAGCCTCCGCCAATTTCCCACCATCCACCCCACCCGCCATCGCCATATCCGGCCGGCCGCCGCCTTTACCGCCGACGACTGCTGCGGCTTTACCGACAATCTCGCCGGCCTTGAACTTGCCGACGAGGTCGGCGGTGACGCCGGCGCAGAGGCTGACTTTGTCGTCTGGCGTTTTGGCGCCTAGCAGGATGACGCCGCTGCCGAGTTTGTTCTTGAGCTGATCGACCATCTCGCGAAGGGCCTTG
>Ga0116193_1002215_pt1 | contig 15032 bp, 14 predicted proteins | sample AD_UKC115_MetaG_FD_89892 | JGI IMG/M metagenome (GOLD analysis project Ga0116193, IMG submission 89892) | Active sludge microbial communities of municipal wastewater-treating anaerobic digesters from Hong Kong - AD_UKC115_MetaG | ecosystem: Engineered > Bioreactor > Anaerobic > Digestate... | reverse complement strand
CAGGGCTCATCCTTGCCAGCCCGGTTATTCTTTATCAGGTGTGGAGATTTATTAAACCTGCGCTTACATTAAAAGAGCGGCGAGTTATTAGGGGATTGTTTGCCTTTGCATTAATACTATTTTTGTCAGGTGTGGCTTTAGCTTATTATTTTATTGTGCCTATTGGGGTGGATGTTTTGTTGCACTATGCAACTCCTTCCATGAAACCACTGATTAGTACAGCTGAAATGGTGGATTTTGTTGTGTTATTCCTGCTGGCAATGGGAATTGTTTTTGAGGTCCCAATAATTATGATGGGGTTGGCAAAAGTAGGATTAATAAATTACAGGATGTTAAATCAGAATAGGAAATATGCAGTTTTTGGTGTGGTTGTTATCGCAACAGCCGTCACTCCTGGAAGTGAAGTCCTTACATCATTAATACTGGCGGTTCCATTATATTTCCTGTTTGAATTGTCGGTGGTTATTGTACGTTTCATGGAACGCAGGAAGCCTGTAAATTATGACTAAATGAAATAATCAGGAAAGACTTTGTTTTAAGATCAGTTCGATTTGATTCCAGACCTGCGCAGGATTCTGACTTGCATCAATTATCTTAATTCGGTCTTTTTCCATCTCAGCTAATTTAAGGTAACCTTCTCTGACCTTTTGATGAAATATCAACGATTCTGATTCTAATCGGTCCATATTCCCTTTTGATGCAAGATTCTTCCTTTTTAAACCAATAATAGGATCTAAATCGAAATAGAATGTAATATCTGGTTTTCTTCCACGAGTAGCAATCTGATTTAATTGATTAACCAGTTCAAAGCCTAACCCTCTTGCGTAGCCCTGATATGCCATAGATGAATCAATATGTCTGTCTAGCAAAACAGCTTCACCCTTTGCCAGAGCAGGTTGAATCATTTCTTTTGTGAGTTGTGCTCGAGCTGCCATGTAAAGGAAAACCTCACTAACTATGTCCATCTCAGTATTCTTTTTAGAGAGGACTAATTCCCTGATTACTTCTCCAATTGCAGTTTCTCCGGGCTCTATGGCAAACAAGACTGGATACCCATGAGACATTAGCCAATTCTTAATATTCACTGCTTGTGTGGATTTCCCGCAGCCTTCGCCGCCTTCCAAAGTAATTAAAAGTCCTTTTTCCATCTGATAACTTTAGCAATTTACAATAAAAGTGGTCAAGAGGAGCAAGTCTGATTTTATTGTATTTAAGTTATAATGAACATTATGTGGAACCAACCTGTAAATCAATGGCGGCTCGTTTTAGATGTGGGAAATACTACAGATTTCGCTCTTTTTAATGGAAATGTTATGCGACGGCAGGGTGCCATTCCCAATACATTGTTTAAAAACGAGGACGATGTCCTACCCCTACTTCCCCATTCTCCAGATCAGATTTGGGTTGGTTCAGTTCATCCAAAGTTATCAAATATGATCTTAAAAAAGTGTCACTCCCAATATGGTAAATCTTGTCATCGGATAAATCATCCACTTCCTGCATCTATTCGAAAGCGGATCCAGTACTATCCTGTAGAGTCCCTGGGTATTGATCGTATTGCAGATGTGGTAGGTGGATATTCTCTCTATGGTGGACCTCTTCTGATAATTGATTGTGGAACGGCTACAACTCTAAATATGGTTGATAATCATGGTTGTTTTATGGGGGGACTGATTACACTGGGTTTGGAATCCTGGGCTCATGCTATGAAAGAAAGATTACCCCATTTGTGGCAAGATATGGAGGAAATTCCTTCCCGTTCCAAACAGGTCCTCGCAAAATCAACATCTACTGCTTTACGAGCAGGGTTATGGGACGCCTATTCCTCTATGATTGAAGGTTTAGTTGCGCGTATTGAACATGAGACGAATTGTAGGAATTATCGTTTAGTGGTCACCGGTGGATGGGGACTCAAGAGTATGAAAAACTCCCGATTACAAATAACATTTAACCCCTCTTTAACACTTCTCGGGTATTTTGAAATTGCAAAGGAAATGGAGAAATTTCATGAATAAAAAATCCATTAGTTTTGAACAGTATTTTAATGCCGATGAAAAAAAATATATTAAGGCACTCATGGAAACATCTTTGGATGAGGATATTGGATCAGGAGATGTGACAACTCAAGCAACAATTCCGGGTAAAACAGTTGCTACGGGTCGTTTGTTGGCAAAACAAGAAGGTGTTGTCTGTGGACTGTCTCTTATATCTATTATTTTTAAATTACGGACACGGAAAGCCCAAATTAAGTTATTGGCCAAAGATGGAGATTTCATTAAGCCTGGAATGGTTTTGGCTGAGATTACTTCACCAGCAGCAGCTTTGCTAGAAGTAGAAAGAGTTGTTCTTAACTATATCCAGAGGCTATCAGGGATTGCCACATTGACCCGACAATATGTGGATCTGGTAAAAGATACACACGCAGCAATTTTAGATACACGAAAGACCACTCCTTTATTACGTTTTTTGGAAAAATATGCAGTTGCTTGTGGCGGGGGAACCAATCATCGTTTTGGGTTGTATGATCAAGTTCTAATCAAAGATAATCATATTGATGTCGCAGGGGGCATTGATGAGGCCATAAGAAGAGTCCGAAATAAGAGCCCAGAAATGATGATTGAAGTGGAAGCCAGAACTTTTGATGAAGTAAAACGAGCGGTTCAAATGCTGCCCGATATTATTCTTCTGGACAATATGACAACTTCTGAAATGAAGAAATGTGTTCAATATGTTGATGGAAGATGTCAGTTAGAAGCCTCGGGCGGAGTGAATTTAAAAACGGTCCATAAAATTGCTTTAACGGGTGTAAACAGGATATCAATAGGTGCTTTGACTCATTCAGCACCGTCCGTTGATCTTTCGTTAAAAGTTGTTATGAAACCTGTAAAAAATGGCTGAAGCATTAAATATCCAATATGTTGCCAATGCTGTTGATAATAAACGAATCGGATGCCGTTTTTATTATTATCCAGAAATAGACTCAACTAATAACCAGGCTCTTCTGTTAGGCCAACAGGGTGCATCAGATGGTACTGTCATCATTGCTGATTATCAGCTTGTTGGCAGAGGAAGAGCAAATCGACAATGGGTATCTTCCGCAAAGACTAATTTATTATTTTCTGTAATTTTGAAACCTTCCAATAATAATCCTCACGAAATGACCATGTTGGCTGCTGTTGCGGTTCATGAAGTTTTATCCCAAATCTTGACTGCGTCAGATGTTGTTATTAAGTGGCCGAATGATATTTTGGTAGATAACCAAAAGATATGTGGAATACTGGCGGAAACTCAAACAAAAGGTGAACAATCGTCTTTCATTGTGGTTGGTATCGGATTGAATATTAATATGTCTTCAGAAGATATCCCTGAAAATATCAACAGAAAAATTACTTCGTTATCAATTTGTATGGGGAGAGGACAGGTTAGTCGTGAAGAAGTTTTAGTAAAGGTGCTCTATTCTTTGGATAAATGGTATGACAAGATTCTCACCGGTAGTAGCACAGGCTTGGCTTCACAATACATCCAAAACTCAAATTTACATGGGCGGTTAGTCTCTCTTCAGTGTGGAAATGAAATAATTAAGGGATTTGTTACTCACCTGGATGAACAAGGGAAACTTTGGATTCGAGATGAGTATGGAAGAACGAATGGTTTTGTTGGAGGGGAAATTCTGAAGATATTCTAGTTATTTGAGTTGGATGAATAAAAAAATTCCTTTACCCACTTCACAGATGAGGGTCTAATCGTGTAAAATAAAAATCCTGAAGTTAATAATTCCCCGGTAGCTCAATGGTGGAGCGAGCGGCTGTTAACCGCTAGGTTGTATGTTCGAGTCATACCCGGGGAGCCAGAATTTAACCATCTAAAAGATGGAAAATATAAAATAAAAACCTCTGAGAGAACAGTCTCTTAGAGGTTTTTTCGTTATGTGTGAATTTATTAGATTTTATGTGGCAGGAGACTCCAGGCATCCAACCTTATTTCTACCCGTTTGCTTGGCATGATACAGAGATTTGTCGGCACGCTTAAATAATTGTTGTAGATCGGTGCAAGATTCCTCGGCCTCTGCTACCCCGAGACTGATAGTAAGCGAAATAGGGTTATTGCTGTCAGAAAATACCTTTGCTTCTATAATTTTTCGTAGTCGTTCCGAAAAGGCAACCGCTTCATGTAATGGTGTGTGTGGAAGTAAAATGCCAAACTCTTCTCCACCTAATCGAGCAAATAAGTCAATCGTTCGAATAACTTTTTCGATTTCTGATGCTATCTGAATCAACACTCTGTCGCCTGTGGCATGACCATAAGTATCATTAATGACTTTAAAATGGTCAATATCAATCATTACAAATGATAATGGATAGGTATATCGAATGTGTCGTTCCCATTCACTTTGCCCTAATTCTAAGAAAATTCTCCGGTTATTTATTCCTGTCAGGGGGTCCTTCATGGCTAATTCTTTTAACTGTTCCTGAGCCGTTATTAATTCACCAGACAATCTTTCCTGATTCATGAGCAAAAAAATGAAAGTCAAACTGATATCACAAACAATAAGTAGATAAAAAGATATTTGGTTTAATATGTGATTGGATAATAAATTATTAATGTCAGGAACAAGAATCCAGCTCAAACACCGAAATAACAATATAATTGCAAAGCAATAAAATACCAGAGACATGGATTTATGCAAGATTGTATGGGGCTGCTGCTTATTTTTTTGCATGTAATACCCCATATAAATAGATATAAAAGATAAAATACTCGTAATATAAACTGTTCTAACGGCAATATTGTCTTTGATTAATAGGAAATATGCGAGAAAAGGCAACAAGATTAGGGGAATTATGTAATTCAGATAGTTTATTTTAGTTTCACCCAAGAATCGTTTTAAACTTTCTAATCGGATGAACCCCATGTAGAATAAGAAAAGGTTTCCAAATAATATTGAGAATATATCTGAAAAATAGCCCCGCCCTGCTAATAAGATATATCCAGCTAACCCAAAGACATTACATAAAATCCATTCCCCAAACCCTGAATAACATTTCTGTGTTTTCCAATAAATCAACATTACCAGAGTAAGTGCGATATTTATCGTTGCTAAATTTAGCAAAAGTGTTCGTATCTCAATCATGCAGATTGTACCTTTTAAAATAAACCCCGAATATTATAAGTTAAATATATATCATTGAGGGTAATTGAGATAGTTTATTTATTTGCAAGTTTTTTGGAAAAAAATGAAAGGTCAAACTAACATCGAACGAGATCAATCTTGTTCGATGTCTCTTCGGATGTCATATTTTTGCCCATAATGTTGATAAAATTAGGGTTAGCATAAATTACCTAACCATAAAGATGACTTTTCACTGTGATAAAATTATAAGAATTAATCAGAGTGATAAATCCCAAAATATCAACCAGTCTATAGCCATCCTCGAAATAAAGAATGGATACTGAAAGACTTCAGGTGAAAACATTATGTCTGATAAAAAAGAATGTGCCATGGATAACCTTTCCAAACCACATCCCATCATAAATGAAGATGAATGCAAAGGTTGTGGACGTTGTGTGGCTGCTTGCCCCAAACAGGCCTTGAGTTTTAGTGATCATTTAAATCGGAGAGGTTGTCGTTTTGTGCTTTATTCAAAAGACAACTGTACTGGATGTGGAATCTGCTTCTACAATTGCCCAGAACCGTTTGGCATAGAGATCTTTGTGCCGGCAAAAGGGGAGTCTGTTAAATGATCAAATTTGTTAAAGGAAATGAAGCCGTTGTCATTGGTGCTTTGTATGCAGGTTGCGATGCTTATTTTGGATATCCCATCACTCCTGCCAGTGAAATTGCCCATTTAGCCTCTGAGTATTTTCCTGCCTTAGGTAAAGAATTTCTTCAGGCGGAATGTGAGACCGGTTCCATTTATATGCTTTTTGGAGCTGCATCTGCTGGCAAATTAGCCATGACAGCATCATCTGGTCCGGGAATCAGCCTGATGCAGGAAGGTGTTTCCTATCTTGCGGGTGCAGAATTGCCTGGTGTCATCGTAAATATTATGAGAACAGGTCCTGGGTTGGGCAATGTAGGCCCTGAACAAGGCGATTATAATCAAGCCGTTAAAAGTGGTGGCCATGGAAATTACCGATCTATTGTGTTGGCTCCCGGCTCCGTTCAGGAAATGTGTGATTTGACGATTAAAGCCTTTGCCCTGTCCTTTAAATATCGAAATCCTGCTTATGTGATTGCTGATGCTGTTTTAGGGCAAACAATGGAAACTCTGGTGCTTCCAACTAATCCGATGCCACGTCCAGAGGTCAAAGACTGGGCTGTTCAGGGAACAGCAGAAACACGGCCCAATTTAATCACATCGATTATTTTGGAACCGAAAGGACAGGAACAACATAATATCAAGTTACAAGAGAAGTATGAAAAAATGAAGGTTGAGGCTTCAGCTGAATTATATAAAACTGAAGATGCAGATTTAATCCTGGTAGCGTATGGAACTCCCAGCCGATTGTCAAGAAGTGCTGTGGATGAACTGAGAAAACACGGCCTGAAAGTTGGATTATTCCGTCCTATTACCCTATATCCTTTCCCAGCTGAACAGCTTCAATCGGTAGCAAAAGGAAAACAGATTCTTGTTGTTGAACTTTCAAATGGTCAGCTTCGTGACGATGTGATTCTCCATTTGGGTATGAATCAGGTCCCCGTTTACTTGTTGAATCACATGGGTGGAATATTGATCCGGGTAGAAGAAATAATAGAAAAAGTTGAAACTTTACTTACTGTAAAAGCAGTGAATGGTGAATAATATGCCAGCATCCATAAAGAAATCCCAAGGTTTTTATCAGGAATTTGTTCGTAAAGGTGGGGCCGCTCCAAGAGCTACCCATTATTGCGCAGGTTGTGGACATGGAATACTCCATAAATTGATTGCCGAAGCCATGGCCGAATTGAATATCCAGGACAAGACTGTTTTTGTTACTCCTGTTGGATGTGGCGCCTTTTGTTATTACTATTTTGATTGTGGCAATGTTGCCGCTGCTCATGGTCGTGCTGCCGCCGTTGCAACAGGTATTAGCCGGACCGTTCGGGATTCTGTTGTTATCGCTTATCAGGGTGATGGAGATTTAGGTGCTATTGGTTTTAACAATGCTTTTCAGGCGGCCAATAGAGGTGATCATTTTGCGCACTTCTTTGTCAATAATGCCATTTACGGTATGACGGGTGGACAGATGGCACCCACTTCTTTGTTGGGTATGAAAACAACAACCTCACCTTATGGTCGGGATGCGTTTTCGATGGGTTATCCACTTCATGTATCGGAAGTGTTTAATCAATTAAAGGCTCCCGTTTATATTGAACGTTGTTCATTAGCGGACACGCCTCGAATTATGAAAGCAAAACGAGCTGTCAGGAAGGCTCTTGAAATACAGCGTGATGGTAAAGGTTATGCGTTTGTTGAAATCTTAAGCCCATGTCCTACCAATATGCATACAGATGCTTTGGGAGCTGCTAAATGGGTCATTGATGTCATGGAAAAAGAATATCCATTAGGATGTCTTCGTGACCGGAGTGCAGAGGCGGGACTTGAACGTCCTCACTTTGAAATTCCATCTATTGAAAAGCTATTGGGAGTAGATCAGGGTGGTGGTTTGGAAGAACCCATCAATGATGATACTTTTACAGAGAAGAGATTGAAATTCTCTGGTTTTGGCGGGCAGGGTGTACTTCGTTTAGGCTTAACGATTGCTGAGGCTGCCCAGCACGCGCGACGTCATGTGTCATGGTTCCCCAGTTATGGCCCTGAACAACGGGGTGGTTCTGCCTCATGTGCGGTAGTTGTTAGTGGTAAGAAAATTGGTTCTCCAGTGGTAGAGGAAATTGATACCCTGGTAGCTATGAATCAAGTTGCCCTTGAACGCTTTATGCAGGATGTCCGTTCTGGTGGAGTCCTGATATATGATAATGCCATTCCGGTTGAAGTTCCCGTTAAACCAGGTGTTAAATTGATTGGTGTTCCAGCCTCTGGAATAGCAAATGAAAATGGTGTTCCAATGGCAGCCAATACGGTTATGTTGGCTGCGTTGGCCGCTACTGGTAGTGCAGGACTTCCCAAAGAGATGTTGTTGAAAGCTCTTGAAGAAGGGTTCCGAAATAAACCCGCTGTCCTGCAGAAAAATCGTCATATTTTTGAAATTGCATTGCAATGGTGCCAAACTAACATAAAATAATACTTTAACCCGTAGAGTCGGGGATAAGACATTTTTAATTGTCTTACGATATTAATCATTGGGAGTATGAATATGTCATCATCCAAAGTAGGGAGCCGAATTAGAACTTTTAGAGAACGGTTGAATTTAACTCTTGTTGATTTAGCTGAACGATCGGGTGTCGATGTGGATCAGTTAAATGCCATTGAAGAGAATGAACTTTATCCGTCATTAGGTCCATTGGTTAAGATCTCTCGTGCATTGGGGCAGAGACTGGGTACCTTTTTGGATGATCAGATACAAAGTGATCCTCTCATTATTAAGAAGGATCAACAGGACTCCGAATTTGTCATGCACAAATCCCGGGATCATGCTGCAACCTACCAGTATCATTCATTGGGCAAGGGAAAAAATGATCGGCATATGGAGCCCTTCTTTATTGAGATATATCCCGAAGACGGTAATGAAAATGAGCTTTCAACCCATGAAGGTGAAGAGTTTATCGTTGTTGTGTCTGGGCAGGTACAATTAAAGTATGGTACAGAAACGTATACATTGAATCCTGGCGATTCTATGTATTACAACTCAGTTATCCCTCATCATGTGGGAGCTGTTGGTGGTAAAGCCGAAGTGTATGCTGTTGTTTATCTCCCCATGGAATAATTGAGGACATTATGACTGAGCAACTAATATTTGAAAAAACTCTGGGACAGATTCTGGATGAAACAATAGAAAAGAATCCACATAATCCTGCTGTTATATATGTAGATCGGGGATATCGCCAATCATGGCAGGAATTTGGTGATACTGTTGACCAATTAGCCAAAGGGCTAATGGCTTTGGGTGTTCAAAAAGGTGAAAAAGTTGCGGTCTGGGCAACCAACGTTCCTTATTGGGTTGCCTTACAGTTCGCCACAGCAAAAATAGGTGCCATCCTTGTAACGGTCAACATCAATTATAAATTATCTGAAATTGAGTATTTGATGAGTCAATCGGAATCCGAAAACCTGTTTATCATAAATGGTTATCGTGATACTGATTATATCAGCACGATCTATGAGCTAGTTCCTGAATTAAAAACTCAACAACGTGGTTATTTGAAATCCGCCAGATTCCCGCACCTGAAAAGAGTATTCTTTTTGGGTCACGAAAAACACCGTGGAATGTATTCTCTTCCAGAAGTATTTGCTCTGGGTAACCAAATCAATAAGCAGGAATACAAGTCCAGACAGGATTCTTTGAACTGTCACGATGTGGTGAATATGCAATATACCTCAGGGACAACGGGTTTTCCAAAAGGCGTCATGCTGACCCATTATAATGTTGGAAATAATGGATATTGGATTGGAAAAAATCAGAATTTAGGCCCCAATGATAAAATCTGCATTCCAGTCCCTCTATTCCATTGCTTTGGTTGTGTCTTAGGGGTTCTTGCTTGTGTTAATCATGGCTCAGCAATGGTATTCCTTGAACGATATGAGCCCGTTACGGCAATGATGTCTATTGAAAGAGAACGATGTACAGGTTTATATGGTGTTCCAACAATGTTTATTGCAATTTTGGAACATCCCTTATTTGAAAAATTTAATTTCAGTTCCCTTCGGACTGGTATTATGGCTGGGTCTCCCTGTCCGATAAAAACAATGCGTCAGGTTATGGAACTGATGAATATGAAAGAAATTACTATCTGTTATGGATTGACTGAATCTTCGCCCGTTATGGCTCAAACCCGTTATGATGAGCCGGATATTCGTGCTAAAACTGAAACTGTTGGCAAGACAATGCCTGGTGTTGAAATCATTATTATTGACCCCAATACGGGTAAAGAATGTAATCCAGGAGAACCGGGTGAGGTTTGCTGTAGAGGCTATTTGAAAATGAAGGGTTATTACAATATGCCTGAAGAAACAGCCAAAACTATTGATAAAGAGGGTTGGTTACATTCAGGTGATATCGGTATTATGAGTGAAGATGGATACCTTTCTATAACAGGCCGTTTGAAAGATATGATTATTCGTGGTGGGGAGAATATTTATCCCAAAGAAATTGAAGAGTTTATCTATCATATGGATGGTGTCTCTGATGTCCAGGTCGTTGGTGCTGCCAGTAAAAGATATGGTGAGCAACCAGCAGCTTTTATTATTTTGAAGCCTGGTGTTGAAATGACACCGGAAGATGTAATGGATTATTGCCGCGGTAAGATTGCCTGGCACAAAATACCCAAATATGTCCATTTTGTGACAGAGTATCCATTAACGGCAAGTGGTAAGATTCAAAAGTATATATTACGGGAGTTGGCTGCAAAACTTTGGCCGGATGCCTAAAATGCGAATTGATTGTCATACACATGCTTTTGCGGATAAAATCGCCGACAAAGCTGTTAGCTTTATGAGTGAATATTACCAGATTTCTGTTCCCCATCAAGGCCGAATTAATGAATTGATTAAATTGTCAGAAGAAGCTCATTTGGATGCAGTTATATTATTAGTTGCAGCCACAAATGCAGAGCAAGTTAATCCAGCCAATAACTGGATGTTGAACCTGAAACAAACTCAAACTGACAGCCAAACTGTTCGATTAATAAAGTTTGGCGCTTATCATGTTGATGACCAGAATTGGCTTGCTGAGATAAATAGATTGCGTGAACATGAAATCCCTGGGATAAAAATTCATCCGGAATTCCAGCAAATTGATTTAGCGGATGACCGTTTGCTGCCATTTTTTGAAGAAGTCCAAAAAGATTTTATTTTAATGATTCATGTGGGTGACCCTGAACCTTCCCCGAATAACTACAGTACTCCAGCAAAAATTCGGCGCATAATGACATTGTTTCCACACTTAAGAATAATTGCCGCCCATATGGGTGGATATAAATATTGGGAAGAAAGTCTGGATATATTGGCCGGTCGCAATTTATATTTGGATACATCAAGTGCTTTAGCTTTCATGCCAGATTCCTTAATCAAAAAGATAGTGAATAAGCATGGAACAGATAAATTATTAGTGGGAAGTGATTATCCTGTTATAACGCCAGCCAAGGGTATAGAGTTAGTTCAACAGAAGATGGATTGGCTTACATCGAATGATATTGATAATATTTTAGGCAATAATTGCGCTCAATTATTAGGTATTGCTTAATCCAATATGGAAGATGTGTTTGCTTGTTTGTGTTATGATTTTTAACTTCAATTGACTTATTTTTTAATTACTTTACTGGAGCAGGAATCCTTAATTATGACAAAACCCTCTTTATTAGTATTAGCGGCCGGTGTAGGTAGTCGTTATGGTGGACTGAAACAGTTAGATACTTTTGGCCCCCATGGTGAGACTATTATCGATTATTCAATTTATGATGCAATTAGATCTGGATTTGGGAAAATAGTTTTTGTTATTCGTAAAGACATCGAGGAAGCTTTTAAAGAAAAATTGAGCAAAAAATATGAATCGCAGATAGATGTTCGATATGTTTTCCAGGAATTAGATGCTATACCTGAGGGGTTTTCTGTTCCCAGTGGCAGGAAAAAACCATGGGGCACAGGACATGCAATTTTAGTGGCTAAAAATGAAATTCAGGAACCTTTTGGTGTAATTAATGGTGATGATTTTTATGGATCACACTCCTTTCAGGTAATGTGTGATTATCTCTCAAAGGCACAAGATACACCAGAATATTTAGATTATTCAATGGTGGGATATGTATTACGAAATACACTGTCTGATTATGGTAGTGTGTCTCGGGGTGTATGTACTGCGGATGAATGTAATAATTTAAAGTCTGTTGTCGAGTATACAAACATTGAAAGAAATGGTTCAGCTGCTCGTTATACTGCTGAAGATGGCACTGTTAGTAACCTATCTGGTGACGAAACGGTATCCATGAATATGTGGGGGTTCACTCCATCCTTGTTTGGCTTCTTGGATGAACAATTTATTTCCTTTCTTCAAAAACATGGAAATGAAATGAAAAGTGAATTCTTTATTCCGACAGTGATAAATGATTTGATACACCGCCACTTGGCGCGTGTAAGAATAAATAAGACACATGCTTGTTGGTTTGGTGTTACTTATCCTGAAGATAAGAAAACTGTAATCAGCAGTATCCAATCTCTAATTAATCAGGGAATATATCCCGAGAAGCTTTGGTAAATGACAAACGAATATTTATTTTCTCTTGCCAGATGTTTTGTCTTAGCAGGAGACCCTATCTCAATCATTCCTTTTGGCAATGGTCATATCAACGATACCTATGCTGTCACAATTGATAATCATTCTGTCCGATATGTTCTTCAAAGAATTAATCACTTAATATTCAAAGAGCCTGTTGGATTAACTGAGAATATTGTAAAGGTTACCAGTCATATTCGGAGAAAATTGGAATTGCAGGGAACCTCTGACATTGATCGCAAAGTAATGACACCAATTCCAACTCATAAAGGTCAATATTTAGTAATCGATGAAGATAGGAATTATTGGCGAGTTATGTTGTTGATTGAGAATTCCTGTACGTATGAGACTTTTAATCAACCTGAACAAGCATATCATGCGGCAAAGGGTTTTGGATGTTTTCAAAAAATGCTTCAGGACTTTCCTGGAAGTGATTTGATAGAAACAATCCCGGGATTCCATGATACTCCGAGTAGATTATGCAATTTTGTATCTGTTTTAAATCAGGATAATTTTGATAGAGTTAAAACCTGTTCAGATGAAGTTAAGTACTTGTTAGAGCAACAATCCTGGGCTGATTTATTACTTGGACTTAATGTTCCGATAAGAGTTACTCATAACGATACGAAATTTAATAATGTATTGTTAGACAAGGATACTGGAGAAGCTCTTTGTGTGATTGATTTAGATACTGTGATGCCTGGATTGGCACTTTATGATTTTGGTGATATGGTGAGAACAGGTACGAGTCCTTGTGATGAAGATGAAACCGATTTAAGTAAAGTCTTTTGTCGAAGTGATATGTTTGCTGGTTTGGTTGAAGGTTTCCTATCAGAAACCAGCGGTTTTCTGACTTCAGATGAAAAGGCCAACTTGGTAAATGCAGGAATAGTGATTACTTATGAACAGGCAATTCGTTTCCTGGGTGACTATCTTAATGGTGATACCTATTATAAAATCCAGTATCCAGAACATAATCTTGCTCGCGCAAAAACTCAGATAAAATTGATAAAGTCTATTCTTGAACAAAAAGAAATACTCGATAAATACATCAAATAGTAAAAATCAAAGAGCCTAATTGTAAATAACAATTAGGCTCTTTTTGATTTGAAGTTTGTGAGTTTATACTTCTAAATCCTGGTTGAAATAATCTACGATTTCCTTAGCAACTGGCGGAATATCTGTTGGCATAAAGCCATTTCTGATGGAATGTGTAGCTTGGCAACCTGCTGCGACACTCATTCTGGCAGCAATGGGGGAAGTTTTAACTTTGCCGCCTTCTCTAATATATCGTATGAATTCGCTTACGATATTGGGATCGCCACCGCCATGACCTTCTAAGTCACAAGATAACCGATATTCGATATCACCATGATCTTGATAATGATGGCGTCTATCCCAGAGTTTAATCACAGAATCACCTGAATAGTCACCAAAGTTTTCTAGACGTCCTTCAGTACCAATAAAAGTATAATTTCTCCATCCATCAGGGGTGTAATGGCATTGTTGATATGAAGCAAAAACACCATTATCTAATTGCATGAGCATCATACTGATATCTTCTACATCAATTACTGGATTTAATCCCTTTAGTGACAGTGGCGGCCAATTATTATGTGACCATGTGGCATCTCCCCGTTCTTCTGGAGAATGTCTATCAGTTATTTGATCATATACAGTTAATCCACCCATAGCAGTTACTTTTTGGGTGTACCCACCACAAAGCCAATGTAAAACATCTATATCATGTGCACCCTTTTGCAAAAGGAGCCCTGTTGATTTTGTCCTGTCAGCATGCCAATCTTTAAAGTAAGCATCTCCCCCATAGGCAACAAAATGCCTACACCAGGCAGCTTTAATTTGCCCAATAGCACCATCATCAATTAGTTTCTTCATTTTTTGAATGATGGGCATATGTCTCATATTATGTCCTAAGTAAAGCTTCTTTTTACATTCAAAAGCTGTTTTGAGAATCCGATCACAGCCATCAATAGTAATTGCCATAGGTTTTTCTAAATAAACATGTTTTCCTGCTTTTAGAGCATCTACAGCAATTGTTTCATGGAGGTAATCAGGGGCCGTAATAAAGACCGCATCAATATCTTGTTTAGCTAATAATTTATGGTAATCATCGGTGGTAAAAACATCCGAACCGTATAGTTCTTTGTATTTTTGCAGGGCAGAAGGGACAATATCTGCCGCCGCGGTGATTTTAACACCCTGTTCAGGTTTATGTGCATGGCCAGACAAATAACCTCTGCCGCCAGCGCCAATAACACCAATATTTAAGTGCGTCATTATGTGATTTCCTTTCTAACATATAGCCAGAATTATTATTTTTATTTAAGAAATAATCCTAACATAGGCAAAGAATAGACGGTTGTATGTATTACTCAAATATAGAGTAATAAAGTAATATGAAAAACGGTAGAATCAGAATTATTATGCGCATCTATAAAGTTACATATAGAATACAGTAAAAATATACTTACTCAATGATTCAGAAATTGGAGGCTAGAAGCCAGATATGAGAAGAGAACCAATACAAATTAAATGTCCATGCTGTGACAGTATATTGGTAATTGATCCCTTTGAGAAGAAAGTTTTGGAAATACGCAAACCCATAGTAGAGGAGTCTACTGGAGACCGTTTGCAAGATGCTT
>Ga0116193_1002214_pt1 | contig 15037 bp, 26 predicted proteins | sample AD_UKC115_MetaG_FD_89892 | JGI IMG/M metagenome (GOLD analysis project Ga0116193, IMG submission 89892) | Active sludge microbial communities of municipal wastewater-treating anaerobic digesters from Hong Kong - AD_UKC115_MetaG | ecosystem: Engineered > Bioreactor > Anaerobic > Digestate... | reverse complement strand
GACCCGGCTACCAGCGAAATCGCCAACCGCACGGTGCAGGCCGCGCAGATCTTCACCGCAGAAAACAACGGCCTTACGAAGCAGTGGAGTGGCCGCGTCTGGTGCAACCCGCCTTATGCACAGCCGCTGATTGCAGAGTTTGCCGAGGCCATCGCATCCAAGTACGAGACGGGCGAAATAGAGCAGGCGTGCGTGCTGGTGAACAACGGCACGGAAACCGGCTGGTTCCAGCGCATGTTGCAGGCCGCGTCCGCCGTGTGCTTTCCGCGCTCGCGCATCCGCTTTGTCGACCCCGAGGGCAATCCGTCCGGTGCCCCGCTGCAAGGGCAGGCAGTGCTGTACCTGGGCAAAGAACCCGAGACATTCGCAAGCGTGTTCTCGGAGAAAGGTGCGGTGCTTTTCAATGGCTGAGCGTGGCGTCATTCGTAACCGACAGTTCGCGCAGCAACTGCGCGACTTCAGCGGCCTGCGCTTCGGGAAGATTACCCCAACTGATATCGACGGCTTCATGGACTTCGGAGACCGTCTGTTCGTGGTGCTGGAAGGCAAGCATCAAGGCTCTCAACTGCACTACGGCCAGCGCCTGGCGTTGGAGCGGCTTGTGGACGCCTGCCACTGCCCGCCGCGCCGTGTGGCTGTGGCGCTGATTCTCGACCACGTCGAGACACCCGAGCAGGATGTGGACTTTGGCGCCTGCCTGGTGCGCGCCATGCGCTGGAAGGGCGCATGGGTGCCGCAGCACCACAAGCAAATCACCTGCCGCAAGGCTATCGAGCGCCTGCTGGCGTACAGCGAAAACATGCAGCGCGCCCATTTGCGCGTTGTGCAAGGAGGTAAGGCATGAGCACCATCCTTATGTCGGCCTGCTGGCCCCTGCAAGGCATGTCACCTGCACAAAAGGCTGTGCTGATCTCGCTGGCCGACCAAGCCAACGATGACGGCTACTGCTGGCCTTCGGTGGGCACGATTGCAAAGCGCACCTGCCTGTCAGAGCGGGCTGTGCAAGGGGCTATCAAGTGGCTGCAATCCGTCAAGTTGATGACGGCAAACGAGCGCAATGGAACCTCCAGTGTGTACCGCTTGACCCCCGCAGCATATGCACCCCCGCAGATGCTGCGCCCCGCCGATGCTGCACCCAGGGGCGCAGGAAATGCACCCCCACCCCCGCAGATGCTGCACCCAAACCATCAATGAACCGTCATTTGAACCGTAAAGAACCAAAAGACACCCGCGCTGACGCGACGGGGTTTGTTCTGCCGGACTGGATACCTGCTGACACCTGGGCGGCTTTCATGGAAACCAGGAAGGCGAAGAAAGCCAAGTCCACGGACTACGCCCTGTCGCTGATCGTGAAAGACCTAGAGCGCTTCAAGGCGGCTGGCCATGACCCGGTGGCCATCCTGAACAACTCGATCAAAGCAGGCTGGTCGGACGTGTACCCGCCGAAAGCGCCCGCCGCCGCCATGACGCCAGGGCGCAGCACCCCCGCCCCCGAAAACTTCGCCGCCCGTACCTACACCGGAGGAAAGCTGTAATGCAATCTCTGTCCAACATCGTGACGGCGCCGCAGCGCGCCACCCGGCAAGCCGAATGCGACAAGCACGGCCCCTACGAGTCGCGGCAGTACACCGCCAAAATCTGGTCGAACTGCCCCGAGTGCATCAAGGCCGCCGAAGCGGACGCCAAAGCGAAGGCTGAAAAGCGAGAGCGCGAGCAGGAGCAGCGCCGCTGGGAAGCCCGCCTTGAGCGTTCCTGCATCCCCGAGCGATTTCTCGACCGCACGCTGAAGAACTACGAAGCGAAAACCGAGGGCCAGCAGCAAGCCCTGGCTTTCGCTACGGACTACGCGGACAACTTCGACAAGGCGCTGGAGACGGGCCGCTGCGCGTTGTTCGTCGGCCTGCCCGGCACCGGCAAAACCCACCTGGCCGCCGGTATCGGCCTGCGCCTGATGAAGCGCGACAACCGCCGCGTGCTGTTCACCACCGTCATGCGTGCCGTGCGCTCCATCAAAGAAACCTGGACGCGCGGCAGTGAGCTGACGGAATCGCAGGCCATCGAAAAGCTGGTGGCGCCTGACCTGCTGATCCTGGACGAGGTGGGAGTGCAGTTCGGCAGCGAGACCGAGAAGTTGATGCTGTTCGACGTGCTCAACGAGCGCTACGAGCGCCGCCGCCCGACGCTGCTGATTTCCAACCTCGACCTCGACGGCGTGCGCGCCTACCTTGGCGAGCGCATCTTCGACCGGCTGCGCGAGGACGGCGGCGAGGCCGTGGCGTTCGACTGGGCTTCGCACCGGGGGCAGGCATGACACGCGCCCAAGCCAACAAACTTCTGGACTACGTTCGCGCAGGCGGCACCGCGCCCGAGTCGCAAATCCTGTTCGCCCTGTGGGTGACTGGCGATCTTTTCAGCGAGGCGAAATGACATGCGCCACATGCACCCACTGGAACCCCAAGGCATCCGGGCAAATGTCCCGCCATCGCATGGCCCTGTGCAACCTGGGCACGCGCTGGACTTTCTACCCACCGCAGCACACCTGCAAAAAGCACACGCAGGCCGCGCCGGAAATCGTGCAGGTCAGGGTTACATGGCTCGCCAAGCAATCCTCACCCGCACGGCCAAAGAGTGGGGGGTGAAGTGATGAACCAAAACGAAATTATGGAAATGGCGCGGGAGGCAAGCAGCATGGCACGCCTTCCGTGGAATGGGGAATGGATCTTCCGGAGCAAGAAAGAGTTGATGGCATTCGCCGCCCTGGTAGCAGCCAAGGAGCGGGATGCATGCGCGCAGGTGTGTGACGGCTTCGACACTGGGCGCAGGCTAACGACCGACTTCAAGGCCGCAGAGATGGCCGCCGCCATCCGCGCCCGAGCCAGCAAGGGGGAAGTATGACCAGATACCAAGTCCTGCGCCGCATTGGTTGCGACCCGCTCACGGCTGGTGGCGTTGCATTCATGAACTGGCTATGGGGGCAACCAGAAGGCGTGATTGCCTTCATGACGGTGGTGATTGAGTACGACCCAAAGGAGGGCGCATGACAGTCGGCATCTTCATGCCCGATGGCACCGAGGCCCGCATCTGCACCGAGATTGCCGCCCGCCAGCAAATGGGCATCAACAAGTACGGCACCACCGTTGCACAAAACCCCCTGAGCCTGCGCGAGTGGCGAAGCTCTCGACCAGGCCATCTATCTGCAGCGCGCGATTGCCGAGATTGACGCGCAGGAGGGAAGGCGCAATGGCTGAACGTCTGACCATGAGCCTATACAACGCGCAACAGGCGCACCAGGCTATTCAGACGGCATGGGCACACGCAAAGGCCTGGCTGATGGCTGGGCATAGGCTGACCCTGGAAGTGCGCCCAGAGAAGCGCAGCGATGCGCAGAACCGCCGACTGTGGGCGATGCTTGCCGACATCTCCGCACAGGTGGATTGGTACGGACAGAAGCTCACAAGCGAGGAATGGAAGGACGTGATGAGCGCCAGCCTCAAACGCACGAAGGTTGTGCCGGGCCTGGATGGTGGGTTCGTGGTTTGTGGGCAATCCACCAGCCGCATGACCCGTGCAGAGATGTGCGAGTTGCAGGATCTGATGGAAGCCTTCGGCGCGCAGCAGGGGGTGAAATTCAGGGCGCCGGAGGGGTGGGAATGAGGATCACACTCCCCTGGCCCAGCCCAAAACTGGCGCCCAACAGGCGAAACGGCAAGCATTGGACTGTGACCCATGCAGCGAAGCTGGAAGCGTTCGGCGCTGCGGCCACGCTCACGATGCAGGCCCAGCGATCCACTGGCTACGAGCCGCCCATGGATGGGTCGGTGGCGCTTGCTATCACATTCTGCGCCCCAGACAAGCGTAGGCGCGACCTGGACGGCTTGCTGTCGAGCTGCAAGGCATCGTTGGATGCAGTCGCCCAGGTGCTGGGCATAGATGATGCCCGTTTCGAGCCGGTCACGCTTCGCCGTGGCGAGACAACAAAGGGCGGCGCAGTGGTAGTGGAGGTTGGATGCTGAACAAACTCAACAAGACAGAGCGGGCGCACCTGGCGCGTGTCAGAGCATTGCCGTGTTCGGTTTGCGACACACCAGGCCCCAGCGAGGCGCACCACGTCAACCAGGGCCAGCAGTACACGGCCATTGCGCTGTGCACGGACTGCCACAGGGGTGCTTTCAACGGGCTGCACGGGCAGCGCCGCATGTGGGCCGTCAAGCGCATGGACGAATGGGCCGCGCTTGACGTGACCGTGCAGCGGCTTATGAATACCACATCCGAAAGGCCACAATGAAGTGTGACGCAATCGACTTCCACGTCATCCCCGAGAAGCAGCAGGCCATCCATGCGCGCCTGGAGAACTGGGCAGCGTGGGTAAAGCCCAGGCAGAGCTGGCCCGTGCATCCAATGTTCCGACAGTGCCGGTCGAATGCGTGGCAGTGGCACCCACCGGAGCACCGTCCCACATGTGACACGCAGGATGCGGTGCGCCTGGAGAAGATCATCGGCACGATGCCGGAGCCGTTCAGGACGGCATTGCGCTGGTGGTACGTGTTCCCCATCCCGCCGTGGCGTGCGCGCAAGTACTTCGCAACGACGACGGAAGGCCTGGACAGGCTGGTGAAGGATGCGCGGACGATGCTGGCGAACTTGTCTCAGTGAAAACACCTATACAAGAATCGCAAACTGTGGTATAAACACAGCGCGAATACGCAAAAGACGGTATCCATGCGGAGGCATGGCCGTCTGTAGATTAAGGCCCCGGCAGAAATGCGCGGGGCTTTTTTCTTTTGCGCGTGGTGCTAGTAGTGCCACGGCTGCGCCCATGTGGCGCTCTTTTTTGCCCAGCTAGGTTTGGCGGCTGAAAAGCGGGTCTCCCTACCCGCCTGCTTGGGCTCTTATTCAGGGCTGCACTAAGGGGGTGCTTTATGGCGACACGCACGATTGAGCCGATTCACATCGTCTTGCCAAATACTGAGGGTGGTTACTACCGCTTTGCAGACTTGCCCCGCTTAATTGCTGATGTCCTCTATCCCGAAGACCCGGATGCTGACGAAGAGACACAAGAACTGCAATGGATGAGGCACGGGTGGGATGGTGTGGCAACCTTCAAAGAAGACTTCGCACGCGCTGCTGGCTTGACGGAGGGTGAGCCGGGTTATCTGCATGTAGTCGAAAACAGCGCGTCAAAGCCCCCGCTTGAATGGCGCACGGGTGCTGTATTGGATGCTGGGCTAGTTCACTTGGATTGGCTGAACGAATGGGGCGAATCGTGCAAGCCTCAATATGTTTTTTCCATGCTGGCGCAACGTGCGAAAGCTACCGGCCGCAAACCACGCGTAAGCGCCAGGCAGCGCAACAAAAAAACATAGACCCCGCAAGTAAGTTTCGCGGGCCGCTACACACCCATAGCAGGACACGTTCCTAAAGCAGCAGCGCCCGCACCCTATCTAGAAAGCACCATGGGACTACTCGATCAGGCTCACAGCTTCGCGCAGGGAGCGTCAAACGGCGTTGCCAGCTCGTTGACTGGCCCGGTCGACGGTCTTGCGTGGCTGCTTCGCAAAGCCGGTGTGCCAGTTCCACAAGCCCCATTGGGTGGCTCGGACTGGATGCGTAACGTAGGGCTTATGCAAGAGCCAAAGGAGCGCATGGCAGGATTGCTTGGTGAGGGGATTGGTTCTGCTCTGCCTACGGTGATAGCAGGAAAGGCGCCGCAGATTGCAAACGGCTTGCTGCAAATGGAAGCTAACGCGATGGCTCCAAGGACGCTGAGCCCGCAAACAGGGGCGATCGTGTGGCACGGCAGCCCGCACAAGTTCGACAAGTTCGATAGCAGCAAGATCGGCACGGGCGAGGGTGCGCAGGCTTACGGGCATGGGCTGTATTTGGCTGAGTCGCCGGATGTGGCGGGCGCGTACAGGAAGAATCTCTCACAAGACACCTTTTTGGCTCCAAGCGGTAAGACCATCAATCGCCAAACACTTGCGGATATGGGCTTTGGCCGCGGCGACATTGATGTGATGTTGGGAGCCGTTCAAAGGCACGGCGGCGATTTCACGGCCGCTGCTGATGCAATGGCAACCCATCGACCAACCGCAGCGAAGTTTTTGCGCGGTATCGGTATTCGGGGGTCGGTTAATGAAGGCTCCCTCTACAAAGTAGACCTCCCCGACAGCGCAGTCGCCCGTATGCTGGATTGGGATAAGCCGCTGAGTCAGCAACCGCCAGAAGTGCAGGCTGTTTTAATGAAGCACCCCGATGTGCTTGAGCAAATACAAAAATCAGAAGCACAACGGCTTTTACTGAACGAGAGAAGCCCATTAAGGCTTGAAAAGATACCTTCTGCATCGATCCCGTATGACGCCAGCCGAATGGCAGGCAAGGACGCTCTAACGGCAATTCGGCAGCGCTCTGGTCTTGGTGTTACTGGCGGCGTAGAGCAGCAACTCCGGGCAGCAGGCATCCCCGGCATTCGCTATCTGGACGGAGGCTCACGCGGCGCAGGCGCAGGAACCAGTAACTTTGTGGTATTCCCCGGAAATGAAGGCTTGCTCAAGATTCTTGAGCGCAACGGCCAAGGCTTGCTAGGCAACTGATTCGACCCCGCATCATCGTCGAAGCCGAAGGCGAACGCACCGGGCAAAGTGCGTTGATCTCCTGGGGCGCGCGCAGTCCTTATCGGTCATGGCAGCGAACGGCAACGCCCAGCCGGGGCAGATCCACCCCGGTTGCCCGATGGGCGCATTCGGACAATCCACAGAGAACCCGAACATGACCAACTACGAAGAATGCAATAGAGCTGGCGCCAAGAGTCAGCTTGCCTATGAGCGCGCCAAGAGCGCATGCATCAGCGCCTGGGGGCAAGGAGTTCGCCAAGAACCGCTTAGCGGCGATGCTCTGCAGTTTGCCGAGCTGTGCGACGCGGTGACCATTACGGGCCGCAACATCGTGCGCGAGAAGTACCAGCGCGGTCGTGAGCGCCGCCCCTATGAGGGGTAGGCCATGTCTACAGTGGATAAAACTAGAAAGCGCGCCAAAACAGGCGGGAGAGTGGCTGGAACGCCCAACAAGGCCACCAAAGAGTTCCGCGAGACCATCACCAAGCTGCTGGACGATAACGCCGAGAACGTGGGCATTTGGCTTCAGCAAGTGGCGCAAGGCCATGGCGAGGCGAAGGCCGATCCTGGCAAAGCGCTGGACTTGGTCGCGAAACTGGCCGAGTACGCGGCGCCCAAGCTGAATCGCACTGAGCACACCGGCAAGGACGGCGGGCCAATGGAAACCATCACCCGCATTGAGCTGGTGGACATGGATGGCAACGGCTCGGATTGAGCTGCCCGCCAAGCTCAGGCCGGTGTTCTCTGGCCGTGCTGACGTGCGGTGGGCTTGTGGTGGTCGTGGGTCGGCAAAGACCCGTTCATTCGCCAAGATGGCTGCAGTGCGCGGCTACATCTACGGCATGCAGGGCATCAGTGGAATCATTCTGTGCGCACGCCAGTTCATGAACTCGCTGGAAGATTCCAGCTTGGAGGAAGTGAAGCGGGCCATTGAGGACGAGCCTTTCCTCAAGGCGTATTACGAGATAGGCGAAAAGTTCATCCGGTCGAAGGATGGGCGAATCAGTTTCACGTTTGCTGGCCTGGATCGCAACATTGCGTCGATCAAGTCCAAAGGCCGATTGCTGTTGTGCTGGGTGGATGAGGCCGAGCCGGTGACGGAAGAAGCGTGGATGACGCTGATTCCAACGCTCCGAGAGGAAGGATCGGACTGGAACGCTGAGTTGTGGGTGACATGGAACCCAAAGAGAAAGACGGCCCCGGTTGAGAGCCGTTTTCGTTTCAGCCAGGACAAGAACACAAAGGGCTGCGTTATCAACTGGCGCGACAACCCGAAGTTCCCGGCCAAGCTGGAGCGCGACAGGCAACGAGACCTGGCTGAGCGCCCAGAGCAGTACGGCCACATATGGGAAGGCGATTACATGGTGGTGAACGAGGGCGCCTACTGGGCAAAAGACCTTGTTCTCGCCAAGGAGCAGGGTCGCATCGGTCGTGTGGCTGCTGACCCGCTGATGACCATTCGCATTTTCTGCGACATCGGCGGGACGGGCGCAAGGGCTGACGCCTTCACGATGTGGGCGGCGCAGTTCATCGGCAAGGAAATCCGCGTCCTGAACCACTATGAAGCGGTTGGACAACCAGCCGCGACGCATGTTGGCTGGCTGAGGACGCAGGGCTACACGCCCGACAAGGTGCAAATCTGGTTGCCACACGATGGCGACACGCAAGACAAGGTGAACGACGTGTCCTATGCCTCGTTTTTGCGAGAGGCTGGCTACGCGGTCACGGTGATTCCGAATCAGGGCAAGGGCGCCGCCAAGATGCGCGTGGAGGCTGCAAGACGCCTTTTTCCTTCGATCTGGTTCAACGAAGAAACGACAGAGGGCGGGCGCGATGCGCTTGGCTGGTATCACGAAAAGCGTGATGAGCAGCGTGGCATAGGGCTGGGGCCTGAGCACGACTGGTCTAGCCACAGCGCAGACAGCTTCGGCTTGATGTGCGTGGCTTACGAAGAGCCAAGGGGCAAACAGCCGCCCATTCAATACAAACGAAGGATGCTCGCATGAGTGAAGTGCACACGTACCCGGACGGATCGCAGCGCGTTGGAGAGCCGCCATTCCCGAAACTGTCTCCACTGGAACAGGCGCAAGGAAAGACAGAGCCCGCAGAAGTGAAAACCGTCGAAGTCGAAGCGCCCAAGCGTGGCCGCAAGCCAAAGGCTGCTGAGTAATGGCGAAAATGGATGAATCTTCGCTTCTGCAGCACTTGCAGGCGAATGAAGAGGATTCGGCGGAATACATCGAGTTGATCGGTGCAACTCGCCTGAAGGCCATGCGGGAGTATTACCGCGAACCTTACCCTGGCGATGAAGAGCTTGATGGATGGAGCACCATCGTTACGTCCGAAGTGGCTGATGCGGTAGAGGCCATGCTCCCCGGACTGGTTGACGTGTTCACAAGCTCAGACGAGGCGGTGGTGTTTGAGCCGACGAAGCCAGAGGATGTAGATGGCGCAGAACAGGCAACAGACTGCTGCAATTACGTTTTCTACAAGCAGAACAACGGTTTCTTGGTGCTGTACACCGCCATCAAGGACGCGCTTATCGCGCAAAACTGCGCAGTCGAGTGGCGCCTGGTGTCAGAGACGGTGCGTGATGTGCAGGAGGTGCAGGGCGCGCCGCTGGAAGCACTTGCAATGCTGGAGAGCCAGGGCTATGAGATCGAGGCTGCAACGCCTGTCCCACAGCCTCCGCAAGTTGACGCCATGGGCATGCCTGTGGAGTCGCCTCCGCTTTTCAATGCCCGCGTGTCGAAGAAGGTGGAGAAGAAGCGCATTCGTGTCGAAGCCTTCCCGCCTGAACAACTGCACATTAAGCGCGGCTGGACTACTCCATTGCTGGACGATTGCCCGTATGTGGCGCGCGCGATGGAAGTCACGCTGTCAGACCTGCGGCAGATGGGGTTCAAAGGCGTCACCGCGGAAGACCTGCGCGCATCGGATGACCCGTCTACTGTGGGTGCTGACGAAGACTATCGCAGAAGCCGCGCAAGCGAAAGCACGCGCGCAGAAGACGACACGGTAGATATTGAAGATGAAAGCCTGGCCACAGGATGGCTGCGCATTGAATACGTGCTGGTGGACTTTGATGGCGACGGCATTGCAGAGCGTCGGCTTATTCACCGGCTGGAATCGAAGATTCTGAGCAACGTGGAAACAGACCACGTTCAGATCGCCACGGCGTCGCCGATCATCAACCCGCACCGATGGGACGGGATGAGCGTGGCTGAGATTTCCTCTGAAATCCAACTGCTCAAGACCGATCTGACGCGCGGCATGGTCAACGCCAGCAACCTTGCAGTGAACCCGCGCAAGACGGTGCTGACGGACTCGCAGGGGGCTCCTTACGCCAACATTGATGACCTGATGGATTTTCGCATTGGCGGACTGGTGCGCCAGTCGCGGCCAGATTCCATTGGCATGGAGCCGACGCCGTTCAACGCGACCAATACGCTCCCTGTGCTGGGGTATGTCGATTCGATGCTGGAAAAGCGCATCGGGTATTCGAGCAACCAGTCTGGCATGGATGGTGACAGCCTTAAAGTTGGACGCACCGCGACAGAGGTATCGATCCAGTCGAACGCCGCACAGCAGCGCGTCAAGCTGATCGCACGCATCTTTGCGGAAGTGCTGGTAAAGCCGATTTTCCGGGGTATCTTGAAATTGCTCACTTCGGGCGAGATGGAGCCGCTCGCGTTCCGGCTGCGTGGGAAGTTCGTGCAGTACGACCCGAACGAATGGCGCGACGGCTACGACATGACGATCAATGTCGGGCTTGGGACTGGCGACAAGGGACAGCAAATCTCCTTTTTCTCGGGCCTGTTGCAGCACCAGATGGGCCTTGCACAGTCGCAATTTGGTTCGCTGCTCATCCAGCCGCAGAACATCTACAACACCGTTTCGAAGTTGGTGGAGTTGGGCGGGCAGAAGAACGTTGGCGACTTTGTGGGCGATCCCCAGGGCAAGCCACTGCCGCAACCAGGTCCTCCGCCTCAATTGCAGATTGAGCAAATGAAGCTGCAAGCCAATCAGCAGGGCGAACAGGCCAAGCTGCAAGCGCAGGCGCAGACGAAGCAAATGGAAATGCAGTACCAGATGCAGACGGATGAATTGCAGCGCCAGTTGCAGGCGCAGCTTGAAATGATCCGCCAGCAAGCCCAGCAACAAACCGACGCGAACCGGCAGGCCATGGAAGCACAGGCCAATCAAATGCGTCTGCAGCATGAGGCCCAGCTTGCGGCGCTGAAAGAGCAGTATGCCGAACGCGAACGCGAACGACAAATGGCCTTCCAGCGCTGGAAGGCAGAGCTTGACGCATCGGTCCGCATCGAGACTGCGAATATCTCTAGCAAGAACAAATTGAGCAACCCTGCCACGGCAGCGGCTACAGCCGAGATTGGCCGGGAGGTGCAGCCATGACCGACGACCAGATCATCAAAGCGGGATCGGACGCAGCGCAGGTGCTCGACAACCCGGCTTTTCAGTCAGCCCTTGCACAGTTGCACGATCTGGCGCATCAAGCGTTCAAGCTCACCGACATTCGAGATGCTGAGGGATTGAAGCTGGCGCGCCAATTCGCAGCAGTGACGGACGATTTCGAGCAGATATTGCGCCGCATGGTGGAGGGCGGGAAGTTCGCCGCGCTGAACCTGAACAAGCACAGAAACGAAAGCGCAGCACGCAGGATGCTGCGCACGGTTATCCGGTAGTCACCTGCCATTTTGGGCCTCCGTTGTGAAACGTGCCCGTAGCCGCCCCTGGTGACGGGGGGGTGGTTTTGATTTGATTGGAACACCCAATGGACGGACAAGCCGACACGGCCCCGATTACTGCGGATGAAGTGGCTAGCTTCCTTCTCGACAACCCCGATTCAGACGGGGCCGAGTACCAAGAGGAAGTAACGCCGAACGCTGATGCACCCGAGAATGAAATCAAGGACAACGCAGACGCGGGAACCGACAACGAGAACCCGGATAAAGACGGCAAAGACGCCGAAGAAAAGCCCGATCCGACAAGCTCTCGAAAATTCAAAGTCACCATCAAGGGCGATGACGGTGCGGACCTCGAACGAGAGGTTGACGAAAAAGAACTCATTGCAGGCTACACGCGCCATTCCGACTACACGCGGAAGACGCAGGAGCTTGCACGGCGAGAAGAGCAGGCTGTGGAGGTTGTGCGCGCGAAGGTGACGGAAGCGCAGAGCCACTACATCCAGCAAGCGCAAATGGCACAAGCGCTTGTGCATCAGCTCGCCGGGATGAAGTCTCCCGAGGAAATGCAGCATCTTGCGGTCAACGACCCTGCGGCATACGTCGCAGAGCAGGCCCGCGCACAGCAGATTCAGCATGTGATTGGCTGGCTGCAAAACCGCTGGCAGCAAGAGCAATTTCAGCGACAGCAACAGCAACAGGAAGAGCTGCAAAAAAGCTTTTCGCGGTGCTGGGGTGTGTTGGGGCAAAAGGGCATCGACAAGCCCAAGCTGCAGCACATTTTTGAAACCGTCAGCAAGGACTACGGCATTGGGACTGAGCGTTTCGCAACGCTGAACGACCCGGCTGTGGTGATGGTGATGCGGGACGCTGTGGCGTATCGGGAACTGCAAAAGAAAACCGCTGATATGAAGATAAAGGCCGCAACTGCGCCGCGCCTTCCACAACAGCAGAGCGTGCCCCGCAACGAAACGCATGAAAAGCGCGTGACCGAGCGGCTTCGTACCGGCAGGGGTTCGCGTGACGACCTTGCCGCATTCATTGCACAAAACAATTTGTAAGAGGCCCTTAAATGGCAGCAGCAGCAAGTACCTATACCCGCTACACAGCGGCAACCAACGTCCGTGAAGACCTGGCAGATTTCATCTCGCGGCAAGACTCTGAATCGACCCCCATCGTCTCCAGCGCTGGCCGCGCAAAAGCAATGCAGACCCTGCATGAGTGGAGCCGCGATGCACTGCGCGCGCCCAATGCGGACAACGCAGCAATCGACGGCGACGACGCGTCCGTATCGACCAAGACGCCGCCCAACCGCATCGGCAACTATTGCCAGATTTTTCAGGACACGGTGTCCATCTCTGGCCGCGCGGAAGTCGTGGACAAAGCTGGCAAGAAGTCTGAACTGGCCTATCAAAAGGCCAAGATGTACAAAGAGTTGCAGCGCGACATCGAAAAGATGGTCGTGTCCAACAACGTCGGCGTGCTCGGTTCTGGCGCCGCCGCAGCAAAGTCTGCTGGCCTTGGCCCGATGATCTACACGAACACCAGTCACGGCGTCGGCGGGTCTACAGTGGCGCATACGTCTGGCGTTGCGACGGTTGCGCCCACTCCAGGCACGCCGCGCGCTCTTACTGATGTGCTCTACAAAGCCGCTGTACAGGCGACCTACATCTCTTCGGGCAAGGTGCCCAAGTCGGTGTATTTCTCGCCAGCGCACAAGGCCCTGGCCTCGACTTTCACCGGCATTGCGTCCAATCGCTACGAGGTGAAGGGCACCAACCAGGGTGCGATCATCGGCGGCGCTGATGTGTACGTGTCGGACTTCGGCGCCATGACGCACGTTCCGCACTACATGATGGCAGGCAGCACGAACGTGTATGGCCTGGACCTGTCTGAAATCAAGGTCGCCTACCTGCGCCCATTCCAGAGCAAGCCATTGGGTCGTACTGGTGACTTTGAGCGCGAACAGATCCTGGTGGATGCAACCTTGCGACTCGAAGCTGAGAAAGCCTGCTTCAAGATTGCCGATTTGTCCGGGGGATAAGCCCTAGATAGTGCAGCCTGGGTGGTGCACGCGCTTAGCCTCAAGGTAGGCTGCGTGTGCTTCCTCGGCTGTATCAAACCTGCCGAGCAATATCTCTTTCCCTTTTACTGTAATCCTGGCTTTAAAGCGCAAATCCTTTTTTGCGAGACATCTACTTACTCCTAGAAAGCCAGAAGATTTGTTTTGTGTTTTGGCCGCATGAAGGTTCTCGCGGTTGGTTGTGGGATCGACCACGCGCAGATTCGCCAGCCTGTTGTCATCGCGTTTCCCGTTGATGTGGTCAACTTCGCTGCACGGCAACATTCCATGCACATACAACCAAGCCAATCGGTGCTCTGATTCGCGCAAGCGGTCAAGTGTGATGTATCGGTATCCCTTGCGGTGCTGGGTTCCGGCCTGCGACCCAGCCACACCTTTGCGGCCTTTGCGAGAAAAGCGCCAAGTAAATACCCCAGTTTCGGGGTTGTAGTAGAGAAGCTCGCGTAAACGCGCGGCTGATATATTGGCAGTAGCCATGAAGCGGTTCCTTCGCTGATTGGTTAGAGCCTGTTAAGTGTTGGTAGCACTTGATGGGCTCGTCTATTTTACGAAAGCCACCCCTGACCCGGGTGGCTTTTTTTATGTCTAAACGGGGGGGCGCAATGACCTTTGGACACTTCCAAATTGATGAAGGCGTGAACAAAGACACCGGCATCCGCACGATCTACCGGTTTGAAGGCGATCAGGTGACGGTGCAGAAGGTCTACGACGCAGAGCCATATTTGCAGCGTGCGGCTGAAATGCGCGCACGCAACGAGGGCAAAGCCTGGGGCGAGGGCCGAGAGGTTGGTGTGATTCCGCCCTGGGCGCTGCGCGAGATTGAACCCATCAAAGACGACAAAGAGCGAGAGAAGGCCATGCGCGCTTTCTTTCGTGCAAACCCCGCATTCCTGGCGTACGACGCCTTCATCAAATGAATTGGGGCGAACTCAAAACCGCTGTGGCGGCCTACACGCACCGCTCAGACCTCACAGCGCTGATGCCCACGTTTCTCGAACTGGCAGAGCAGCGCATTTACTACGGCGAGGCAAACTCCCCGAAGGTGCGCTGTGCAGCCATGCGCCAGTCCACCACCTTGGCAAACGGCGCCCGGCCTGCGGGCTTTCTGGAGGCCATCAAGGTTGCCGAAGCTGGCAGTCCAGAGAAGTTTCTGGAGTACCGCCCGCTGGAGCGCATGCCGCAGGAATGGAACGCCTACACCTGGGACGGACAAACGCTTGTGCTGTCACAAGACCAAGGGTTTCCCATTGACCTGACGTACTACGCGCGCCTCACCACTCCATTGGCAGACAGCGATGAAAACTGGTTGATGGCAAACGCTCCGGGAGTCTATTTGTCCTCGATCCTGGTTGAGGTTCATCGGTGGGCGGTTGACGAGGCGCAGGCCATCAAAGAAGCAGCCAACTACACCAGCGCAGCCAACTCCATCAACAGCCAGGACAAGGCCGCACAAATCAGCGGTTCGCCACTGGTGATTCAACGCAGGGGGTCTTAATGGGACTCGAAACCGTAACCTACATCAGCGACCTGAACCCGCTTTGGCCGCTGGGCGCGTTGCCGGACCGAAAGAGCGAGGGTGACAACCACCTGCGCAACATCAAGTTGGGGATCAAGAACACGTTCTCCAACGTCACCGG
>Ga0116193_1002213_pt1 | contig 15038 bp, 13 predicted proteins | sample AD_UKC115_MetaG_FD_89892 | JGI IMG/M metagenome (GOLD analysis project Ga0116193, IMG submission 89892) | Active sludge microbial communities of municipal wastewater-treating anaerobic digesters from Hong Kong - AD_UKC115_MetaG | ecosystem: Engineered > Bioreactor > Anaerobic > Digestate... | reverse complement strand
GCGGGCGTCCGAGGCCGACGCGCGCGCCGGAACGCCGACCAGGACCGGTATCCCCAGAAACAGTGCCAAACGGTTCGCCACCAGCTCGGCGTAGACCTGCGACTGCGCAGCCTCGTGGTCACACTTCAGCACCGCAGACAGCTGCCCGTCCTCGGCGCCGGTCGTGCTCCGTGCGTTGGGCGTCGCGGCGCCCGTGATTTCGTAGCAAAGGATCGGCACGGCGGCTTACGGGTGCTCGAAGGCCCAGCTATCGGCCAGCAGCTCGGCCTGCGCAATCACTTTGTCAGTGGCGTCAGGCTGCGCATCCGGCGGGTACTTGTGCTTGGCCAGCAGCACTTTGACCATAGCCAGCATCCTTGCACGCGACGACTTGCGGTTCTGCCAGTTGATCGTCGCCGACTTGCGCAGCTTGTCGGTCAGCTCCTGCGCCAGTGCGCGCAGTACCGGGTGGCCCATCTCGCGCACGGCGGATTCGTTCTCGCAAAGCGCCTGGTAGAAGGCGAACTCCTCCTCGGTCAGGCCTTCTGGTGGCTTGGCGGCGTTGATCTCCTTGGCGAGCTTGATCAGCTCCTCGATCACCTCCACCGTGGTAAACGCGCGGTTCTGGTACTTGGCGATCGCTTCTTCGAGCTTCTGGGTGAACTCCTTCGCCTGCATGGCGTTCTTCTGGCCACGCGCCTTCACCTGGTCGGCGATCAGTCGCTCCAGCAGTTCGGCGGCCAGGTTCTTGGTCGGCATCTTCTGGATCTGGGCGAGGAACTGCTCGTCCAGCAGCGAGATGTCGGGCTTGCCGAGGCCCAGTGTGCCGAAAACATCCTTCACACCCTCGACCAGCACGCCCTTGGCGACGAGCTGACGGAGTGCCGCCTCCTTTTCGAGCCGTGATCGCGACTCGCCGGCGCGGGTGAGCTTGATCAGACACACACGCACCGCCTGGAAGAACGCGATCTCCTCGCGCACCTCCATCGCCGCGCTGCGGGTGCCGGCCAGCGATTGCGCCTTGGTGAGCTTGAGGACCTGGTCGAGGTAGGCACGCACGCCGCGATTGCGGCCCTTGTCGTCTGGCTCGGGATCGACCTGCAGTACGTGTTCCATCGCCGGCCCGAGCAGAGCCAATGCGCGCTTTGGGTCGGCGAAGCCGGCGTAGTCGAAGCCGTGGAAGAACTCGCGGCGGATCACGTCCAGCGTGTCGAGCAGGATGCGCAGCGCCTCACCTGAGGTGTCGACCGGCTCGCGCTCCTGCCCGGCGTCTCGGGTGTACTGGCGGATGGCCTTCTTCAGCTCCTCGCCAATGCCGATGTAGTCGACGATCAGCCCGCCGGGCTTGTCCTTCCAGATGCGATTCGTGCGGGCGATTGCCTGCATCAGCCCGTGGCCCTGCATGGGCTTGTCGACATAGAGCGTGTGGACCGGTGGCGCGTCGAAACCGGTCAGCCACATGTCGCGAACAATCACCAGGTCGAGGGGGTCGTCCGCGTCCTTGAAGCGCTTCTCCAACAGCTTGGCGCCCGAGCGGTCGGTCCGGTGTTGCTGGTAGTGCGCCGGGTCCGAGGAGTTGCTGGTCATCACGATCTTCAGTCGACCCTTGGCAATGTCCGGGTCGCCCCACGCGGGCCGCAGCTTCACGAGCTCGTCGAACAGCCGCACGGCTGCCTCGCGCGAGACCGCCACGATCATTGCCTTGCCGTCGATCTGCTCCTTGCGCGCTTCCCAATGCGCGACGAGATCGGCCGCCAGCGTCGATAGTCGACCATCGGCCATCGCCAGGGCTTCGAGCCGGGTCAGCCGGCTCACCGTCTGGCCCTGCTCCTGCTCGTCCTCGTCCTCGGTCGCCTCAAGGAACTCGTCCATGAGCGCCTGCTTCTCAGCCTCGTTGAAGCGCAGCTCGATGATCCGGCTCTCGTAGCTGACCGGCACCACCGCTTCGTCTTCCTGGGCGGCGATCATGTCGTAGACATCGACGTAGGTGCCGAACACCGCCTCGGTGTCGCGGTCATCCAGGCTCACCGGCGTGCCGGTCATGCCGAGGTAGATCGCGTTCGGCAGCGCGTCTCGCATGTACTTGGCGAGGCCATACTTCGTCTGGCCCGTCTTGGTATCGAGGTCGGCGCGGAAGCCGTACTGCGTGCGGTGGGCTTCGTCGGCGATCACGATGACGTTGCTGCGCTCGCACAGCACCGGTACCGAGGTCTGGCCACGCTCGGGCGCGAACTTGTTGATGGTGGTGAAGAACACGCCGCCGGCTTCCACGGCCGTGAGCTGCTCGCGCAGGTCGTCGCGGCTGTTGGCCTGCATCGGCGTGGCGCGGATCGACCAGCGGCAGTCGGCGAAGGTCTCGAACAGCTGCCCGTCAAGATCCTTGCGGTCGGTGACCAGCACTACGGTCGGGTTCGCGAACTCGGATCGCTCGCGCAGGGCCATCACGTAGAACAGGGCCAGCAGCGACTTGCCCGAGCCCTGGGTAAACCAGATCACGCCGCCTTTGCCGTCCTTGCGATGGGTTAGAGCGTCGACGGCACGCTGCACCGCCTTCTTCACGCCGTGGTACTGGTGCCACTGCGCGATGATCTTGAAGCTGGCGCCACCGTCGCTGCCGCCGTACGCCACGAACCCGCGGAAGAAATCGAGCAGGGTGCGCGGCTCCATCAGGCCCCGCATCAGCGACTCCAGTTCCAACATGCCCTTGGCGGCCTTCTCGCCGCCCACCAGTCTCCAGCGGGAATGACGGCTCAGGTCCGCGCTGAGCGAACCGTAGCGGGCGACTGTGCCGTCAGAGATGACGTTGAGCAGGTTGTAGGCAAACAGCTGCGGGATGTCGGCCTTGTAGGTCTGGATCTGGTGGTACGCCTTCTCGTAGTCGGCGTTCGGATCGGCCGGATTCTTGAGCTCGATGACGACCAGTGGTAGACCGTTGACGAACAGCACCAGGTCCGGCCGGCGCAGCTTCTGGCCGTGCACGGTGAACTGCTGGACAGCGAGAAGATCATTGGGGCCATCGAAGTCGATCACCGGCACGCGTAGTACGCTGCGCCGCCCGTCCAACTCGATGCGCTCCAGCGGCACGCCGTTGCGCAGCCAGTCGTACATCTCGCGGTTGCCGTCGACTAGCGATTGCGAGCCGTAGCACGCGACCTTGGCAAGGACCTCGTCCACTTCGGACGGCGACAGATCAGGCGCAAGCCGCAACACCGCGTCACGCAAGCGCGGTGCCAGCACGACATCGGAATAGCGTTCTCTGCCTGCCTGCTCACCGCCTGGCGATACCGCGTCGCCATGCAGGCAGGCCCAGCCCAGGGACGCGAGCCAGTCGAGGCAGACGACTTCGAGATGGTTCTCGTTCACGGCAGGCCCCTGATGGCGGGGCGGAAAACCGCATCGAACTTGACGATGTGGGTGACCATCCAGTCGAGATAATCCGGCCAGCGGCCCTCGTCTTGGAGGGGACAATCCTGCCGGTACAGGACGATCCGGCAAGCCTGCGCGTCGGGCAGCTCCTGCCACTCCAATGGGAAGCCCAGCTTGGACTCGATCTCGGTCCGTTTCCCCTCAAGATGACGAAACCGCTCCTTCGCACCGGAGCCCATCAGGTACACCTCCACGCCCAGCCGACTCTCTCGCTGGCTCGCGGTTGCGCTCAGCAGGAATCCAGACCGGCCGAGGCTGATCTGCTGCCAATGCTGGGCACGCGGCTTCTGCGGCCTGATGCCGGGCGCCTTTCCCGCCAAGGCTTCCACCAGTGTCAGCCAGAACTGCAGTTGAAGCTGCTTCGTGGGCGTGGATGCCGTTACTGCCTTGGCCTGCTCACGGCCCGACTTGGCCCAGGCATTGGGCTTCACCACCACCTCGAACTTCGGCGCCAGCGGGGAGTCGCCAATGCGGTACAACTCGATCTGCACGCCAAAGAAGTTCAGGGCCTCGGTGGTGTGCTCATTGAGGAACTGCAGCGCGGCAATGTGCTCGGGCCGAAATGACTCTGCAATCCAGATGACCTTGCGGGCATCGATCCCGGCGGCATAGGTGATGATCTGACCGAGATGATTGTGGTCGGTCTTGGCCAATTGATTTTCGATGATCACCTGCTCGTCGCCGTCGGTGGCGAGGATGTCGACCTTGAACTCGCCAACCCACTGCTCGGTGCCCACGGGCTCCAGGTCATCGATGCCCAATGCCTCGGCCAACAGCCCGAGATTTTCCGGCTCGGCTAGCCACGGCGTGAAGTCGGAAGCCTCATGGCGCCACGCCTCGCGTAAGGGAACGCGCCGCAGACTGCCGAGGAAGTGGGGCTTCGTGGTCATGGCTTATCGTCCATCAGATCGAGATCGGTCACGCTCGCGTCCAAAAGCACGCCGTCCTCGAACTCCAGCGTCGCGCGGTAGATCGGGTCCAGCTCGGCCTCCTCCAATGGCCACGGAAAATCCCACGGGTCCCACACGGGATGTTCGATGACAACTTGGCCGGTGTAGGGGATTTCCAGATCATCGAAGATGAAGAAGGTGTGCCGGTGCTCACGGTGGACCATCTTCAGGCCATCGGGCCCGTGACTCTCCAGCGGCTCGTAGATCAATCGCACTTCCTTTCGCGCCCCGAACGGAACGAGGTTCTCGTCCTCCTCGGGGAGTTCTGCCTCCACCTTGAACAGGTGCAGCTTGTCGCGGAAAACCTGGAACACATCGATGCGACCGTCCCAGTTGGCCGTCGAACGCATTACCGTCCTGATGCCCAGTTGCTCGTTGGTCGGTCGGGCAGGCTCTCCGTCCACCCACTCGACGATCGACCAGAGCCGGCCGTCGAACATGATTCGATCGGGCACCTGCTCAGTCATCGCGCCACCTGTCACTCGCCACGTTAAGGATCTGCGGTCGTTGAGGGGAGCGTCCGATCACGTCTGCGCTCCTCCGGAAGAGGCGCCGCCTGTGGCCTCATCCGCCGCGTCGCCAGGCCGCTTCGCAATCGATGCTGCGAACCTTCGATTGCCGATCGTGATGTGCCCATCCCAAAAGGACACGCTGATCGTGCTCTGCATCCAGCGCTGCGGCAGTGCGGCCAGGTCGCGGAGCGCGACCAGCGAGGCGTGCGGCCAAGATTCGCTTCCATCGGCCTGAACCAGATAGGTTTTGGCAGGCAGCGCGAATCGGATGGCGTGGCCGTCGAAGTGGATCAGACAGCTTTCGTCCTCGGCTGCCGAGGTGGCGGCCTCACGCAGCACTTTACCGAGTGGCTTCATCCACATCCGGTCTACCGATGCCACTGGACGAGCGTTGTAGGCTGCCATGTGCTTCGCCCAAGGCAGTTCGTGCTGCAAGCGCCGTCCTTCCTCGATCCACGCAGGAGTGATCGCCAGCGGGACGCTGCGACGCAGGCCGTAGACGATCCACGCGAGCACCTGCTCGCGTGACTCGACGCGCTCGGGAACGTCGAAGGCCGTTTCCGCCATCGTTCGTAGGTCGCGGTAGTGCCCTTGGAAGCTGACTACGCGGCGGAAGTACTCGTTCATGAGTACGCCCGCCGACAGCTCGAAGTTGCCGAAGTTGTACTTCAGGGCCGGCTCTTCCGACCAGGGGCGGTCATCGTCAGGTACCCAGCCGCATTCGCGGAGGACATCCATGACCGGGACGATTGGCGCGGGACCGGCAACGCTCACGCCGGCGCTTCCTCGACCGCCTCGGCTTGAGGCAGGCGCAGCTTGCCGGAGATCAGGCGGGGAAGCAGAGTGTCACGGATACCGCCGAGGTGTCGCCGCTTTTTCTCGTTTTCTGCAATGCGATCGAGCATCGGCTTGCAGATGGAGTCGAACTCGGTGATCACTTGCGGCGGCGGAACCACGAGCCGGATTGGCCTGAAGGCTGACTTGCTGATCTCCATGAAGGTCGAGCCGTTCGCCTTCTGCTTGATTGCGTCCATGTTGAGCTTCGTCCAGAAGAGCAGGTAGGACGCGGGCAATTGACCACCCGGCAGCATCGCGATGAAGCCTTGATTGATGGCTGTTGGGACGTGCGCAATTGCCAGGTAACCGATAGGCGCACGGGACGAAAGCAAGAGCGTGCCGATGGGCAGCAAACCGCTGCTGATCTTGGCCAATCCTGCTTCGGAAACCTTCCGCTCCGTATCGATGAGCACCGGCGACTGCAGGCCAGAGAGGTCCTTGGGCGTCACCCAGTGATGAACGGGGTCATCCCAGAACCGCGGTTCCTTGGTGCTGGGTGTTGCGCCTCCTACGCACGCCCCCACCTTGCCAATCTCGTCAATCTGCCACCCCTTCGGAATCAAGCCCAGCTCCGACTCCTCGAACTCGCTGGGGAAGATCGCGGCGGTGGCGGGATCCATGCCTTCCGGCTCGCGGCCTTCGGCCTTGGCGCGCACGGGGTCGAAGTCCACGAACCAGGACTTGAACAGGGCTTGGGCGATGGCTTCGAGGGTGGCGTTGGTTTGGCGGAGGAGGTCGATGCGGTCGTCGAGTGCGTCGAGCAAAGAGCAAATTTCCTCCTGTTCGGGCAGAGATGGAAGACGAACGCGCAGACCCTTTAGGTCGCCGATATTGATGTAGGGCAGTGCGCTGCCCTTCGCTATCTCATTGAAGTCCAGACAGCGCAATGTGTGGTAGAGAAATTCCGGCCGAATCTTAGAGGGATTAGGTATCGCAGACATCAAGTTGTTGTCGATGGCCGTGTCTCGAATAAGCAGCCGCCGCCTGTTGTACGTGAGTGCAACTCCGATCTTGGCGAAGACTGTCGCGCCAGCTGGGTGAATTGTTGTACCAAGTCGCTTGGCAGACTGGAGGGTCAGCCAGTTATTGGACTCTTCGATCTTGTGGGAGTTTGAGGGCAGATTCAGGTCACTGACCTTGATGAAGGGAATGTCACCTGATCGTTGTCCTTGCTCGTCAGGCTTGAAGACGCTCCCCGAACGGAAAGTGGCGACATCTCCGAGCAACACGTCTGTGGTCAATTGCGCGTCAGATGCCATATCCGAGAGCCCCGAGCTTTTCCTGAATCACCGCGTCCAGTTCCGCCCCTTTGGCCATCTGCTCAGCCAACTGCGCCGTAAGCCGCTCCATCTTGTCGGCGAAGGCTTCGTCGTCGTCGTCCTCGACCACAGCACCGACGTAGCGTCCCGGCGTCAGCACGAAGCCATGCTTCTCCACGTCCTCCAGTGAGGCGGAGTAGCAGAAGCCAGGTTCGTCCGCGTACTCACCGCCATCCCCGAACTCGGTGCCGCGCCAGCGGTGATAGGTCTGGCCCAGCCGCTGCAGGTCGTCGTCGGTGAACTCGATCTGGGTGCGCGAGACGCGCCCGCTGGCGGCCTTGCGCGCATCGATGAAGAGAATCTGCCGGCGGCGGTCGATGCGGCCGTTCTCGCCGGCTGCCTTGCTGCGCGACAGGAACCACAAGCAGACCGGGATCTGGGTATTGGAGAACAACTGGCCCGGCAGCGCGACCATGCACTCGACCACGTCGGCCTGGACCATCGCGCGGCGAATCTCGCCCTCGCCGGACTGCTGCGAGCTCATCGAGCCATTGGCCAGCACGATGCCGGCGCGGCCGCGGCTGGAGAGGCGGGCCAGCATGTGCTGCAGCCAGGCGAAGTTGGCATTGCCCTTGGGCGGGATGCCGTGCACCCAGCGCGGGTCGTCGGTGAGCTTGTCGCCGTCCCAGTCGGAAATGTTGAAGGGCGGATTGGCCAGGATGTAATCGGCGCGCAGCGTCTTGTGCTGGTCGTTGGTGAAGGTGCTGCCGTAGCTCTGGCCCAGGTCGCCGTCGAGCCCGTGCACCGCGAGGTTCATCAGGCACAGGCGGCGCGTCTGTGCCATCAGCTCCTGGCCGTAGATGGCGAGGTCGCCCTGGGTGCCGAGCGTCTTCTGGTGCGCGTCCTTGAACTTGGCCGACTGTACGAACATGCCGCCGGAGCCGCAGGCGGGGTCGTAGATCTTGCCTCTAAATGGCGCGAGGATCTCGACCAGGAGGTTGACCACGTTCTTGGGCGTGTAGAACTCGCCGGCTTTGGCGCCCTCGTTCATGGCGAACTGGCCGAGGAAGTACTCGTACACCTCGCCGAACACGTCGCGGCTGCCGTGCGTGGCCGGGTCGAACTTCAGCCGGGCGATCAGTCCCATCAGCTCGCCGAGCTTGCCCGGCTCCAGCGCCAGGCGCGAGAACTCGCGGTACAGCACGCCGCGCAGCGACGGGTTCTCCGCCTCAATCTCACCCATCGCCTTGTCGAGCAGCTGCGGCAGGTCGGGCGCCGTCGCCAGGGCCAGCAGCGTTCCGAAGTGGGCGCCCTTCGGGATCCAGAACACGTTGTCCTGGTCGTAGAAAGTCTTGTCGCCGACGAAGACATCCTCGCTGGCCCTCCGCGTGGCCTCGTCCTCGATGTAGTAGTCCGAGCCTGGCTCGGCGATACGCTGGCGAATGACGTTCGACTGCGCATCGAACAGGTCCGACACGTACTTCAGGAACACCATCCCCAGCACCGGGTACTTGTACTCGGCAGCCGACACCGAGCCGCGCAGCTTGTTGGCGGTGTCCCAGAGGGTGCGTTTGAGTTCTTCGTTGGTCATCGGGTAATTCGAGTCGGCATGGGTAGGGAGTCAGGATTCAGGGGTTGGTCGCGGAGAGCCTGTGCCCGCATAGCCCTCTCGAGCCAGCGCAGCGTTCAGGGTGACTCTGCTAACGCTGAAGTGTCTGGCGACCTCGGCCTTGGTGATGTTCGGGTCGGACAGCATGGCCGCCGCCTTGCGCGTGTCGGCCTTCGACATGACGGGCTTGCGGCCGCCCTTGCGACCACGGGCACGGGCGGCGACAAGGCCAGCGATCGTCCGCTCGCGGATCAGGCTGTGCTCGAACTCGGCGAGCGCGCCGAAGATGTGAAAGACCAGCCGTCCTCCGCTGCTGGTGGTGTCGATGACTTCGGTGAGCGACCGGAAGCCAACGCTGCGCTGGTTGAGGTCGTGGACGATCTCGACCAGGTCTTTCAACGACCGCGCAAGGCGGTCGAGTTTCCAGACCACCAGCGTGTCGCCCTTGCGCATCGAGCGCAGACAGGCGGTCAGCTCAGGCCGCTCGCGGAACTTGCCGGTCGCCTTTTCCTGGAACAACTCCTCGCAGCCTGCACCTCGAAGCGCGTCGAGCTGCAGCTCCGGATTCTGGTCCTGCGTGCTGACTCGCGCGTACCCAATGATCATCAAACGTACCTTGGCTGTACGTTGATTGTTTTACGACATTTCTTGCGGTCTGGCTACTGGAAATTGGAGGCCGGCGAGAACCTCGCCAAGGCGTACATGAAACGATCGTTTACTGTGCTCAGTCGACCGAAGAACGCCGGCCACTGGTTGGCTGGACAAGAACACCACCATGGCCGTCGACTTCAAGCTGGAAACGTCGATCTGGAAGCAGCCGGAAGGCCCTTTGCTGAAAGGAGCGGCACTCAGCGGCGAACTCACCGTCCACGCGCTCCAAAAGCTGGAGCCGAGACTCGACCACGGCGATCGTGTGCTCGCACCAAGGGGTGCACGGAAAATGCCACAGGAGGCCGCCTCCCTGGTACATGCCGTAGGGATTGCACTGCCAGGCGATATGCAGAGGCCGCTCGCTGCCCCAGTCGATGTGGGACGAGAGCATCGCGAATGCTAAGTCGCCTGAAAGCTGCTCCAGGCACTCCCCCCAGACCGTGGAAAAGTACGAGCGGCAACAGTCGGGTATGCCGAGATACGAGCCGCCGGCATTCAACCTGTCCAGTGTGGAAACGATTGCTCGATCAACCAGATCGCCGCCGAAGTAGGCATACACCTCTTGGTCACCGTCCAAGCTGGAGACAGGTCCACCATCGGCAGATTGGTTCGAGAAGCCGCAAAGGGCGCTGTCAACGACCGGCGCTAGACCCCGGGAGGCGATGAAAACCGGGTAGTCCAGCGCCTCCGAAACAAGCCTGATGTCAGATGCAGGTGCCGTGAGTCGGGAGAACTTGGTGCCCGCCAGCGCCAGGAGGATCTCGCCCATCGACTGGTTGTTCAGCGCTGGGATATTCCTAAGCTTGCGGAGCAAGGCCGTAAGGTCGGATGAGGTATCCACCGACTTGTCGAGTGCGACGTGACCGCCGCGCCAGTGCGCGAATCCAATCGCATCGATGAGCCGCGCAGGAGGGCGACCGTCAGCAGATTGCTCATCGAGTGCGGCAAGGACATCGCAGACAAGTGATGTGTCGACGAACGTTGCATGGAGCAGCAATGCGCACCAAGTCCTCGAAAGCGCGTCTCCCGAGCCGCTTGCAAGCTCTCGAAGCGCCGCTTCGGCCTGGCTACTGGCAACGCGTTCAGCGCTCCTGATGTGCCGCCAGAATCTCTCTACCGCGAACAGCGCCACTTCGCTCGGGATCACGCTCACGCAATGAACCGATTGAACCTTGAACGGTGCTCGTCGATCCGTCGCTCTGCTTCGGATCGAACGGCGGGAGGTACATCTATGTGGGCAAGCGCCTGCTGTACTCCGTCCGAGATGATCCGGCTTACGGTGTTACCCATGGCCGTTCGATGGTCAAACCGGTCAACGATGTCCATAGCAATCTGTGCTTGCCGCGCCCGGTAGTAGCAGTGGAACGCGGCGCCGTTCATGGCATCTGCGTCCTTTGCGCGCCCGAGGATGGACTGCCAGTGGTGAGCAACACCGGCAAAGACGAATGCGCCGTGGACCAACATCCGCAATGGCCTAGCATCACTTCGCCAAGGCGAGTAGTAGATTTCCTCGTCGCCATGTTCTTCATTGAAAAGAGGTGCTCCCTCCTCCACTCGGAACAGCTTCTGGTGAAGCGCTTCATGCACGAGACACTCCGCTACGTCGAACGGGTCACTAACGCCGGGAAGAAACACCAGCCCCATGACCTCTTGCGGGCTGGAGCTGCCGTACGACGTTCCGCCGGCGTGTAGCGCGAGTACTGCCGGCGCGAGGCGCAAGCAATCCTGGGCTGTCTCTCTGTCTTGTTCGGCAACGATCTCTACCGCTTCGCGAAATACGCGAACCCACTGCAAGTTGGCGTCGACCCCGCGGATAATCGGCGCGTTGCTGTGGTAGGCATCGGCCAACCCAGCGACATCCAAGGGCAGGATCGCATCGCCGTGCAATGTAGATACATTGATCGTGGGCGTGAATGAAGCCTCGCCCGTGATTGCGGTGCCATCACCTTGCGAATTGGTACCTGTCGAGACCGTCGCACCACCGAGACGCAACAAGAGAATTGAGGTGGACAGCGTCACATCGACGCCACGGGCAGTTCCTGAGGTGACCATGGTCCCAACGTCCCAAACATTGAACGTCCTGGGGGCTTGGATCGTTGGGTCGCTCCAGGAAAACTCCTTCCCCCGAGTGATGCAATCCTCGACCACGATTTCCAGGGCACGCAACGCATGAAGCTCTGCGATTCGACCAGCATCGAGAGAGTCAACGAAAAAGTGGGCGATAAATCGCGGATCGGGATCGAGTGACTTCAGCTTCGACCTCAGGAGGGATGTAGATACCGAAACCCAATGCCGCAACTTCGGCGAATCCCCGCATTGCGGGAGACGCTCAAGAATCGGAAGGAAGCTCTCGGGAAAGTCAAAGCAGTTCAGCATCCGACGGACAATGTCTGTCGCCGTGATTCGGTTGATCATCGACGACGACTCCATGACGAGCGAGGTGTCGATTGATGAGAAGTAGCTCACGGCGTAGCTCCGACAGTGTCCTTCACCGAGCGCTCGATATGGCCGACGACATGTAGGATGTCGTTGCAGTAGACGCTCCGATTGTTGAATCCAGTCCTCGAACTGTACCTGTGCGGGAGGTACCCGCCGGTGCAGATTTCCTTGATTCGGCAATGACTGCATGCCGTCGGCAACGTTGCCTGCCAGTCCTGACGCATCAGATATATCGGATGGCTCAGAACATCGTCTATCTCATGACGCAATACGTTCAAGCCCGTTCGTTGAACGCCAGACCCGGTGCTCTTCAGCGTATCAACACCTTCGAAGTCGCCATCGGTGCTGATGGTGACGAGTTGCACCGGAGAAGTGGTCATTTGTTCGTATAGCCCGGGGTGTCCCACGAGCCGCGCGACGATGTTGTCGAGAAACCGAATTCTGAGGTGGCTGTGACGCCCTCCGAGCCATGCGTCCCAGATTTTGGCAAGCCAGCGTCCGTATGGAGCAGCGTCGCTGCTGACCCCGTCTACCGGAGGGCGATCCCAATTGTGGTGGGGCAGCAGCAAGTCGACGTTGGGCAAGCCAAGAGCAGCCAGGGCGTCGAGTGTCTCGATGGGGTCGCTGCGAGCGTCCACCACCGCAAGCACGCCTGCCGCATGAGTTGGCGCAAACTGCTGCAGTGTCCTCAGTCCGGCTATCACTCGGTCGTACGAGCTCTTGCCCCGGTGATCCAGTCGATGGAAGTCGTTCGCAGATTTGTTGCCATCCAGACTGATGCCTACGAAAATGTCGTGCTCTCGGATTACTTTCGCGAACTCCTCGCTCAGCAGAACCCCATTTGTCTGTATGCCGAGCGAGAGTGCTACACCTGCGGACTCCACGATGCTGCGAACCGTGCCCGCCAGACGCGACAGTCGATTCGGCCCCAGCAACAGGGGCTCGCCGCCATGCAGCGAAATGCTCACTGCTTCCAGCCCATGCTGGCGTGCGTGATGAGCGATTTTTCGCGCAGCTTCCTCATAGACGGCGGGAAGCATGAACTTGCCTGCAGAGCGCCATGACTCGTCGCCATGCTGGTACTCGTAGCAGTAGTCGCAGTTCAGGTTGCAGCGCGCCGCGATCTTCAGAATGAACTCTCGGACCGGCGCGACCGAATGATCGAGGGACGCTTCGGCGCTACTCATGAATCATGATCTCGGTAGCCAGGGGGTGGTCCGTGCGACCCACGACAACTTCGCCATCCAGCCAAAAGATGCGCCGACTGCTCTGTCTGCGGATCTCGGCAGCGAGAGGGCCGAAACCGTGGTCTCGCAGGAGCTTGTCAGCACGTTGCCCGTACTGAACGGCGTTGGGGCAAGTGAGACTGCAGGGGAAGAGTTCGCCGGTTGGGCAGGTGCCCCCCCATAGACTAGCCAGACGGTTACACCACATCGACACCGTTCGTGGGGGAGACGTGCGCTCGATCAGGTATGCCGGCCAACATGACGCTGCCTGCGAAAGGGCCGGGTAGGCGTCCACGCAGCACTCGGGATAGCCGAGCAATCGACCGACGACCGCGCTGTCGCCCTTCAGTTCTTCGGCGAGAGCTTGAGACACGACTTCGTCGGTCTCGCCAAAAACCAATACCTGGTGCGTGAAACCAGTCCAGGGCCCCGCATCAGGAGCATGTTCCAGTTGCCCCCAGTGCTCGCCGATGGCCGTTATTGAAATGGGCGACATCGCTCCGCAGTAACCCATTTCACTGAAAACGGCGTCTACTCCACGAGCGATCGCATCGGGAAGAACCAGACGCACTGCCGCCTTCTCGCCGCAAAAAAACTGGATCAAGTGCGGCATCAGGGCGAGTGGAAAGCCCTCGCTTTCATCGAAGGCATTGATTGCCGCCAGTAGCTTTCGGGCAGGTGCCGAAACCTCTTCAGTCCGCACGCCAGCGCAGCGGTGTGCTGACCAGCCCGGCAACCCTAGGCGTTCTCGTCGCCAGAGGACGCATCCGCTGCGGGCGCGAAGTTCGCCGCTGAAGACACTCCAGACGTGTGGCTGGTATGCGTGCCGCTTGAATTGTGGCCAGTGGTCATCGAGTTGTGCGCCATGCTCGGATGGCGATCATCCAACTCTTCGAGATCGCGGGCGATCCGCGTAAGCACCGAGGACTGCGCAGCCAACAGGTCATCAAGGCTGATCTTGCTGTTGCTCATCGGGGCTCCCCAGTTGATGGATGATCGCAGTCAGAAGTTCCCACAATCGGCGCCGTTTTTCAACCACTTGCATGCCACCGCGGCCATGGTGTCGAAGCGATGGGCTGAAAAGGCATGGCCTGTCCGGAAGGCGCCGAACCGGGATGCATCGTGAGTTGAGCGCCACAAGTACCTCGTACTTGGTCTAGATCAGTCCCTGCTGCGGCAGAATGCCGATTTGGCCAGGATCGTCAGGTCCGGCCGTGGGAGGGGATATGACGGGCATTGGAATGTGGATCGTGATCCTCACCCTGAGCACCATGGTGGCGGATCGACGCTACAAGAGCGGCTATCGTGGCAATGCGCAGTGGCGAGGCTGGCGCCTGTACCTGATCTGCTTCGGGGCAGGCATCGCTTTCCTTGGCTGGCTCATCGAGAGCGGCGCCAAGCGTCAGTCGCAGGCGAGGCTGACCGAGAGCCCTAAGCCAGAGGCCACGCAAAGGGCGGCGAAGCTGGAGCCGGCACCCGCAGCGCCGAGAAGAGCTGCGCTGGCAGGCATCGAGTTGGGCTCTGAGATGCAGATCCTGGTGCGACAGGGAGCGACCTGCTACGAGGATGAAGAAGCGGAGGAGCCTGGTGCAGTCTCGTGTGAGATGCAGGCCTACTTCGGTGGCATGAAGGGACCGCTCAACGCCCATTTGAAGGACGGCCGAGTCACAGTTGTCTTTGCCAACGACAACTTGCCGGAGCAGATCGCCGCACTTCGGAGCGAGCTGCTCTCGGCTCACGGCAGTCCGACGCCAGTCGAAGGCGGTGAACGATGGACTCTTGAAGGCGATGTGGTGGATCTCAAGCCGTTCAGCGTCGTGCTGTATCGGCCGCAGTAGTTCGTTGGAAGCGACAGCCACGCGCCGCCGCTTCAATGCCGCGCAGGTTGATCGGCAATCAAGCAGCAGCGAGCACTGAGCTTGAAGCACACAGAGCAAAGTGCCAGCATGCAGCAAGCATGCAGCCAGACCAATGAAGAGAAGCTACGCGCCCTTCCAGGCTCCGCCTCTTCCTGCCAGCAAGAGCCCCAGCAGGAGAATAGTTCACTTCTCCTCCCCCAATAGTTCACCTATCCGGTTTTGGCCAGAGCAGGCCGCGTGCGATGGTGACGTCATACCGCGCACCGCACCACGCACTGAAGGCCAACCCAT
>Ga0116193_1002212_pt1 | contig 15052 bp, 17 predicted proteins | sample AD_UKC115_MetaG_FD_89892 | JGI IMG/M metagenome (GOLD analysis project Ga0116193, IMG submission 89892) | Active sludge microbial communities of municipal wastewater-treating anaerobic digesters from Hong Kong - AD_UKC115_MetaG | ecosystem: Engineered > Bioreactor > Anaerobic > Digestate... | reverse complement strand
TTCGCGGGCGGGCAGGGTGGCAAGCGTGCCGATGTCGGCGATCACGGCGCGTGGCTGGTGGAATGCGCCGACGAGATTCTTGCCCTGCGGCAGATCGACCGCGGTCTTGCCACCGACGGAAGAATCGACCATGGCCAGCAGCGTGGTCGGAACTTGCACGCAAGCGATGCCGCGCATCCAGCAGGCGGCTGCGAAGCCTGAGAGATCGCCAATCACGCCGCCGCCGAGGGCGAGGATGGTCGCGTCGCGGTTGGCCTTCATCGCTGCGAGCGCGTCGAACACGCGCGCGGCGGAGGCGAGCGTTTTGTGCGCTTCGCCGTCGGCGAGTATCCATTGGGAAATCTGTACTTTTTCGCAGCCGTGGCGGATCGCCGCCGTGAGCCGGTCGAGATACAGCGGCGCGACGACGTCGTTGCTGACGATCAGCACATGCCGCCCGTCGATGGCACTCGCCAGACGCGCGCCGTCGTCGAGCAGGCCGTGGCCGATGGCGATGGGATAGCGACGCGCGCCGAGTTCGACGGTGAGTTCGATGGTCGACGACGAATGCGGTGAGAGCGTCATGCGTTGGTTCCTGCGGCGATCGACGTTGTGCTGCGGCTCCAGCGACCCGTCAGTTCTTCGGCGAGCCGTCGCGCGGCGCCGGCGCTGCTCGAATTGAGCCCGGTCGGCACAGTGAGGTCGGCGATGTCGCGATACAGCGATTCGCGTTCGGCGGCGAGCTTGAGCAGACGCTCGCGCCGATCCGGTGCGGCGAGCAGGGGGCGTTTCTGGTCGCGCGCGAGGCGTTTCAATTGTTGCTCGACGGTGGTTTCGAGATAAACCACGTAGCCGCGTTCGCGCAGATGTCGGCGGTTTTCTGCGGCAAGAACGGAGCCGCCACCCGTGGAGAGGACGATGCCGGGTTTGGCGCTGAATTCATCGAGCAATTCGGTTTCGCGTTTGCGGAAACCGGCCTCGCCCTCCAGCTCGAAGATCAGGCCGACGGCAGCGCCGCTGCGTTCTTCGATTTCGTGATCGAGGTCGAAGAAGGCGAGGTCGAGTTGTGCGGCGAGGCGCCGTCCGACCGTGGTCTTGCCGGCGCCCATCGGGCCGATGAGAAAAAGGCTGGGGGCGGGATTCATGCGGGAATGGTAGCAAAGCGCACTCGCAGTGCGTTGCGTGTACGTGCGGTGGAATCGGGTAAAATGCCGGCATGCTGCGTTTCATTCTGATTTTTCTATTCTGTTTGGTCGTGCTGTTCCCGCTGGATTTGTATCAGCCGGTGCAGGAGCACGTGATCCTGCCGTTGACCACGGGCATCGCCTATGTGTGCGTGAGCATCATGCATCTGTGGGATGCCAACGTCGCCGCGCAGGCCAACATCATGCGCAACACGTTGAACGGCGGCGGCATCGAAATCGTCGCCGGATGCAGCGGCGTGGAGGCGATCATCATCCTGATTTCCGCGGTGCTCGCGTTTCCTTCGCCGTGGAAGCACAAGCTGGTCGGCATCGTCGCCGGCTTTTTCGCGATCCAGTCGTTGAATCTCGTGCGTTTGATCAGTCTGTATTACTTGAACGAGTGGAATCACGTCTGGTTCGAGTGGTTCCATCTGTATCTCTGGCAGGCGTTGATCATTCTCGACGCGCTCGTGTTCTGGCTGGTGTGGTTGCGCTGGCTGCCGCGCGGGCCGCGCCCACCGCCGCCGGCGCTTGCTGCGACCGCATAAGCCTTCCCGCGCCTTGCGCACTAGACTTCGTCGCACGCGCGGCGCGTCGTCGCGCGCATCGACTACGGAGGCTGGCGTCATGACGGTAGCGAAGGTGATCGAAATCAGTTCGTCCTCGCCCAAGGGCCTGGAGGATGCAGTGAAGGACGGCCTGAAGCGTGCAGCGAAGACCATCAACAACATCAAAGGCGCTTGGGTCAACGACATCAAGGTCATCACCGACGATGCCGGCAAGGTTTGCGAATGGCGGGTCAACATGCGCGTCAATTTCGTGCTCGATTGACGGACTGCGTCGACTCGCCGCAGTCCGCGGCGGGTCGAGGGCCGGGCATGCTAGCATCGTCGCATGACGACGCCGCACAACGATTCCGATCCGATCCACCTCGAAGCGATCGCCCAATTTCGCGACCTGCTCGACGAAGCCACCACCGCCGGCGAGCCCGAACCCACCGCCATGACGCTGGCGACCGCCGATGCCAGCGGGCGCGTGTCCGCACGCATCGTGCTGCTCAAGTCCGTCGATGAACATGGCTTCACGTTCTACACCAATTTCGGCAGTGCCAAGGCGCAGCAGTTGGCAGCGCACTCCGGCGCGGCGCTGTGCTTCTTGTGGAAACAGTTGCGGCATGTGGTGCAAGTGCGCGTCGAGGGTGCCGTCGAGAAGATCGACGCGGCCGAAGCCGATGCGTATTTCGCCTCGCGCCCGCGCGCGAGCCGCATCGGCGCGTGGGCATCCAAACAATCGCAGACCTTGCGCGATCGCGCCGAACTCGATGCGCGCGTGGTCGACGCCGAGCAACGTTTCGCCGCCGGCGACGTGCCTCGTCCGCCATTCTGGGGCGGCTATCGCCTTGCGCCCGACATGATCGAAATCTGGTTCGGCCAGCGCGCCCGCTTGCACGACCGTGTGCGCTACGAGCGCAGCGTTGCGGGTTGGAGCAAGCGCTTGTTGTATCCGTAAGCGCACGAGGATGAGCGGCCCGCAACGCATCGTTTGCCTGACCGAAGAGCCGACCGAAGTGCTCTACGCCATCGGCGAGGAGCAGCGTATCGTCGGCATCTCCGGCTTCACCGTGCGCCCGCCACGCGCGCGCAAGGAAAAGCCCAAAGTCTCCGCGTTCACGAGTGCGAAGATCGGCGAAATTCTGGCGCTGCAACCGGATCTGGTCATCGGCTTTTCCGATATTCAGGCCGACATCGCGCGCGACTTGATCAAAGCTGGTATCGAAGCGTGGATCAGCAATCATCGCTCGGTCGCGGGCATCCTCGACTACATTCGCAGGCTCGGTGCGCTGGTCGGCGCAGGCGACAAAGCCGAAGCGCTCGCGCGCGCGGGCGAAGAAAAAATCGCCGCCGTGGAAAAAATGGCAAACCAGCTGCCGCAGCGGCCACGGGTGTATTTCGAGGAATGGGATGAGCCGATCATCACCGGCATACGATGGGTGGCCGAACTCGTGCGCATCGCGGGTGGTGAAGACGTGTTCCCGGAATTGGCGCGGCAATCGCTGGCGCGGGACCGCATCCTCGCCGATGGCGCCGAAGTGGTACGACGCGCGCCGGATGTCATCCTCGGCTCGTGGTGCGGCAAACGCTTTCGGCCCGAGAAAGTCGCGGCACGGCCGGGCTGGAGCGCGATTCCCGCCGTGCGCGAGGGCGAGTTGCACGAGATAAAATCGCCACTCATTCTGCAGCCCGGCCCGGCGGCGGTGTTTGATGGACTCGACGCCGTGCATCGCATCATCCTCGATTGGGCACGCAAGCGGCAGTGACGAAACACGGCAAGCCTTGGGAGAAAAAATGAACTCGTATGCGAAAGCCTTGATGATCCCTGCGCTTGCCCTTGGCATCGGCGCTTGCTCGCACATTCCGCTGATCGGCCATGCGGACAAGGCCCCCGCCGCCGCGGCGGAACCGCCTGCCGCTGCGCCGAGTGTGCAGGCCAAGGCCGAGTCGACACCGACACCCGCACCCGCACCCGCACCAAGCGCGATGGTCACCGGGTCGGCTGCCGCTACGGTGTCCTCTGCGCAGGGTCACATCGAGTTGAAATACGCCTTCAACACGCGCGCGGCACCAGATCGCGTTTATGCCGCCATCACCGGCGTCGCGCGCTGGTGGGATGCGAGCCACACCTATTCGGGCAACGCTTCGAACTTGTCGCTGGATGCGCGCGCGGGCGGTTGCTGGTGCGAGCAACTCGCCGACGGCGGCAGCGTGCAACACATGACCGTGCTTGCGGCCATGCCGGGGCGCATGTTGCGCCTGTCCGGCGGTTTGGGGCCGCTGCAATCCGGCGCGGTGAATGCGACCATGACCTGGACGATCAAGCACGCGGGTGAGGGTAGCGAAGTCGACATGAGCTACCTCGTCGACGGCTACTATCCGGGCGGCCTTGCCGCCGTGCGCGACGACGTGGACGCGGTGCTGGCGCATCAGGTCGAGCGACTGCGCGCCTACATCGATGCACGTTGAGGCGGGGCGCGCTTACACGCGCGCGGCGAGGTCGGTCAGCGGCGCGATCACCAGCAGGCGCGCGAGCACCAGCGCGATGCTGGCAAGCAGGAATGAGAGATCCACGCCGCCCAGCGGCGGCAGCAGGCGGCGAAACGGGCGCACCAGCGGCTCGGTGACCTGCACCAGCACGCGCACGTTCGGATGCGCGCGCTCGTCGGCGAAAAAGCTCAGCACGGCACGGATCAGCAGGGCCCAGAGCGCTACCCACAGCGCGATGTTCAGCATGCCCGCAAGCGCACCCAGCAAACACCCCGCGACGCTCCATCGCAGCCCGGCGACCGGCGCGAGCAGCAACAACAATTCAATCAGCGCGAGCAGGAATGCGACGAGCAGCGAGGCGAGTTCGAGTTTGCCGCGGCGTGGCAGGAATCGGCGCAGCGGCGCGATCACGGGATTGGTGAACTTGTAGACGAACTGGCAAATCGGATCATGAAACGAGGCGTTCACCGCGATCAGCATCGCGCGCACGAGAAACACGCCGACGAGAATGTCGAAGATCGTTTGCACCAGAAACGTTTCTGCGTTGATCAGGTAAGGCATGAGGTTTCAGTCGCCGAGTTGGGCGGACAATTCCTGTCCGCGCAGGGTCGCCGCCGTGACCGCGCGGGCGATGATTTGGCGCAGGCCGCTCGCCTCGAAACTCTCGATCGCAGCTTGCGTGGTGCCGTTGGGTGAGGTCACGCGGCGGCGCAATTCCGCGGGCGCCGCGGACTCTTCGCGCAGCATGCGCCCGGCACCGAGGCAGGTTTGCGCGGCCAGCAGGCGCGCCGTCTCGCGCGGCAGGCCTTGAGCAACGGCAGCGTCTTCAAGCGCTTCGACGAGCAGGAAAAAATACGCTGGCCCCGAGCCGGACAGGGCGGTGACGGTATCCATCAGCGCTTCGTCGTCGACCCATGCGACGACGCCGGCGGCATCGAGGATGCCTTGCGCCAGCGCGCGCTGGCCTGTGTCCACGCGGGCATTCGCAACGAGGCCGCAAGCGCCGGCGCCGATCAAGGCCGGCGTGTTCGGCATGGCGCGCACGATCGCAAGGTCGCCGCCGAGCCAGGCGTCGATTTGATCGATGTGGATGCCGGCGGCGATCGACACGATCAAGGGTCGGCGCGCTTGGGCGACATCGCGCAACTCAACGCAGACGCTTTTCATGACCTGTGGTTTGACCGCGAACACGATCGCATCGGCATCCTTCGCGGCGCTGGCGCCGTCGGCACAGGCGATGACGCCGAAGTCGTGGACGAGCGCATTGCGCAGATCGACATGGGGTTCGGCGACGGCAAAATGCGTGCCGGAGACGCCGGCACGCACGAGCCCGCCGATCAGGCTGCGCGCCATGTTGCCGCCGCCGATGAAGGCGATGCGCGATGGCGGATGGGAGGAATTCATGGTGTGGCCAAGGCATCGGAGGGAACGATGATCTCGACGCGCCGGTTCTGCGCACGCCCGGCTTCGGTGGCATTGTCGGCCTGTGGGTGATCGAAGCCGAAACCCTTGGACTGCACATTCTTCGCGGTGAAGCCGGAGGCGAGGAAGACGTCGGCGACGGCCGCCGCACGGCGTTGCGACAGCGTCAGGTTGTAGTCGCGCGGGCCAACGTTGTCGGTATGCCCTTCCGTGCGCAGCTGGCGGATGTCGACGTCGAGCAGTTGGCGAGCGAAGTCCCTGAGCGTCGCATGCGCTTCGGGTTTGATGTCGGTCTTGTCGACGTCGAACGAAATATTCGCGGGCAGCGCCAACATCCAGCCGTCATCGACGGGATGAAAACCGAGTTGGGTCAGTGTTTGCGTCTGACGTTGAGCAAGGCTTGGCTTCGGTGCTGGTGTAGCACAGCCGGCAAGCAGGATGAGCAGGCCGGCCAGAACGGCGATGGTGCGCAATGGTGCGGATGGCTTGGCAGCGCGGATATCGGAATAGAAAGTCATGGGGGTTGGTTGTTCGCAGGCGTGAAGTGATGGGAGAAATCAGTGGGTGGAGGGATTCGAATCGGTCAAGTCCGAAGTCGGCGATGGTGTATCCAGTGTTGCAACCGACTGCCAGTGAGTAGTGCGGCCTTGCAGGTGACGTTGGTTTTTCGCGGCGTACATGGCATGGTCGGCGACGCTCACGAATTCGTCCATGTCGCGCGTTGCGTCGGGGTAGATCGCCGTGCCGATGCTGGTGCTGGGGTAGATCACGCATCCGCCATGGTGCAAAGGCGCGGCGAGGGCGGAGCGCAATTCGACGGCAAGCAGTGTCGGATCGATCATATCGTCAAGCGGTGCGAGCAGCACGACGAATTCGTCGCCACCCAGGCGCGTGGCGGTCGTTTCCTGTGGGCGCCAAACACGCAGTCGATCCGCGATCTGGACGAGCAAGGCATCGCCTGCCGCGTGACCCAGGTTGTCGTTGATTGATTTGAACGCATCGACGTCGATGTAGAACAGGCAGGCGCGTGTCCCGTCGCGGTCGCAGGCTTCGACCGTTTTCTGCAGCGTCTGCTCGAACATGGCGCGATTGGGCAAGTTGGTCAGCGCGTCGAGGTAGGCGAGGCGTCGCAGCAATGCGTTGCTTTGCAAGAGCAGACGGTCGCGCAGACCGATTTCGTCGAGAAGCGTGTTGAATTCGAGGCGGAGATCTTCCACTTCGGCGAGCGATGACGGTGGTGCGCGCTGGCTGAAATCGCGATTTTCGATCAGCTGCATGACGAAGGTGCGCAGTTGCCGGATCGGGTGCGTGAAGCGACGCGTGTAGATGCGCGCGAACAGGAGCGCGCAAAGCCCGACCAGGAGCATGCCGACGGGAAACCAGAACAACAGGGTTTGCAGTACACGCAGCATCGGCGCGCTGCCGCCTTCGAGCACGACGCGACCGATAACCCTGCCTTCGACGACGACGTCCTGGTCGATGCGCGCACTACCGACCCATGTGGCGAATCGGCCCAAGGTGTCGTCGGCGCGTGCGTCGATGTGCGCCAGTGCGGTGCCGGAGGCATCCTGGATTTCGGCGAGGCTTACGCCCTCGCCCTCGGGAATCGATTGCAGGATATCGAGCGCGGTGCGTTCATCGCGAAATTCGATCGCACTTTGGCTTTGCGAAGCGGTAAAGCTGATCAGGGTTTGCAGGTGACGCAAGGCTTGCTCGCGCAAGATGTGATAGCTGATCAGAAACGCGCCGACGCCCATGATGAAGATCGCCAACGCCGAAATCGACAACAGGGCGCGGTCGATGTGGGCAGCCGACGTCTTGGTCGGTCGCTCGTTCGCGTTTTCGTTTTTGATTGGAATCATGGCGTACCTTCCCGTGCGGTGCGCGAGCTGCCGAGGGTGAGCAGGCGTGCGCTGACGTCGAGGGAGGCTTCGCGCATCGCGGACACGTTCACTTCGAAAGCTTGCCTGCCCGCGATGGGATCCCGATCCATGCGAAGACAAATCTGCCCCCCCGCGGTGCAGAAGGGCGTGCCCGTCCCGACGGCAAGGATCGGTTGATGGCGTGTGCGTTCCAGTACGCTGGTGGCGTCCGTTGTCGCGAGGGCAGTCAGGTCGAGAATGCGGCATTCGGACAAGGCGGCGTCTTTTGCGATGCGTTTGACCTGAAACGCTTTGCCACGGACTTGATGGTCGGCGTACACGCGATCCTCGGTGACTGGCGCGTCGCCGACGATGCACACGGTCCAGGCATCGATTCGCCCTTCGTCGCGCCAATACACGTAGCGCACGAAACCGACGATGTACTCCGCGGCGTTGCGCAATCCACCGGGCGGCGGTTCGACGGCCAACGCCATCCAGGGCAGGAGCAGGAGGATTGCCACGCGACCTGCGAAGCGGATGCGATGGGGGCGAGGAAGTAGCACGCGTTTCATGCGAAAAGTCGATGCCGGGCTCGATCGTCGCCGTTCGGTGGGCGACATGCCGGCGCGTCATCCACCCCGAAGACCGTGGCTCGCAGTCTATCAAACCTTTCAGGTATGCGGGATGAGCGGCTCCGATCGGATACGCGCCATGACTTTCGCTCGACGAGGCGTTGACGGGCAATGTGCCCGTGTCGTGCAGGGATCGTGGGCATGAGCCGTCATGAGCGGACGGGCTGGGCATGCCACGTTGCATCGTGCGGTCGATTTCCGCGTTGCAGCAAGGTCGGTGCGAGGACGTTCAGGTGGCTTGGGGCGAACGTGTGGAACCGTTCGTGTTTCGGCATGCCGCGCGCACGCTATACTCCCCCGAGGCGGCGGCGGGTCGTCGCGCGCAATTACCAAGGGGCAGGCATGGATATCGCAGAGCTTTTGGCGTTCTCGATCAAGAACAAGGCCTCCGATCTGCATCTGTCGGCCGGGTTGCCGCCGATGATCCGCGTCGACGGCGACGTGCGCCGCATCAACATGCCGGCGTTGGAGCATAAACAGGTGCACGCGCTGGTGTACGACATCATGTCGGACAAGCAGCGCCGCGACTACGAAGAATTCCTCGAAATCGACTTTTCGTTCGAGATCGCCGGCATGGCGCGCTTCCGCGTCAATGCGTTCAATCAGAATCGTGGCGCCGGCGCGGTGTTCCGCACGATTCCGTCCGAGGTGATCTCACTCGACGATCTCGGCGCGCCGAAGATTTTCAAGGAGCTGATCGATCAACCCGTCGGTTTGATTCTCGTCACCGGGCCGACCGGTTCGGGCAAGTCGACCACGCTCGCGGCGATGGTCGATCACATCAACAAACACGAATACGGTCATATTCTCACCATCGAGGATCCGATCGAATTCGTGCATACCGCGAACAAGTGTCTGATCAACCAGCGCGAGGTGCATCGCGACACGCACGGCTTCAACGAGGCGCTGCGCTCGGCGTTGCGCGAGGACCCGGACTACGTTCTGGTCGGCGAGTTGCGCGATCTGGAAACCATCCGCCTCGCGCTGACGGCGGCGGAAACGGGGCATCTCGTGTTCGGCACGCTGCACACATCGAGTGCGGCAAAGACGGTCGACCGTATCATCGACGTGTTCCCCGCGGGCGAGAAGCCGATGGTGCGCTCGATGCTGTCCGAGTCGCTGCGCGCGGTAATTTCGCAGTCGCTGCTGAAAAAGACCGGCGGCGGGCGCATCGCCGCGCATGAAATCATGGTCGGCATTCCGGCGATCCGAAATCTCATTCGCGAGGACAAGGTGGCGCAGATGTACTCGTCGATCCAGACCGGCAGTTCGTTCGGCATGCAGACCCTCGATCAATGCCTGCTCGATCTGGTCAAGCGCGGTCAGGTGTCGCGCCAGGAGGCGGCGACGTACGCCAAGAACAAGGACCAATTCCGCTGAGGTTCGGCGTGGCGTTCGTCGCCGCGCACACACCCTCGCTCATCGCAATGCATTGTCCGTCCCCACGGGATATCCGCCATGACTCCAGCCGATTTCAACTCCTATCTCAAGTTGATGGTGCACAAGAAGGCGTCGGACTTGTTCATCACGGCGGGCCTGCCGCCTTCGATCAAGATCGCCGGACGCATCGGCCCGATCGTCAAGGAGCCGCTGAGCGCGCAGCAGGCGCGCGACCTGGTGCTCAGCGTGATGACGCCCGCGCAGCGCGAGGAATTCGAGAAGACGCACGAATGCCAGTTCGCCATTTCCCTCACCGGCGTCGGCCGTTTCCGCGTGAGCTGCTTCTACCAGCGCAGCAACGTCGGCATGGTGTTGCGCCGGATCGAAGGCAAGATTCCGAGCACCGAAGAACTCAACCTGCCGCCGATCATCAAGCAGTTGGCGATGACCAAGCGCGGCATCATCATTTTCGTCGGCGCGACCGGCACGGGTAAATCGACGTCGCTCGCGGCCATGATCGGCCACCGCAACCAGAACTCGACCGGCCACATCATCACGATCGAAGACCCGATCGAGTACGTACACAATCACGGCGGCTGCATCGTCACCCAGCGCGAGCTCGGCATCGATACCGACTCGTGGGAAAACGCGCTGAAAAACACGCTGCGCCAGGCGCCCGACGTCATCATGATCGGCGAAGTGCGCACGCGCGAGACGATGGAGCACGCCATCGCCTTCGCCGAAACCGGTCATCTGTGCCTGTGTACGCTGCACGCGAACAATGCCAATCAGGCGATGGATCGCATCATCAATTTCTTCCCCGACGATCGGCGCAACCAGTTGTTCATGGATCTCTCGCTCAATCTCAAGGGCGTGGTCGCGCAGCAGCTCATTCCCACGCCCGACGGCAAAGGGCGCCGGGTCGCGATCGAGATCATGCTCGGTACGCCGCTGATTTCTGACTACATCCGCAAGGGCGAAGTGCACAAGCTCAAGGACGTGATGAAGGATTCAACCAACCTCGGCATGTGTACCTTCGATCAGAGTCTGGTCGCCCTGTTTCACGCAGGCGAGATTTCCTACGAAGACGCCTTGCGTTATGCCGACTCGGCCAATGAGGTGCGATTGAAGATCAAGCTCGCCCAGGGCGGCGATGCGAACACGCTCGCACAGGGCCTTGGCGATGTCGAGCTGGTCGAAGACGAAGCCAAGCATGGCGGATTTTCGTTCCGCGTGTAAAACTTTTCGCCGCCGCGATCAGCCAATGTTGCGGCGCCGGCGCAGCCAGAACGAACGCGATAGCGCCCCCACGCCGAGCACGGCGAGGAAGCAGCCGTAAGCGAGCAGGGTGGCAAGCACCTGCTTCCACAGGTTGCCGCCGACACCGCTTGCGCTGCGAAATCCCCAGCGCATTGCGCTGATGCTCGCGATCACGGCGAGCGCGAGCACGGCCAGATCGGCGAGCCGGCGCATGTTGTCGCGCGGCGCCCTCGGGTACAGCCAATACAGCGCGCCGACAAGACAGAACGCCGGCAGAAACAGGATGAATGCCAGATCGATCTGGATGTGGCCGGGCATGCGGGGTTCCTCGGATTCGGGTTCAGTCGAGCACGATGCCGTGCATGGCTTGGATATCCGTTGCGGTCAACGAGGAGTGCTGGCCGCCGAAATTTTCACGCACGAAATTGGTGACGGCGGCGATGTCCGCGGCGCTGAGTCGCTGGACGAAGGGCGGCATGGAGTACGGCAGCGGATTGCGTGCCGTCGTTGGCGCAAAACCGCCGTACAGAATCATGCGCACGGCATCGATCGGATCCGGCACGCGCGTGGCGACGGCATCGCGCAAGCGCGGATAGCGTCCGGGTTCGCCCTCGCCATCCTTGCCGTGACAGTCGGCGCAGGCGCGTCGATAGATGTCGGCGCCGTTGCCGGCGACGCTCGGACGCGCAGGTTCAGGCAGCAGGACGAAACCCGAATCATGTTGCGGATGTGCCGGCACGCTCTTGAGATAGCGCGCCATCGCCAGCGCATCCTCATCGTTCAGATATTGCAGACTGCGATACACGACTTCCGCCATCGGCCCGTAGGCGGTGCCGGAATCCGCGACGCCCGCGCGCAAATAGTCCGCGAGCTGGTCGATCGAATAGTGCTGCAACTGTTTCGCATCGAGCGGCGGCGCATACCAGCCGCTGCCGGGAATCCGCCCTCCGGCGAGATAGCCATCGACGGCGAGCGCGCCGCTGGCTTCGCGCGCGCTGTGGCACATCGCGCAGTGGCCAAGGCCATCGACGAGATAGCGGCCGCGATCGTCCATGGTTGCGGCGGGCGCGGCGGGCCGATAGTGCAGCATGCGCCAGAGCACCAGCGCGCCGCGCCAGCTGGCTGGAAAGGTGAGCCGATTGTCGGGCGGCACATGGGCGCTTGCCGGCACGCTGCGCAGGTACGCGAAAATCGCATCGATATCCGCGTCGCTCAGCGTCGCGAAGTGTTCGTACGGAAACACCGGATAAAGCGGTCCGCGACGGCTGACGCCGTGGCGCATCGCATGCGCGAATTCGTCGCGCGACCAGGCGCCGATGCCGTGCTCGCGATCGGCGGTCAGGTTCGAGGAATAAATGCTGCCGTAGTCGGTGGCGAAACGACGGCCGCCAGCGTAGGCGCTGCCGCCCGGTGCCGTGTGGCATGCCTCGCAATCGCCGATGCGGGCGAGATATTCGCCGCGCGCAAGGGTGGCCGCATCGTGCGCGATGGGACGGCCGCTATCTTGGGGCAGGCGATAGGGCGCGAATCCGCCCTGACGTGCGAACAGGAAAAGCCCGATCGCCATCAGCAGGAGCGCGAACGGCACGGCCACCAGACCGATGAGACGCAGCCACTTCATTTCGCCTCCTGCGCATGCGGCAGCGATCCACAGGTGCGCGGCGGCACGAAACTGCCAGCCGGCGCCGGACGCAGCCCGTCGATGTTTGATTGCTGCGAGAGGTACGCCGCGACGGCACGGATATCTTCGGCGGGAATCCGTTCGGCGATATCGCGCATGCAGTCGGGCGGTGCGCCGTGGCGAATGCCTTCGCGCCACGCACCGAACTGGGCGATGACATAGTCGATCGGCAGGCCGAGCAAAGCGGGAATGCCCGGTTCCAGGCCGGCGAGATTCGCGCCATGACATGCATTGCATGCGAGCACGCCGCGTGTGGCGTCGCCGCGTTCGACGAGAGCCTGCGCTTTGCTGCGACGCTCGTCGGTCAACTGCGACGCGCCGGCGTCCGCGCTGCGCGTGCGCGGCGGCAGTGCGGCGTAGTAGTCGGCGATGCGATGCAAGAAAGCGTCGTCGGCGAAGCGCACGTACCAGGTCATCGACGTGCTGACGCGACGGCCCTCGCGAAAACCACGCAATTGCTCGAACAGATAGCCGGCCGGTTTGCCGGCGAGGTGCGGGGAATACTCCGCGCCTTGCACGCCTTCGCCGCGTTGGCCGTGACACGTCGCGCAGGCGGTGAGGCGCTCGCCAACGTCGGGCGTCGCCTCGGCATGTGCGAAGGGGGTGGCGGCGAGCAGGAGGGTCGACACGATGATGCGGGCCCGCATTGCCGCCGTCACGGTACAACGATGATTTTTTCCGGACACGAGCAGACGGTTCCTTTTGCTGATGACGGCATTTTATCCGTGCGCGGTTCAGGCGAGCACGACGCGTACGCCGGCAGCTTCGATCGCGGCCACGCATTCTTCGCTGGCGGCGGTGTCGGTGATGGCGAGATCGAGCGCGGAAATCGGCGCAATGACGGAAAGGCTGCGCTGGCCGAACTTGCTGGCATCGAATACGGCGACGGTCTTGCGTGCGGCGCGAATCATCAGCGCGTTGAGCGTGGCTTCTTGCGGGTCGGGGGTGGTCACGCCAATGGCCGGGTCGATGCCGTCGACGCCGAGAAACAGGCGGTCGGCTGACAACTGCGCCAGCATCTGTTCGGCGCCGGGGCCGACCAGCGAATGCGAACTGGCACGCAGCAGGCCGCCGAGCATCACGACGCGAATCGTGGGAATCGCTCCGAGCTCCAGCGCGATGTGCAAGCCGTTGGTGATGACGGTCAGCTCGCGCCAGCGGCGCTGGCGCAGGGCGCGCGCGATCTCGATCGTGGTCGAGCCGGAATCGAGGATGATCGTCTCGCCGTCCTCCACGCGTTTGGCAGCGGCCTGGCCGATGCGCCGCTTTTGCGCGTGGCTTCGCGCTTCCTTGATGCTCAGTGGCATGTCGAGCGCGTGCGTCGGCGCAGGCAGAGCGCCGCCGTGCGAGCGCACGATCGCCGCGTTGCGTGCGAGCGCTTCAAGGTCGCTGCGAATGGTGACCGGCGAGGTGGCGAAGCGGGCGGCGAGTTCTTCGACTGTGGCACGTCCGTGTTTTTCGACGTGCTCGATGATCAGGCGGCGGCGTTCTTCGAGGAGCAGGCGCGGTGCGGGCGGGGGGAGGGTCATGCGCTCAGGCCGAGCAAGCGCGCGGCGTTGTCGTGGTAGACCTTGCGCAGAATCGCATCGGGCAAGCCGATGCCGTAGATCGACCAGCGCCCTTGCGGGGGAATATCTGCCGGCGCGTAGTCGAAATACTCGTCCTCGGTTTCGAGAAAGCGATAGTAGATTTCGTACAAGGCGTCGCCGAACAATTGTTGGGGAACCTCATCGCCCCACGGCGCAGGGACGGCATCGGTGCCGAACAGGATACGATCCTGATGGCGCTCGAAAAATCGCCGGCTCGCACGCGGCTGGCGACCGAGTTCGCCGACGCGCGCGCTGATGTCGACGTGGACGTTGGGAAATCGATCCAGACAGGCCGAGATGGCATCCAGGTCTTCCGCTTGCGAGCCGACGTGCATCAGCACGAAGGTCGTGCGCGGATGTCGCGCGATCACGCGGTCGCGCGCGGCGATCAGTTCGTCGTAGCTCGGAAATCCCTCGCCGTGGAACGACCAGTCCGGATGATGGGCCAACTCTTCGTAGCGTTCGTTGTGCCGGTCCGTCGGCAGGAAAAATGCCGCGGGATCGGCGCTGTGGATGAAGATGGGCAGGCCGAGGTCGGCGCAGGTCGCCCACATCGAATCGAAGCGGGCGTCGTCGATGGTCAGGCGCGCGCCTTCATCGACGCGCTCGCGCAGATACAGGCCAAGCGTCTTCAGCAATTTGAGGCCGCAGGCGCCGGCGCGTTTGGCGTGGGCGAGCGCATCGGCCTGACGTTGCGGATAGTCGGATTCGGCGACGTATTCGAACGAGGGCTCGGTCATGGTCAGGAAACGCCCCGGCGCGACGCGATCGAAGCGCGCGATCGCGGCTTCCAATCCGCTGCCGATGCCGCCGGTCAAATTGACCATGGTGCGGATGCCGCGATGCTCCATCACGGGCAGCAAGTCATCGGGCGTGGCGAACCAGGTCATGTCTTCGCCGACGGATACGCCGTTGCGCGTGCGGCTCATCCACGACAGATGCGTATGCACGTCGATGACCGGAAAGCGCGGACGCTCGATGCGGGTGAGGCGCGCGCGCAACATGCTGCGTGGCTGAAAATC
>Ga0116193_1002210_pt1 | contig 15058 bp, 8 predicted proteins | sample AD_UKC115_MetaG_FD_89892 | JGI IMG/M metagenome (GOLD analysis project Ga0116193, IMG submission 89892) | Active sludge microbial communities of municipal wastewater-treating anaerobic digesters from Hong Kong - AD_UKC115_MetaG | ecosystem: Engineered > Bioreactor > Anaerobic > Digestate | place... | reverse complement strand
ACTATTTCCAGAGCTACGGCTTGGGATTCTTCGAGTTCTTTCAGCTGGCAGAGGAAATCGGCGCTGAGCCGCTTCCCGTCATCAGTTGCGGACTGGCTTGCCAATTCCAGAACCATACCGAAGATGCTCATGTGAAGGTAGCCGATTTGGGTAGTTACATTCAGGATGCGCTCGACCTCATTGAGTTTGCCAATGGTGCTGTGACTACTAAATGGGGTAAGGTACGTGCCGATATGGGTCATCCTGCTCCTTTCAATATGAAACTGCTTGCCGTGGGCAACGAACAGTGGGGCGATGACTACGTATGTCGTTTGGATCCGTTCGTAAAAGCTCTGCGCAAGGCACATCCCGAAATCAGGATAGTTGGTACATCGGGCCCGAATTCCGAAGGTGAAGATTTCGACTACCTCTGGCCGGAGATGAAGAAAGAAAAAGTCGATTTGGTTGACGAGCATTTCTATCGTCCCGAAAAATGGTTCTTGGCACAAGGTAATCGTTATGATAACTACGTCCGCAAGGGTCCGAAGGTTTTTGCCGGTGAATATGCCTGTCACGGAAAAGGCAAGAAGTGGAACCACTTCGAAGCTTCTTTGCTCGAAGCTGCTTTTATGACCGGGTTGGAACGCAATGCCGATGTGGTTCACATGGCAACCTATGCACCGCTTTTTGCACACATCGAAGGATGGCAGTGGCGTCCGGACATGATTTGGTTCGACAACCTGCGCATGTTCAAGAGTTGCAGTTACTACGTTCAACAACTCTACGGACACAACAAAGGTACCAACGTTCTTAAAATGACAATGAACAAGAAACCGATAAGTGGACAGGCAGACCAAGACGGTCTCTTTGCTACTTCTGCATGGGACAGCAGCACGAAGGAATTCATCGTGAAGATTGCCAACGTATCCGACCAGGCTCAGCCCGTAAAAGTGATGTTTGCAGGATGGAAGCCGAAAGCAGCATCCACAACGGCCAAGTGCACCACTTTCCATTCCGATAACATGGATGCCGAGAACACGCTCGACAATCCAACGGCTATCGTTCCTCAGGAGAGTGAGGCAACCTTGAAAGGCAATGTGCTCGACACAACAGTCGGAGCAAAGACTTTCGTGGTTTACCGCTTTGCGAAGTAATACTTAAAGATAAGAAAAAAGAAATAGCCGGTGCAGCGTTGAGTTGCATCGGCTATTTTGTTTTCGGTCTGTTCCCGTCAGTGTCTTCCTGATTTTTCGTTAAAAAGTTTTTTTGATGTCGTATCAGAAATTCTCTCCCGGAAGCGGCCAGTTGGGTGAAGGCTTGTGCATGGCTTTCATCTCCGTGTCGAACTTCTTCACCATTTCGGGGTATTTGTCGGCAAGGTTGTGGGATTCGGTCATGTCTTCTTTGATGTTGTATAGTTCCAAAGGAGCGTTAGGATTTATGGTCACGGCTTTCCAGTCACCTCTTCTGGCAGCGCGTTGCTTGCCCGGAAATTCCCAGTAGAGCAGGCGGTTGTCTGTATTGAGTTTCTTGCCGTAGAACAGGGGCAGAATACTTATGCCGTTGATGTGTTGCGGCAGATTTTTGCTGACACCCGTAAGAGCGGCAAAGGTAGGCATCATGTCAGGAAAATAAACGATGTTTGTCAGCTTCCTTGCAGGTACTTTGCCCGGTTGGTTCACGATGAGCGGAACGCGGATACCTCCTTCATAGAGCATTCCTTTCCGTCCGCGGAGTGAAGCATTGCATTTGAGTTCGGCAAGCGGGGCCTGAACGGCAGCGCCGTTGTCCGAAGCGAAAATCACGAGCGTGTTCTTGCGCAGGTTCAAACGGTCTAGTTCCTTGAGCAGGCGGCCGATGGCTGCATCCATGTGCGTGATGAGTGAAGCATAGCGTTTGGTATTCATGCTCCATGACTCATCGTCGTACCAGGTGGTATTGTCGATAATATATGGCTCATGTGGTGCATCGAAAGCCAGATACAGGAAGAACGGATTGTTCTTGTTGCGGTTGATGAAGCCGATGGCATCCTGTGTGGAGATGTCGGTGTTGTGCTTCACGTGCTTGTCATGGGCATTGTCTTCGATTGTAGTGAGCTTGTCATTATTGAATCGCCAGTAAGGGTAATAGTAGGGCGAGTTGGACTCCGGCGTGCTGATGAGCCATCCATAGAACTCGTCGAATCCGCGATGCAGAGGCGTGGCTTCGGGATTGAATCCGTCCAGATGCCATTTGTTCACCAGACAGGTGCGGTATCCTGCAGTACGTAGCACTGTGGCGATAGTCGTATCTGTGGGCAGAATATTCATCCGTCGGATGGTAGCGGTACCTTTCTTGCCCACGATGCCTCCTGCTTCGCAGAAATTATCGCGTATGGTGGTATTTCCTGAATTTTTTCCCGTCATGAGCGAACAGCGGGAAGGTGAACTGATGCCCGAACCGGCATAGCATTGTGTGAAGCGGGTGCCCGTAGCCGCCAGTCTGTCGATGTTGGGTGTTTTCATGTAAGGATTGCCGTAGCAGGCGAGGTCTCCGTAGCCCATGTCGTCGGCAAGGATAAAGATGATGTTAGGACGCTCGGGAGTAGCTTTCTGTTTCTGTGCTGCTCTCGTTGTGGTGCTTGCAAGCAAGCCCAAAGTGGCCAGCAGGCCGCTGTAGTACATGGTATGAATCATATTTTTCAAATTTAAAACCGTGCATCAAAGTTAGTAAAACTTTGTGCACGGTTGGGTATAAATTGAACTAAATTAATAAAGATCGTTTTGTTGCCAGCTTGGCATCAGCTGAATCTGGTTGTAAGGAATCGGGAACAAGACAGCTGCTGAGGATCCGCTCCATTTCCACTTGGCGGTGGAAGTGGCTGTAGTACTGTTGCAGTCGGTTACTACCATTCCATTATCGTCAGCTTGTGCAACGGCTGATAATCCTTGTGTGCGGTGGCTGAAATGACTTTCCATGACAGCGGTTATTCTGCCCGTACGGACGAGGTCGTACCAACGGTGTCCTTCGAAGTTAAGTTCCAGCAAGCGTTCGTTTTCAATGGCAAGAGTCATGGCTGCTTTTGTAGTTGCAGTTGTGTTTTCCAATCCTGCACGGTTGCGGACCATGTTGAGATAGGTTACTGCCTGGCTTGTTGAACCGGTTTCGTTTAGACATTCGGCATACATCAGCAGTACATCGGCGTATCTGTAAATGATGTTGTCACATCCGCTTGCGCAGGTGTTGAGACCTTGGTTGTTGAAATCATAATACTTCAAGCTTACCGGTATTTTTGCATATCCTGTGCCGGTGAGTTCCACTTCATCAGAAGCTTTTGATACGGATTCCGTGTCATAAAGTCCGTTATAGACAAGTTTGGTGAACCGTTGGTCTTTAGGATTTTCTTTCAGTTTGTTATACATTTCCCAAGTCATGAGCAGACAGCCGTAGCCTTGTGAACATGAAATGGTCGATTTAGTACCATCGGAATAGATATAACTAGGTTGGTTGGATGGAGTTACAGCCGGAATACAACGGCGCATGAGTTCGTTGGCAACAATGGTGGAACCGTTGTTGTACTGTGCCGCCAGAATGATTTCCTTGCCAATGGGGTTCTGTGAGTCATATATTTTGGCAACATCGCTTTCCAATCCTAATGCGGAAGGGTTCTGGTTCGCATAGCTGATGACGGATTCCAGTGACTTTTGGGCATTGGTGAAATCTTTCAGTGTCATGTACATTTCCGCCTGCATGGTATAGGCGGCCATCTTTGTCACGCGTCCCTTGTCTGTAGCCGCAGAATAGCTTGTCGGTAAATTGGCAATGGCTGTAGTCAAATCGGATTTGATAAGTGAATAGACTTCATCCGTTGTGTTTCTTCCGTAGCTGTACAAGTCGGTATAGTTTGTAATGACGGTTTCCGTGAGGGGCACCGGACCGAACAGACGGACCAGAGTGAAATAAGCGTATGCTCTGAAGAATTTGGCTTCGCCTTCAAACTGGGTCTTGTTGGCAGTACTGGTCACGTTGTTCAAGTGTGACAAAACATTGTTGCATCTGTTTATCATTTTGTAGCTGTTTACCCAAATGGAATCGGAGAAACTGACGGTTGCATCCCATGTATTTTCATTCAGTGCGATGTAGTCCGTGGCATTGTTTTTTTTGCGGTCATAAGCTACATCGGTACTAATGTCATTGATATAGATGGCATTTTCGCTGATGACACGTAAGGAATAGTAGGAATCCAGAAGAACGTTTTTTATTTCGGAATCATTGGTTAGGTAAGTTTCCATTTGCATGGAGTCGCTCGGATATTTATCGAAATAACTGTCGCTGCAGGAAGTAATCATTCCTATTCCGAATAGGAGTGAAAATAGATAAATGATATTTTTTGTTTTCATTTCAGTTCGAATTTAGAAGTTCATATTAAGACCGAAAGTAATGACTCTTGAAATTGGGTAACTACCGAAATCGACGCCGTTGTTTGTAGCAGAGTTCCCGCTGTAGTTGGATTCTACTGAATAACCCGGGTAGCGGTCGAATGTCCAAAGATTTTCAACATTAGCGCTGATGCGCAATCCTCTCAGGCCGATTTTTTGCCCTATTTTGTTTGGCAAGGTATATCCCAATGTAATGTTGCGGATGCGAAGATAATCGGAATCATAGAGATATCTTGTTGAAGCGATGATATTGGCCCCAAGGTTGTTGGTTCCCGCTTTGTGAGATTTTCCATTACCCGGGTCCGATTCTGATTTCCAGCGGTTCAGTCCTGATTCGGCAAGAACATTGTCATCATATCTGTTTAGAGTGAAAGCTCTGGCTGCTGCATAAATGACTTTACCTCCTACTTGTCCGTCGATAGTGAATGACAAGTCAAAATTCTTGTAAGAGAAATTATTGGTCCAGCCGAAGGTGAAGTCGGGCTGGTAGTTCCCTACATATTGGTAGTCGCTGGTGTTGATGACTCCGTCCTTGTTCACATCTTCATACATGAGGTCACCGATTGTCTCTGTCCCGTATTTGGCATGACTGGATACATCTTCGGCATTATTGAATGTACCGATGACTTTCAGCATGTACATGTCACCCATAGGTCTGCCCACATAGTTGCGGATGACGTTTCCCCATTTGGTTCCTGCGCTTTGGTTGGAAAGCTGAGTCTGGTTATTGGCCAGAGACAGAATCTTATTTTTATTGGTAGACCAGTTGATGCTGGTGTCCCATTTGAATGATTTGGCAAGAATAGGAGAAGACACTTGCAACTCGATACCTTTGTTCTGTATCTGTCCTGAATTCATATAGATGCTGGAAGCAATACCGTTGAAGTCGGGAATATTGGCAGGCATCACGATATTACTGGTTCTTTTATAAAGGTCGAGAGTTATTTTCAGCCTGTTGAATAGTCCAAAATCAAAACCCAAATCGACTTGTTTGTTCTTTTCCCAGCCTAACTGACGGTTGGAGTAACCGCTTGGGTAATAGCTGTTGACTGCCGTTGTTCCGAAAACTACATTGTGCCCGCTGCTCAAAGAAGATATCCAGGCATAATCCGTACCTATCTGGTCGTTACCGGTGATACCGTAACTGGCGCGAATCTTTGCGATGTTGAGCCATTTCAGATCTTTCATCCATGGTTCTTCTGTGATGTTCCAGGCTAAAGATCCGGAATAGAAAAGACCGGCGCGTTTGTCGGGACCGAACTTGCTGGAACGGTCTCTGCGCAAGGAGGTCGAAAGGATATATTTGCTCATGTAGTCGTATGTGATACGGCCAAACATGGCATCGAATACGTATTCGGAATTATAGGAAGAACCTGTCCATAGGTTGGCCCCGTTCACGTTTGTTATATTCGTGTTGTTGTATGCAACCGGATGGTCGCTGTCTGTACGGTCATCTTGTTGAACCTTGAACGAACTGTTGTATTCGTAATCATAGCCAACGACTGCATTCATGTGGTTTGCCTCATTTATTTCCCAGTCGTACGTGGCTGTGGATGACCAATACACATTGTATCCGAAACCGGAGGATCTGTAGGCATTGATGGAATTAAGGTTGGGTGTAGATTTGTTTCCCAGATGGTCTGAACCTAACAGATAAGCGCTTTGGTAATAATCTCCCTTTGCCGAATTGGTGGTCAGGTTTATGGAAGAACGCAACGTCAGGTTTTTGATGGGTTTGACAACCAGGTAAACATTGCTTAAAGTCCTGATGGACCAGGAATCATTCTTGTTTTCCAATAGATTACAAACCGGATTGTTTATCTGGTTGTTTAATCCATAATTCGGTGTTCCGTTCAATCCTGCATAATGTTGGGCTACTTGGGTATAGTCTCCATTCGATTGATATACCGGAAGGATAGGTGCATAAGTCAAGGCTTCTGCTATGACTCCGGAAACCATTTCTGTGTTACCGCCTGAAGGAGATTGTGCACGTGTGTAGTTCGCACTTGGAGAAAAAGATGCACCCAGTGTCACAAGCTTTCCCAGCTTTGCTTCGAAGCCGCCTTTCAAATTGATTTTCTTGTTGAAAGAGTTCAGCAGGATACCCTGTTCATCCTGGTAGTTGGCAGAAAGGTTGTATTTGACCACGTCTGAACCGCCTGTTACCAGAAAGTTGGCGCGGAAGTTAGGCGCATTTCTGAAAATCTGTTTCTGCCAATTGACGTCAATATAGTTTTTGCTGTCTCTTAATGTAATCAAATCCGGGTATTTTGAAATGGTCCCGTTATTGGTACGGGCTTCGATAACCATGTCCAGATAATCGGCAGCTCCAAGCACATCAACATATTGTTGAACTTGGCTGATACCGTATTGGGTAGAGAAGCTGATTTGGGGCTTGCCGCTTTCGCCTTGTTTGGTTGTCACGATGATGACACCGTTTCCTGCTTTGGAGCCGTATATGGCGGAAGAGGCTGCATCCTTCAATATTTGGATATTCTGAATGTCGTTAGGGTTAATGTTGTTGAACAATTCACTGTCGGTGGTAGGATATCCGTCGATGACATACAAAGGATCGTTTCCGCTGTTGATGGAACCGGCACCACGAATACGGATGGCCGGCGCAGCACCCGGTTCGCCGCTTATCTGCTGGAGGGTGATACCTGATGACATGCCGGCAAGACTTTGTGCAATGTTTGATGTCGGCATATTGCTTATTTTAGAACCGTCGACAGTAGAGATGGCAGTGGACAGAGATCTTTTTGCAATGGAACCGTAGCCTACTACAACCACTTCCTCCAGAGTCTTCACATCTTCTTTTAATGTAACGGTGAAAGAAGGTTTGTCACTAATAGCCAGGTCCTGTTCCACATAACCTATATAGGAAATGGACAAGGTTCCTTTGGACGGCCCTTCAAAACTGAATTTTCCATCCATGTCGGTAATGGTACCTACGGATGTTCCTTTCACTACCACGCTGGCTCCGATGATAGGTTCTCCGGATGTATCTTTTACAATACCGGAGATTCTTTTATTACCTGAGGGCTTTGCGTAATTTGTGGCTTTCTTATCTGAAATGACAATCGATTTGGATGATACGATAGTGTATTCCAGATCTCTGTTCTTCAAAACTTCATTTAGAACTGATGATACAGAGGCATTCTCCATGTCGACACTGATGTCTTTCCGATTGTCAATCACAGCAGTTCGATAGGAAAAATGATAGGTTGACTGCTTTTCTATAACGCTGAAAACATCTTTTAAGGATGCATTCTTTAGATTGATACTTACTGTTTGTCCCTGTGCATATAAGCCTAGACAAAAGCAGAATAGTAATAATGCTGACACCACAAATTTTTTTAAATGTTTATTCATGTTGTACATAGTATTAAATATTAAACAATAGAACCGGCCTTTGGTGGGGCTGTTAACAAAGAAGACAAAAATGGAATTAAAATGTACTAGTGGAAATTAATGTTCTTCAACATATTTGAGACAGAAGAGCCTGATTTACCTAATTTGTGCCGGTTAAAATAATATATTTACCCGCAATGGTTCCTTTCAAATGGTACGATTTTTCGATGACTTCAAGAGCCTCATTCAAATTAGTGGACGGTATGGTTCCTGTAAATGAGTCTGAGATGCTATCTTGATATGTGGTTCTTATATTAATGTTATAAATTCTCTTGATTGCTTGTAGGACATATGATAAAGATTTATTGACGAATATCATTTCATTTCTCTTCCACGCGGTAGTTTTTTGAATATCGGCATGGTCGATGATCCTGATTTTTCCGGTAAGCCTGTCCATTATTGCTTTTTGGCAAGGTTTGATGAAGACACTAGTGTGCATTTTTAAAGAGGTGAATGAAACATTACCCTCTTCCAGTAACAGTTCGGCCGATGGAGCTGATTTTCTTGCCAGAAGATTGAACTTTGTTCCAAGAACCTTTATTTGCAGTCCGCGGGCATTGATGAAAAAAGGATGTTCCCTGTCTTTGCTTACGTGGAAGTATCCTTCGCCGTCGAAGTGGATGATTCTGTTTGCTTTATTGAAATTTTCCGGAGAATATGTGAGTCTTGTCTTTTCGTTCAAATTAATGATTGTACCATCTGGCAAGGTAATGCTGGCTTTTTCTCCTTCCGAGGTAGAAACCACCATATCTTCATCCATGTGACTGCTTTTTTCTTTATATAAAAATAGTGTGCTTAATATAAATATAGGAAGGAGTACGGTTGCTGCTACCTTACTTAAAAAGGTGAATGACAGGTAATTTGTCTTTCTCTTATTTATTTTGTATAGAACCTTTTTCTTTATCTTCTCGATTCTTTCATCATCTACGCGGGAAGTGTCAATGGGTTCATTCAGCCATGAATCTTGCATGGAGGAAGATAATTCATCGTCAGTCGATGAATTGACATACTTCTTCAGTTCTTCCAATTCATCAGGCTTTATTTTATTATTCCTATATTTGTTATCTAAATTACCCATACATTCTTTCTTTAATTTAATTGACAATATGAAAAGTGTTTTGTACTATAGTGTTTTTACTAATTAACGAAAAATAACAGGAATGGTATGATTATTTTTATTGCTAATTCCTTTTTCAAAGCCTTTAAGCCTGTGGAAAGCTGATTCTTTACGGTTTGCTCGCTTAGTTTGAGCTTTATGGCTATCTCTTTGTTGCTTAAAGACTCGAGTTTCGATAAGGTGATAATTCTTTGTTGCGCAGGCGGCAATTTTTTCAAAGCGTTATTGAATAGTAGAAGAAATTCTTCATATTCTATGCTGCCGGATGTCTGATTTTCGGATATGACATTTTCGTAATCTGCGTAATCTTCGAAAGTTGGGGAATTAACTCTGGAACGATAGGCGTTTATCAGGGAATTCTTTGCCATGATGAAAAGAAGAGGACGGAGTGTGTCTTCTTTTTTTATCTGCTTCCGGTATTCCCATAAACGAATAAAGACTTCTTCAACCGTATCTTCTGCATCTTCATTAATTTTGGTATATTGAAGACAGAAAGCATACAATTGCTTTGCGTAGATGTTGTATATTTCCTCAAAGGCCTTTACCGAATCTTGTTTTAATTCATCTATCAGATTTTGTTCGGTAATTGCTTGTAATGTTCTTTCTGTCTTCAATTGAATAGTCCTTTTATTTTGTGTCCAAAGTTACTTCTTTTTTTGATACACAAACAATCACTCTATTTTTTTGTTTGAGTGTTTTTTTAATATTTATTGATAACCATATTGGCATTCTGTATCATTTTCCCGGCCGGCTCCTTGAAGAGATTCATTTCATCGAAAGGTGTCAGTGCCTTGCGGATTTCATCCAGTGCTGCCTGATTATGTTTTGCTGTGAATTCTTTTTCCAGAATATGTATTTTTTCATACGCTTGTATGCCGGCTGTGAGACGCTCGAAGCGAATGGAAGTTCTCGCACCTGGATAGACCAAATAGGTATCGCCGGCTGCCCAGGTATGGAAGCGGCTGTCGAGCAGAGGTTCGGGTCCCCAATGGCAGAAGCACCAGCGGAGGTATCCGTCGAGCTTGGCCTTTGCGGCATACCATCCCATCCATTCGGCTTCGGCAGGAGCGCTGAAGGTAAATGTGTTGGGGTGGGCTTCTTCGCAACTTGTGTAGAATGTAGTGATTTTTCCTTCGGATTTTCTCTTTTGTAACATCTCGTCGGAATATTTCATTCTGAGAGCTGCGCAATAGTCATAAAGCCCGTCGGACAATTCTTCATGGAGCGAACCCGCAAGAGATATTTTGAACTCCTTGTCAGCTCTGCGGATGAGGGCAATCACTTTCTGCATGGTTTCCATAGGACGCTCGTCCATCGAGATGCAGGTCTTGGAGAACCATCCTTTTTCCTTCAGATGTTTGGCAAAGCTCTGCAGGAAGGAACCCCACACTTCATCGTATTCTTTTTCGCCCGGCTGCGTCTTGAGTATTTGCATTTCATTGGTGGCTTGATCGAAGTACTGGAAGGACATTTTCCACGGCACCATGCTGTAACAGTTGATTTCATGGTCTATACCCAGGGAAGTCATGAATTCCACCCATTTGTCGAATACGGCGAAATCGAAGTTCCACGTACCATCGAGCTTACGGGTCCAAGTCACCATGCTGTCATAGTAATCGTAGGTCTGTCCGTTCCACGGTTTGTGCATGATGGAGGTGGTGATGACTTTGCCGCCTGCATCGCGATACATTTCCATATAGGGCTTCATGATATCGAAATGCTCTTTGCTCCATAGAGGTACTTGGTGGTATCGGGCTATGGAGTATGGATTCTGCCACAGATCCAGATGGAAGGCCCAGCGGGATGGTTCCGGCAGAGTATGGTTCTGAACTTTTATTTGCAGTTTCAGTGTTTTGAGTTTCTTGGCCCCGTCTTTCACTGTGACAGTTCCTGTGTACATACCGGCTTGGGCGTTTTGAGGAATCCATGCTCTTACCCAAATGCCTTGCGAGGTGCAAGCCGGCAATGAAAGTTCTCTGGTAAGATGGTCGATGGGATCGGCTACCAGTGTGGAGTCGAATTTCGAAGCATCGGGACGATATCCGCATCCGCCTTGTCGGTCTTTGTTCAGTTCGTCCGTCATCACATACCTTACAAAGCCGCACAGCAAATCTTTGGATTTGATTTTGGCTGAGCCTCCGCGTAAACTGAAATCCGAAACTGTATAGGAGAGACGGGAAAGAACCTCTTTTGTACTTATAACGAGCTGTGCTGCAACTCTTTCGCCTTTCCATGCCGTGAGTGTCAGATTCCCGGTCAGAGAATCGGTGCCTACGGGTTCTTCTTTCTTGTACCGAATGTCTGTACTACCCCATCCGATATTCATTTTCCCTACCTGTTTCCATTGCTTTTTGTCGGAGGAAACCGGGTTGGGGAGTTCTTTATAAGAAACGATGGGATAGGGAGGCTGTCCGGTAGGTTGGCCGGAAAGAGTCAATCCCTCTTTATTCTGGGCGTATGCTTTTGCAGAGCAAATAAAGGCCAGAGCCACGAGAGGGAGAAAGGCGTAATTGCAAAGTTTTCTTTTCTTCATTCTATTTGTTTTAAAAAGGTTAGCTTTTTTCGATCGATTGTTTTTGCAAAAATAGGATATATTGTTCTTTTGTGCAAATATACTTAGTCTTTCCATTACAAAAAGTTTACCCTGAGTACCCTACACCAGAAGATGCTGAGAATCAGCTCTTAGTGGTGTAGGAATGAAATTTAGTTGCCGTATTTAACTCAAATCCTTTCAGAATCCACTTCAAAGTGGGGCCTATTCTTTCTTTAACCCATTAGAAAATCATGGCTAAAAGCTTTAAAAAGTAGGTTCACTTGACGTGAAAAGTATCGTCTCACGTCCGTGGTACGCATGTCTCACGGATGTGGTACGCACGTACCACGGACGTGGCTCGCATGTACCACAAATGTGAGACGATACTTTTCTATGTGAAATAGGATGAAAACGATGAAGTTTAACAGATTAAATTGACTACTTTGAGTCTTACTTATGTAAAGGATTGACTTGGCTAATACTTACTTATTTTATAAGTTGACAACCTATGTCTTTAATTATAATAATCGTTGATTCCGTATATGTTTTAAACGAGAAAGAATGTAAAGAAGCTTACCCCTTTCACTTGTTTTTGTCCGGTCATCAACCGGCCATCCTTAGGGTTTCGATGACAAAAAAAATTACCCTACACCAGTAAGGGCTGATTCTCAGCATCTTCTGGTGTAGGGTACTCAGGGTAAACTTTTTGTAATAGAAAAATCTATTGCTTTTATTTGTTTTCTTTTTCCCTGACTATCTTCTTTGAATCTTTTGGCGTGTCAAGACCACGGTTTTCCAGAACTCCCTTGATTTCGGGTTCTCTGCCGCGGAAATTCTTATACATAATCATGGCATCGTCAATGCCACCAGGTGTAAGAACATATTTACGGAACTTGGCTGCAACGTCTTGATTGAAAATGTCACCGCTTTCTTTATATGCCTGGAATGCGTCGCAATCCAAAACTTCTGCCCAGATATAGCTGTAATAACCAGCTGTGTATCCGCCACCCATGGTGTGGTTGAAGTATGTAGTGCGGTAGCGTGACGGAATTTGTTTCAAAAGTCCGCGCTTGCCTAAAGTCTTTGCTTCGAAATCCATCACGTTCAGGTTGGCCGGTATGGATTTCAGTGTGTGAAGATCCATATCGAGCAGAGAAGCAGCCAGATATTCTGCGGTTGCAAATCCTTGTCCGTACTTGCTGCTTTGGTCGAGTTTGTCAATCAGGCTTTGAGGAATGACCTCTCCCGTCTTGTAATTTTTGGCATAGTATTTCAAAACTTCAGGTTCAAAAGCCCAATGTTCGTCAATTTGCGAGGGTAATTCTACGAAATCGCGTGGAACGCTGGATACTCCGTTGTAGTGCACGTCTCGGAAAAGCCCGTGCAGGCCATGTCCGAATTCATGGAACAGGGTTGTGGCTTCGTCAACACTCAGCAAGGCCGGTTCTCCGGCAGAGGGTTTGGTGAAGTTACATACGATGGTGACGATGGGAACAACCTTGTGCCCGTTGTCATCATAACTTTGAGGACGATAGGAACCACACCATGCGCCTCCCCGTTTGCTGTCGCGAGGGAAGAAATCAAAGTAGATTACGCCCAATGGCGATCCGTCCTTGTCTGTGCATTCAAAGGCCTGTGCATCGGGATGAGGCAGAGGCATATAGTCCAATTTGCGGAATTTGATTCCATAGAGTCTGTTGGCAGTGTAGAAAGCTCCGTCACGTACATGGTTCAACTCGAGATATGGACGGACTTCATTCTCATCTACATTGAATTTGGCTTTTTTGGCTTTCTCAAAATAATAGCGCCAGTCCCAGCCTTCGGCTTTGAAGTTTTTCCCGTCTTTCTTTATTTCATTCTGAATGTCAGCCAATTCTTCTTTGGCTTTCTTGATGGCTGGAGTCCAAATCTGATCCAACAGTTTGTAGACATTCTCTTCATTCTTAGCCATGCGGTTTTCCAAAGCCAAGGAAGCGAAATCTTTATACCCCATCAGTTGTGCTTTTTCCAGACGTGCGGTAAGCAGATCGCGGATAAGGGCTTTGTTGTCTTCGGCATTGTTATTGTTGCAGCGATTGATGTATGCTTTGAAGATCTTTTCACGCAAGGCGCGATTGTCGGCATACTGAAGGAACGGCATGACGCTTGGGTTCTGCAGAGTGAAAACCCATTTCCCGTTCATTCCTAATCTCTTTGCTGTTTCGGCAGCTTCTTCAATCAGGTTTTGTGGCAATCCGCTGAGATCATTCTTGTTATCAATGATTAACTTGAATGCGTTCGTCTCTTTCAGCATGTTTTGACCGAAGGTAATCTGCAACATGGAAATCTTGGTGTTGAGTTCGCGCAGCTTTTTTTGGTCAGCTTCGCTTAGATTGGCACCGCTGCGAACAAAATCCTTGTAGGTTTCTTCCAATAGTTTGCTTTTCTCCTTGTCGAGGTTGAGTTGGGCACGATTGTCATAAATCTGTTTTACTCTGGCAAAGAGCTTGGCGTTCATGGATATATCATCACTGTGGGCAGAGAGAAGAGGAGCCATCTCTTTACTTAGTTTCTGCATCTCGGGAGTCGTATTGGCACCGTTCTGTGCGCCGAATACGATTTCTACCTTATTGAGAAGTTTTCCGCTTTTGTCCATAGCGACAATGGTGTTCTCGAAAGTAGGCGCCGCACTTTGGTTGGCGATGGCGTCTATTTCTTTCTTGTGCTCCTCGATACCCTTGAGGATTGCTTCACGGTAATCGTTGATAGTTATTTTCTCGAATGGTGGTACTCCATAAGGAGTTGTGTACTCGGAGAAAAATGGATTCGGGGATCCTCCTGTATTGGCGCCGTTTTGGGCATAAGCTGCAGCAGTCGTGCATATCAAGGCAGCCATAATAATTTTTTTCATACTGAATTATAGTTTGTAATTATGATAATAATGTTTTATTTGTTTGCAAAATAGAGTGCCGACCAGTACATCCATTCGGCTTCCGATTGAAGCAACTCGGGATTGATAGTGTCGGGACTATCTTTCGGACTGTGGTAATATCCGCCCCCAGCACAGCGGAAGTCGGCACATGGATATCCGGCTTTCATGAAGTTGGTGCCATCGGAGCGTGGCCGTGTCAGGAAATGATCCTCCTCGACAAGCAGACGGCGATGAACGTATGTATCATTGGCTTTCTTCAGCAACTCTCCGAATTCGGGATAGTTATAATTATAGTTGGTGTACATTACTTCGCCGGTTCCTACCATTTCCAGATTCAGAATTGCCTTGACCTTGTCCTTCGGGAAAAGCGGATGGTTGATGTAATAAGTACTTCCCGTAAGTCCGGACTCTTCACCGTCCACACTCATGAAGACTATGCTTCTCTTAGGCCTGATAGAGGATTTTGCCATGGCTTCGGCTACTCCCAGCAAAACGGAGGTGGAAGAGTTATTGTCATTGGCACCCGGAATCAGGTAAGGGATGAGGCCCAAATGGTCCAAATGAGCAGAGATGATGATGTATTCATCGGCTTGTTTGGGGTCGCTTCCCTTGATCATACCGAAAATATTCTTTCCGATACTGTTAGGAAAATAGGTGGCATCCATCTTGATATGCGCTCTTTTGCCTGT
>Ga0116193_1002209_pt1 | contig 15061 bp, 19 predicted proteins | sample AD_UKC115_MetaG_FD_89892 | JGI IMG/M metagenome (GOLD analysis project Ga0116193, IMG submission 89892) | Active sludge microbial communities of municipal wastewater-treating anaerobic digesters from Hong Kong - AD_UKC115_MetaG | ecosystem: Engineered > Bioreactor > Anaerobic > Digestate... | reverse complement strand
TGATGCACTATCAAGGGGTTAACGCCAACATCATGTCGCTCGGCGGCATTGCCATTGCCATCGGCGCGATGGTGGATGCGGCGGTGGTGATGATCGAAAACGCCCACAAGCACCTGGAGCACTGGAACCATGCGCATCCGGGCGAAGCGCTCGCTGGCGAGGCGCGGTGGCAGGTGATTGGCGATTCAGCTGCGGAGGTTGGCCCCGCGCTGTTCTTCTCGCTCTTGATCATCACGTTGTCGTTCGTTCCCGTGTTCACGCTGGAGGCGCAGGAGGGGCGTCTGTTTGCGCCGCTCGCCTTCACCAAGACCTATGCAATGGCGGCGGCGGCCGGGCTCTCGGTCACGCTGATTCCGGTGCTCATGGGCTATCTGATACGGGGCCGCATCCCTGATGAAAAGGCCAATCCTCTCAATCGCCTGCTGATTGCGATGTATCGTCCGCTGCTCAACTACGTGCTGGCCTGGCCCAGGCTCACGCTGGCTGCCGCAGCAGTGATTCTGGGCTTGAGTTTGTGGCCGCTACAGCACATCGGTGGCGAGTTCATGCCGCGTCTGGACGAGGGTGACATTCTCTACATGCCTTCTGCGTTGCCGGGGCTGTCTGCGGGCAAGGCGGCAGAACTGTTGCAGCAGACGGATCGTCTGATCAAGACCGTGCCCGAAGTGCTCAGTGTCTACGGCAAAGCGGGTCGCGCCGAGACCGCAACTGATCCTGCGCCGATGGAAATGTTTGAGACGACCATTCAGTTCAAGCCGCGCGATCAATGGCGTCCCGGCATGACGCAGGACAAGCTGGTCGATGAGCTGGATCGCATCGTCAAGGTACCGGGACTGGCCAACATCTGGGTGCCGCCGATCCGTAACCGCATCGACATGCTGGCCACCGGCATCAAGAGCCCGGTGGGGGTCAAAGTGGCAGGCACCGACCTCGCGGTGATTGATCGCATCACAGGTGAGATTGAGCGCGCACTGAAAGACGTGCCTGGTGTCAGTAGCGCCTTGGCCGAACGGCTCACTGGGGGCCGCTACGTCGACGTGAACATTCGTCGTGATGACGCGGCCCGCTTCGGCATGAACATCGCCGACGTACAGTCGGTCATCACCGCTGCGGTCGGTGGTGACAACATTGGCGAGACGGTGGAGGGGCTGCAACGCTTTCCGATCAGCGTGCGCTATCCGCGGGAGATTCGCGATTCGCTGGAGAAGATTCGCAAGCTGCCGATTGTCAGCGAACGCGGCGCGCGGCTGGTGCTGTCTGATGTCGCTGACATTCGTGTCACCGATGGCCCGCCGATGTTGCGCAGCGAGAACGCGCGGCTGTCGGGCTGGGTGTATGTGGACATTCGTGGGCGCGACCTGCGCTCAGCGGTACAGGACATGCAGAAAGTCGTTTCCGAAAAGGTCATTCTGCCCGCGGGCTATTCGGTGTCGTGGTCAGGGCAGTTTGAGTTTCTGGAGCGCGCAACGGCCAAGCTCAAGGTGGTGGTGCCATTCACCCTGCTGATCATTCTGGTGCTGCTGTATCTGACGTTCAAGCGCATCGACGAGGCGGTGCTGATCATGGCGACTTTGCCGTTCGCGTTGGTCGGTGGCATCTGGTTGCTCTATCTGCTGGGCTACAACCTGTCGGTGGCCGGTGCGGTGGGCTTCATTGCGCTCGCAGGAGTGTCGGCCGAGTTTGGCGTGATCATGCTGCTGTATCTGAAACATGCGTGGGATGAACGCATCGCGCAAAGCAAGACTAGCAACGAGGATTTGCTCGACGCGATCCGTGAAGGTGCTGTACTGCGGGTGCGTCCAAAGGCAATGACCGTGGCCGTGATCCTCGCGGGCCTGTTCCCGATCATGTGGGGTACGGGCACGGGATCGGAAGTCATGCAGCGTATTGCCGCACCCATGGTCGGCGGCATGATCACGGCTCCCTTGCTTTCAATGTTTGTAGTGCCTGCGGTTTTTCTGCTGATGCGGCGGAGGAGAGCTACACACCGCGTCAATGCTGAACAAGTGCCAGTGGAGGGAAGAATCGCATGAATACGCCTGCTATTCTCCTGCTGCTTATCTTTCGCTTGGTTAGACGCATTGCGCTCGTCGCACCGGTAGTAGCGGTACTTGCGCTGTCAAATCTGCTTGGCGGATGCGCGACTCAACCTGCGAGGGCGCTGAGCGAAACGGTACACCCTAAAGCGGGGCAGGTGCGCCCTTTCGATCCATCGCGACTCAGTGTGGCACTGGTTCTTTCGGGTGGCTCCGTACGCGGACTTGCACACATCGGGGTTCTGCAGGCGCTGGATGAATTGGGCCTCGTCCCGGATTTGATTGTCGGCACGAGTGCGGGGAGTCTCGTCGGCGCAGGCTACGCTGCGGGTCTTAACGCGAGTCAGATCGAAGTCGCGATGCGCTCGCTTAGCTGGTCCGCAATGTCCGATTGGGTTGTGCCACAGTTGGGGCAACCCTTCATGAAAGGCGAGCTGGGTCTGGTGCGTGGGGAACGTTTGCAGCGTTTTGCCGATACGTTGGTGGGACATCGACGGATAGACGCACTGCCACGTCGGCTTGCCATTGTGGCAACTGATTTGCAGTCGGGAGTACCTGTGGTGTTCACGGAAGGTCATGTGGGACTGGCCGTGCACGCTTCGTCGGCAATCCCTGGCGTGTTTGTGCCACCGATCATTCGCGGACGGCGCTATATCGACGGACAAGTGAGCAGCCCGCTACCGGTGATGGCAGCACGCGCTCTTGGTGCGGATGTTGTGATCGCGGTCGATGTGACCTATCCGCCGGACGATGCCGCCATCACCACATTACCGGACGTCGTGTTTCAGGCGTTTATGATTGCCAGTCAGCGACTGGTGAAGACCGAGCTTCAAGGCGCAGACCTGGTAATCCGACCGCGCATTCCACCGACTAAACAGCTCGGTATCGATGATCGCGAAAGGTTGATAGACAGCGGAAGGGTAGCAACACTAGATCTCGCGGTGAGGCTGCGACAGATCTGGGATGAGCGCACGACACGCAGGTGACCAACTCAGCGGGTTAAGTCGGCACGCTAGGGATTTTCGGAAGGCTCTCGCCTTTCCAGTCACTGCTGGCTGCGTGGCCTGCGAGAAAAGTTGTGCAACCCTCCTTGACGAACGTGACGAACGCAAGCCCGTCACGCGGCGAAGCCATGTCACGTTAATTGGGACAGGCAGGTGTTCCCTTATGCTCAGCGCCGGGCGTGACGTTGTTCTCGGCACCATTGTGATTTAGCGAATTGCCGGGTGCACTGTCGTTACCATTGCCCCACCCATTGTTTGCGTGCCCGCAGCCGCAGTTGCAGCCGCCACTGACTAAGTCACGTTCCTCAATCGTCAGAGTACGCATATTTACCTCCGGATTATTTACGAAAGAATGATTTGCGACGAATCCCATTGCGTCGCCGTTTCAAATTTATCTTTACTAACGTGCTTTCACCTAATTCATGCTTTTTGCATATGCAGGAACAGTCTTAACTGTAGGAGACGAGTGGCAATAAGGCGACAAGCGCACTGAAGGACCGTCCTGTGATCCAACGAATCGCCAATGCGCCGCAGACTCTGAACGGCCGTAAAAATTGCTGAGCCGAACTAATCGTGGGTGCGCACGGTGCCAACGCGGATTGCGGTGTCGAAACTGAACTCACTTGCGCCTGCCGGGGTGGGCGCGTCCGCTATCGCATTGCGAGCCTGGAGCACATAAGCAACACCGGTTACCGGGATTTTCCTCTGCCGCATGAAGTGTGAAACTCGTGCTTTCATTCAGCTTGATCATCTCACCTATGCAGGTTCCATCTCGAGCGGCTAGAACGCTCCAACGATTAGCCGCAACATCCTGACTGCTTCCCTGACATCTGAATCGGCGGACACGGCACAGTGCCGTAAGAGCAGAAAACGCAACAATCTCCCGCTTTGGGTCTCAGCACGGCGTGGCAGTTTTCACACTCATAGAACCATTGGCACGCATCCGTTGGCATCTTCTCTGCTTTCTGATGCGAGCAGGCGGGACACGTTAGCGTCGATTCCAGCCTTACTGTGTTCTCGATTAGGTTCATCGCACGTCTTTTATGGTTGACGGATAGCCCGCATCGGCCGTCGCACGCGTGAGCTTATCGAGCGTCGTTTGCGTGTCGTCAAAGACGACGATTGCCTGCCGTTTTTCATAGCTGACATCGGCACGGCTTACACCTGTCACTTTGGTCAAAGATTTCTTGACAGTGATCGGGCACGCAGCACAGCTCATACCGGTCACGTCAAGGGTAACGGTCTTTTGTGCTGCGAACGCGGTAGGCGCAAACAGCAAAGCTGACAGCGCTACGAACAATGTGAATTTCATGATGCAAATGCCTCAATAAAACAGGGACGCGTACCACGGAAATGTCAGCAGCAGTGTCAGCACGATAGACACTCCCCAGAAGATCAGACGCTGCCGCCACCGGACTTTTGGATCAGCGCACAACTTGCCCGGTTCGCAGACCTCCGGCGTTCGATAAAGTTTGTGCCAGGCCCACGCCAGCAGTCCCAGTGTCGTTGCAACAAAGATGGGACGTAGCGGCTCTAGTTTGGACAAATTACTGACCCATGCGCCACCGATGCCGAGCATCACCAACACCAGTGGCCCGACGCAACATAGTGATGCGCCTATCGCCGCCAGCGCTCCCGCCCACAAAGTTTGTTTGCTATCCATTTACACCAAAATTGTTTAATCTTTCTTCCGGTCAAGTAGCATATCTCCGTACTCAAGTACGGAGTCAACATGGCATCGCTCACCATTGCGGGACTAGCCAAGGCGGCCGAAGTCAACGTCGAAACGATTCGTTTCTATCAACGAAAATGCTTGCTCAGCGAGCCTGTTCGTCCATTGGGAGGCATCCGGCGGTACGACAATCAGGATGTGTCGCGAGTCCGTTTCATCAAATCGGCACAACGCATCGGATTCAGGTTGGATGAAATCGCGCAATTATTGCGACTCGACGATGGGACGCATTGCGCGGAAGCCCGTGAAATTGCGGAGCACAAGTTGGTCGACGTAAGACTTCGCTTGGTCGATCTGCACAATATCGAGTCATCGTTGTCCGACTTGATCAAGCGCTGCAAGGCAAGTCGCGGCAAGGTCACCTGCCCATTGATTGCGTCGCTGCACAATCCCTAGCGATTGCGGCGGTTGCACGTCAAGTTCGGGCGCGGCGGTTGTGATGGCCAGAATTTTGGACTGAACCCTTTTTAACGCACAGGCTGCTGCTGAAAAGCCTTCGCGCTAAACTCGTGTCACTTTGATCACCTGCTAAGGCGGCTACGGCGGCTGTGCAGCAATCGTTCAAGACGTGTTTGACCGGGCCGACGCAATCTTGCTGCAATGTTGCCTAGAAACGAGCCACGATGATTCGTCTACGGTCTCGCTCAACGGGTCGCATCGCAACACCGTTGGCGCGCAATGCCTCATAGTCGTAAATTGACATGATGGCGTGCGCTTCGGTCGCAGCAGTCCACCTTTCGACGAACTCAGGGAACGAATAAATAAACTTGCCGGGCTCAGCTTTGACGCCCTCGCGCAACTCGCTCCTATCGGCGACAAGCGTCACCGGACGGCCTAAGTAGAAAGGCACGGTTTGATCAAATGAGCCCAGCGAAAAAAACGGCGTGTTGGGTGCAAAGGGACGTTCATCGTTAGTCAGGCGCTCAATCATCTGTTCGGACGAATAGAGATCACCAAGCTGCCAGAAGGCCACATTCACCGCATGCCAGAAGAACAGACTGGCGACAGCAATCGCACCAAATGCAGCCCAGACTTTCGATTTTCGAAGAACCAGCGCAGCAGTGCCACCGACAAGGAGCATGCTTGCCGCTGCTGTAAACCAGAGTCGAGATCCATCAAACGCAGCCCCTATTTCCCGGACTTTTTCCCAATGTGCTGCGAATGGTATGAGCACGAGTAGCGCGATTCCAAGGCTGACCGTTGGAACAGCAGCGTAGCCAACCGCGCGAAATGGTGCAGCTACGATGACCCGGGAAGCAAGCAACGCCAGCGCAGGGAACGCAGGCAGCACATATGCCGGGAGTTTTGACTTTGAGATGCTGAAGAACACAAAAATGACGACCACCCAAATCAACAAGAAGCGTTCCGTGTGAAACCCTACATCGGGTGGTCGCCGGAACAGTGATGGCAATGACTTAACTGCGGCCCAGAGCGCGGTCGACCACGGCAGCATCCCCGCCACACCAATGACAATAAAGTAGTACCACGCTCCCAATCGGTGATGGCCGCTCGCACCAAAGCGCTGAAAGTGTTCTTTGATGAAGAAGAACTGAAAAAACTCAGAATTCTGCAACTGCACTGCCACGAACCAAGGCAGGGTGATCGCCATAAGGAGCGCAAGCCCACCGAGCATGTGCAAACGCCTCCAGACACATAAGCTGCGAACGCTTAGCGAGTAGGCGACTACGGCGAGCGTTGGCAGGACAAGTGCAACCAAACCTTTGCTGAGCACCGCCAGCGCTACAGCGATCCAGGTGAGGTACATGGCATAGCGTCGTATACGAGGAGCAGTGGCATCCTGTTGAGCCCAGAGAAATGCCATTAGCGCTACAGTCAAGAAAAATGTGAGTCCCATGTCCAGCGTGAGGTACTGCCCACCCAGGAAGTACGCCCAGCAGCTCATCAACACTATCGCCGCGACGATAGCCGTGCGCGCGCAATATAGTTTCCGCGCAGCGAAACCAACCGCGACTATTCCCAAAAAGCCGGTTAGTGCTGGCCACAGCCGCGCCGTCCATTCATCCGTTCCGAAAACAGCATAAATCGCAGCGGTCGCCCAATACTGAAGCGGCGGCTTCTCAAAATACTTGAGGCCGTTGAGGCGAGGCGTAATCCAGTCCCCGGTTGTCAACATACCCAATGGAATTTCGGCGTATCGCCCCTCATCCGGAAAGAACAGGCCACGCAGCTCTAGTCCTCCAAACCAGACGATGAAACCGAAGACAATCAGCGAAATGAGCAACCAGTGCTGACTGCGGGGTTGGCTGATGCTCAAAGAACCGTCCGCTGCCGTAAGCTCGGCGCGGGTTGAAGTCAAAGGATTAATTGATGTCGACAAGTGTGGATATCGTGCTCTATTGAATCGCTAGTGCGATGATAACGGTGCACGCTGACAACAAAGCGAGGCCCGAAATGAAGGCGACATCAGCCCATCGCTCAAAGCGCAAATGACGCGCTGATCGCATGGCCGCATAGGAAAGTACAGCACTCGTCAAAAGGATCAGGCTATTGAAAGCGAGCAGGTGGTTAACCAGCGGACCCACCCCCGTCAGTCGGATCAGCCTCACAATCGACACGGCAGTGATGCATACGCCCACCATGGTTGCGGATGACGGCAGGATGTGGTGAGACAGCGAAAGGTCTACCTGAGCCTCACTACCCGGCGAGCGCTTCATGCCACCACACCAATGTCGATCAAGTCACTCGACTCGCCATCGCCTGCGAGCACTGCCTCGCGTTGATCGCGACGGCAACGACCATTGCCTACTGGCTTGTAGCACTTATACCGATAAACATAGACCATGATCACGACGCCCTCTTGAAAGTAATGCGCACTGCCAGACCGTAGCCGCCGTTGGCGTTGGGAAGTCCATGTTCCAGCGTCGCGGATGCGCCGCACATATCGACAATCGATTTGACAATGGCAAGCCCTAAACCAGTTCCCTGAATTTCCGGATTGTTATGTGCGGCGGAGCCGCGAAAGAAGCGATCAAAAACGCGTGATCGTTCGGTCGCATCGACACCGGGTCCAGAGTCGCGCACCACAAGCTCAAGGCGGCTCGAATCGGGCAGCTCGCGCACCGCGACATCTATGCGACCACCCGGAGGTGTGTAGCGTAGCGCGTTGTCCACCAGATTATTGAGCAGAATGCTTGCTTCATGAGGAGCGAGACAGGCCAAATGATTGGCCACTTCGGGCGATACATCGGCACCGAGGTCAATACCTTTTTCCTCGGCTTGCGCAACGAATTGGGCTACAGCCCCTTTGGCCGCTTCACCGAGCGGAGTCGCAAGCGCAGCGCGAACCGAGCTGTCTGGCTCCAGACGAGACAATTCCAGCAATTGACTGACTAAATGCGTCGCACGATCAATCCCGTTCTGCAACTCTGCGACCGCATCACGGCGTCGATCAGGGTCGTTGGCTTTAGCTAGCATCTGCGCTTGAAGCTTGAGTGCGGTAAGCGGTGTCCTCAGTTCGTGAGCAGCATCAGCAACGAACCGTCGCTGTGATGACAAGGCCTCGTCGACTCGACTCATCAGGGAGTTGATAGCAGACACCAGTGGTTTGATCTCCAGCGGCAAATCGTCTGCGTCAATGGGCTGCAATGATTGTTCGCTTCGACGCTCTACGTCTCGTGTCGCTGCCGACAACGGAAGCAGGCCACGTGCTAGCGCAAACGCCAATAAAAGCGCAAACGCCGGAACTGCGATCAGTCCGGGTATCAATATCTTGATAGCAATGTCCGCTGCCAGCAGTTGACGCGCGGATATCGGCTGGGCGGCTTGAGCAACACTGCTCGCGGAATGCGCTGTGTAGACACGCCACTCACCGCTAGTTGTCTCAACCGTAGTCCAACCGGACTGCCGTGCGAATGCCAGCGTTGATTCCGGCAACGAAGTGAACAGCAAGCGGCCTTCTGGTGTCCACACTTGTGTAACAAAAGCGATGTCATCGACGTCGGGGCGACTTGTTTGAACGTCGAGAGCGTTGGTTGCTTGCGCCTGGTGGTGGGTTAACACCGAGAGCGCGATTTGCTTGAGTTCCTCATCAAAGACCTCGCTCATCTCATCCATCGTGAATGCATAAACGGCAATGGCTAACAATACAACGCCAAAACCGAAGGCTCCCATGACCCAAATCAGGACGTGACGCCGTATTGAGTGCATTCGCTAAGTCTCCGAAACACGGTAGCCCACACCGCGTACGTTCTTGATCACGTCAACCCCCAGTTTTTTACGCAGAAAATGCAAATGAACTTCCACTGTGTTGCTAGCAATTTCTTGCCCCCACCCATACAACGACTCTTCAAGCGCTTCTCTTGAAACGACAGCGCCCGGCTGGCGCATCAATGCTTCAAGAATTCCAAATTCCTTGGCCGACAAGTCGACAAGCGCGCCACGAAGCCGTACGGTCTTTTGGATGGTGTCAATCATCAGCGCGCCCAGCGATTGAACTGACGAAGCGCTTCCTGCGCTACGACGAATCAATGCACGAATTCGTGCAACCAGCTCATCGAGGTCAAACGGTTTGATCAAGTAATCATCAGCGCCTGCGTTTAAGCCCGCAATCCGATCCGCGACCGCGTCACGGGCAGTAACAATCAACAAAGGGGTGCGAATACCCTTCTTTCGCGCCGAGATCAGGAGCTGCAAGCCATCTTTGCGCGGCAGCCCGAGATCGAGCACGACCAAGTCGTAGCCACCGTTTCCTATTGCAAGGTCGGCGGCGACGCCGTCTTGTACCCAATCAACGGTGAATTTCTCGGCGGTCAAGCCTTGCTTCACGGCACGACCTATCATGGCGTCGTCTTCGACGAGAAGTATTTTCATATTCAGTCCATTTGCAGTGTCGGCGCGTTCTGTTCGCTCATCACGATGCTGCGATTCGAAATGCAAGAGACCGTTCGCCGCGCTTAACGACAAGCGTAGTCGTCCCCTCAGATCGTTGAATTTCGCGGCGTGCCTCTCTAAAGGTTTTGACCGCAATCCCATTCACAGTTAGCAATTTGTCCCCCCGTCGAATTCCGGCCAACCCGGAACGCCCCTTGGCAACCTCGACAACCATCCCGTCACGGCTCGCGACAGACGCATGCGGCGCAAGGTCGGTGGGTGACAATACTAGCCCCATCCCATGCTTCACCTTCATGTGCGCGATGGCTGTCTGGAACACGGCTGAGGTACCCAACCGAGATTTGTCAGTGACAGACGCAACCGCTAACAACAGGCAAACGGCGATTGCGATCATCAGGCTTGTTCGCTTCGCGGAGTGATATCCATGGATGCGCGCGTACTGTGCCCTGGTTGCGTCAGAGGGGTGCAGCAAAGATTTCATTTGCTGGTGTTGCTTGCCGAGGATCATGGGCACCTGTTCGCCGTCCGAGCTATCCGGCGTTGCCACCAAAACGCACGTTACAGGACTGGCAGTTACAAACACTACGGGTTCTTGGTTTCATTCCGTTGTCTTCGTTGTGGACACTAGGAGACGTCCTCTTCTTGATCGCTGGTTCGCTCCTGACATCTCAGATCGAACGGACGACAGACCAAGACAACAGAGATTGTTGTCGACCAAGAATTAAGCGTGACTTAAGGCTCTCTGATCGTGCGGCTGTAGGTGCAAAATGGTTGCCACTGATGCAAGGCCGTAGGGTGTGCGAAATTTGGTCGGACGCCGATAGGCTCCCGTGCAAACAGTCAATGCGCACGGAAGCAGGGTAACAATTGAGGTACTCCGGTCTCGCCCACGGTCGTGGCTAGTATCTTGATAATCCAGAACGCCACGGTAACGGCGGGCACTTTGTTGAGTAGCCGCTGAAGCGCTTCATTGGTAATTGATTTCATGGCGGTGGTTCCTCTTGTCATTCGAACCGTGATCTCCACACGTCGAAATGGACGGTGATGGAAGTGAGCGCAGGCTATCGGTCGTGGCGGCGCAACGGTCAATGGCGAACATGCTTTGAGCCAGTAACACACATGCGTGCTTTCAGCGTTGCGCGGCGCAGTCGCTGGTAGATGGCCTCAAGGGGATCGGCAACGCAGGAAGACACACAACCCGTAGCGCTGCGCACGAGGAGCGCTCCAACAAGCGCAACAGGCACCGCGCCGACAATGTCGGCGGGGAAATGAACGCCGAGATAAATGCGAGCCCAGCCAACCATCACACCCGCTGCCATCAGTGGCACGGCAGCCCACGCCAATCGCGCTTGCAACAACATCCCGAACCCTAGACCGAAGAACACGAGCGCATGATCGCTAGGGAACCCCGCATCCGTAACATGAGGCAACAGATTCGTGCCGAGCGGTATGGCAAATGGTCGAAGTTGCGGCCACACGGTTGAGATAACGAATCCAAGTAGTAGCGCCAGTAATGCGGTGAGCACTGCGCTGGTCATTGCCCTTCGATCTTTGGCGTCCCCAGTGATTGCAAGCCAGACCAGACCGATGGGCAACAGGTAGATCAAGTAGGTCGCAAAAAAAGTGGCGACTAGCACTGGGGTTCCGTGCGCATTCACAGGCGCATTCAACAGCAGGAATAGTTCGTGATTGAGCGCTTGCATGTGATACCGCGTGATTCTTGGGGTTGAGCGAGATAGGCGTTTGAGGATTCAGCGCGCGGTTACCGCAGGATGGGCTCACCACAACATTAAGCTTTGCCATTCATGCGGTCGATCAGCGTGAGCACATCCGCTAACGCTTGCTTGCAGGTGGCCGCGTCAGGAGGCGCCGCGCGCAGTGCCTTAAGCGCGCGATCAATGGCCTTGTCGATGGTGTGCCAGTCTGCTGCAGCCCGCGGCTTGAGGCCTGCCTCGGCCTCATCCCACGTCGTTTCGAGGTCTTTAATGCGAGTTTTAGCGGCGGACAAGTTGTTTTTCGCGACCAGTGCTGCCGTATCGACAACGATTGCTCGGAACGGCGACAGATCACCTATTTTTGAAATGGTTGCCGCCTGCGCTGGTGCGACAAGGTGAATGGATGGAATGAGCAGTCCGATGCTCAGCAAGGCAGCCGCCAGCAGATAGGGGCGGATGGTTCGGGAGATTATTTGTGTGTTCATGAGAATGTCCTTTGTGGTCAAGTTCGTTGGGCAAAGAGTATTTGCAACGCCTAGGTCTAAGTCGCGACCAGGCCGTCGCACTTAGTCATACGTTCGCGTTGGTGTGCTGCGCAGGATCTTCGTGAGATAGCCGAAAAGTCACCCACGCAACGAGGGCGACGATGACAACCAGAAATACGATGCTCGTGTTGATCGTGCCCATTCCCAATCCACCATAACTGGTGGACTGCGACAGCAGATCGCCCAAGGAAGCACCCAAGGGTCGCGTGAGGATGTAGGCGAGCCAGAACGACAGCACACTGGGTGCGCCTATACGATGAGCAACTGCGATGAATGCAATCAAGCCGCCGAAGGCTAGAACGCCAAGCCTGAAGCCAAGGCCAAGCGCCTCCGTCGCCAAATCCCCTGCGGCTGTGCCCAAGGCAAACGTGAGAAGGATGGCCGCCCAGTAAAACAATTCGCGTCGCCGGGTGGTGATCGTGTGAATCGAAAGCGTACGCTCGCACCGATACCAGCACGCAAAGATCGCGGCAAGCCCGATGGCGAAGGCAGCTGTGCTCGCATAGAGACTGATCCCCAAGCGATCAGTCAGTGCGTCGGTAATCTGAGTACCAACAACACTCACGAGAACCACGGTGAGCCAGTAAATCCAGGGGATATATCGGCGCGCACGTAGCTGAAACACGAGCGCTGATAGCAGCAACGCGATCATGATGCCACCGGTGACAGCTGTACCCAGTCCGACATGAACGGCCAGATAGTCTGCGCCAGTCTCTCCAACAGTGGTCGACAGGATTTTGATAATCCAGAATATCAACGAGATAGCGGGCACTTTATTGAGCATTTCACCGACCAGCGCGCCTGAACGAAGCGGTGGCGGCGATTCGCCGACGCGAGTGGCATTAACTAGAACTGAAGAATTCATGGCGTGACGCTCCTTTGGGTTGCGATCAAGTAGGTTGCTTAAGGATCGATGTCGGCTGTGACTGGCAGCTGAATGCGGGGCTGTGTGGTCGCTATTCACAGGCGCTCGAATTCGCATTCATCACAGATCGAAATTGCTTCGGCCTGTGATGAGTCTGCCTTGAGCAGGGCTCAATCTTTGTCGCCGTCGTTGTCTGCGGTTTCGCCCTTTTCGTCGCCTTTGTCTGCAACGACGCTAAGCACTTTGCCGTCTACGCTGTCCACGGTCACGTCAAACAATTGGTCGCCCTTCAAGACCTCAACCTTGTAGGCGAGCTGTTTCGAATCATGCTCGATACTGACGCTCGTGGCCTTGCCTTGGGTATTGGTTTCAGCGGCCAGCGCCGCCTCTGACAGACTGATCTTTGCGGCTGCAAGCTGAACTCTGAGCGCCGGTATCTCGTCGTTGTCCAGATGCTGTGTGACAGCGAAAGCGGCAGAACTGATCGCCACTGCAGCGGCAAGTGTCGCGCCGATGATGTATTTGGTTTTCATGATAATTTCCTCTTGAATGGTCGATACGGTTCGGCGCTATTGCCAGACCGTATAGATATTCTTGAGGAGGGCGACTTAAACCTGACTTAAGCTTGTCTGCGGCGTCTAGTCACTGAATCGTTCATCTAGGCGCACGGAAAACGTCGGCACCGCAACATCACTACCTCCGCTTATCGTTGGCTGAAAGTAGCAAAAAAAAGGCCTCCGAAAGAGGCCAAGAGTTACGATTCATTTTTTTGCACAACCGCAATGAGTTCGCCCTAAATGCGGTTGCGAGAAAGTTTATTCTCTATTGCTGTCGACCGCTTTAGGGAATGCCGGTGGCATCTCAAGGTCATCGTTTGCAACCGCGAATGCCAAGTGATTAGCTGTTGCTACGCGAATCTGAGTGCTAGCGCTCAATCAACAGTTTCGTCGCAGCGGCGCTCACGGTTTAGTGGTCGCTTTCGCCAGCCCAATGCGAATGTTTGTTGCAGCATCGCTCTTATTCGTCCACATCCAGCAATAGTCCTCTTTGCTCGGTGTCACGAGCGTTCCCTGTAGTGCCGACACTCCGTCCTGCTTTTCCGGGAAGGACACTTCTTTGCCCTGATGAAAATGAACATTGAAGTTCAGCGGGGCCGATGCTTTGAATTCCCACTTCACGGCGCTGCCTTTGGGCAGGTTTTCGCAAATCTCAACAAACTTGCCCGGTGCGATGGATTGGGTTCGTTCGAACTTGCCCGTTGCGTCCCATTTCACGTCGACGATTTCGGCGTGAGAAACGGCGCTCAGCACGAGCGCGCTCGTCCCAACCGTCGCTATTCTTTTAATCGCGTGTATTTGCAGCATTATTTGTTCCTCTCAATCGAAGTGCATTGGTGATGACAGACGCCGAACTCAGACTCATCGCCAGCGCCGCGATCATGGGCGACAGCAACCATCCGGTGAGCGGGAAGAGCACTCCGGCGGCGAGTGGCACGCCCAGCGCGTTGTAGACGAACGCGAAGCCCAGATTCTGCTTCATGTTGGTGATCGTATCCTGCGACAGTTTGCGGGCTACCGAGATGCCGCGCAAGTCGCCTTTGACCAGCGTCACCTGGGCGCTGTTCATGGCGACGTCAGTGCCGGTGCCCATGGCGATGCCGATGTCGGCCTTCGCAAGCGCAGGCGCATCGTTGATGCCGTCGCCTGCCATCGCGACTACGCGGCCCGCCTTTTGGAAACGTTCCACCAACGCAAGTTTGTCAGCAGGTTTGACTTCGCCGTAGACCTCGTCAATACCGAGGTGTGTGGCAACGGCTTTTGCGGTGGTCACGCCGTCACCGGTGGCCATCACCACGCGAATACCGCTGGCACGGAGTGTCGCCAGTGCTTCCGCAGTGCTTGCCTTGATTGGATCAGACACTGCAATGAGCCCGACCAGCTGTCCCCCAACGGCCAGATACATCACGCTGGCTCCCTGCTGCCGCAGCGCTTCCGCCTGCACACCAAAACGCTCGACCGTTAAGCCCTGCTCGTTCATCAGTGCCGTGTTGCCCAAGGCCACGGGCTGCTGATCGATCACGCCGCGCACACCGATGCCTGTGCTCGATTCGAAGCGATCAACGCGACTCAACGTCAGCGTCTGCTCACGCGCTGCGCGCACGATGGCCTCGGCCAGCGGATGTTCGCTGCCCTGATCAAGGCTCGCAGCAAGGCGCAATACTTCGGTCTCTGTGTAACCGGTGGCGGCAACCGCGAGATTAAATCTCGGTTTGCCCTCGGTCAGCGTGCCCGTCTTGTCGACAATCAACGTATC
>Ga0116193_1002207_pt1 | contig 15073 bp, 13 predicted proteins | sample AD_UKC115_MetaG_FD_89892 | JGI IMG/M metagenome (GOLD analysis project Ga0116193, IMG submission 89892) | Active sludge microbial communities of municipal wastewater-treating anaerobic digesters from Hong Kong - AD_UKC115_MetaG | ecosystem: Engineered > Bioreactor > Anaerobic > Digestate... | reverse complement strand
TAATTTGCGCTATCCTCGCAATGCTGATCACTCCGACAGTCGATCCGGTAAACATGACAATCCTGATGATTCCGCTGATCGCCTTATTCTTTATCAGCATTCTGTTCGCACAAATCGCTGAAAAAAAGCGAAAACAGGTAAGACCCGCTGCATAGTATCCAAAATAATAAAAAAAAATCTGAATTGCCATCGCAAACTGTCTTGACTTTGGCTCTTTCGTCATTAAATCGCGATAATCTTCCATGATTCAGGCATATTCATTTCCCTGGCTATTTTGTATGTGTAAACTACTCATCTGCTTTTTTCTCTGTCAGATTCAATTCAATCGCAATATATCATTATTATATATACAATAGCCAAAATAAAAGTTGCTTTTTTTCTCTCTTTTATTCGTAAATGTCACCTTTTAATGATTTTTATCTGCCAAAGTCGGAAAAAAATCCTGAATTAGCTTTTTTTGTGTTGATTTTTTTATATTAAAATATTTTTTTTAGTATCCTGTGGGTGTAGGTTCAATATATGGAGTTCCTGTAAGTGTTTCAGTCGGAGTTTCTGTCGCTGTTTCAGTCGGGGTTTCTGTTGGTGTTCCCGTTGGAGTTTCCATCGGAGTTCCGGATGGTTGTTCCGTCGGAGTTTCTGTCGGGATATTCGTTGCAGACGGAGTAGTTGCAGTCGGCGTCACAGATGTTTGAGCATGAGCGGGAATAACTCCGGCTCTGACAATTGGTTTAATCCATTTCTCTGGCAAGAAGGCTGAAGCAGTGATGCTGCCAGTTGCGGCTAATACTAACTTGAATACATTACGACGTGAAATCATTTTTCCCATTCATCGATCCCTTCAATAAATAAAAGTTATTTTCAGTATCTCAAAGAGTAAACCATTAATTTGTAATTTTAACCAGTATCTCGAAAAAAAAGAATCACTTTAAAAGCGATCCTGATTTTCGATCGTATTACCTGAGCGCAATAAATGTAAAAATTTTCATGTATGCTTCTTCTCTGTGTGGATCACGCGAAGAATATTCTCATAGATTTGATTAAAAGAGGAATATGTAAATAGATATCCTTGAACTTTATTCATTAATCGAGTGGTTTCAGAAAAACCATATCCTTCCAAATTTCTTGCATTTACAAGGTTTTGCATCAGCTGAAAACTGGTCTCAGCAGCCGTTAAGGAAGACCACTGAACAGATGAATCATATTGATATTGAGGGAATAGAATAACTTTAAGAGTATCTTTCCTGATTTGCGATTCACCGGAGTAATTTCCGGGAACAGCTATCAAATCGGAAAACTGACAGGAGATATGATACTTTTCTTCAATACGATCGACATCCAAAAATGGTTGAATGACAGGAAGTGATGCTTTTTTTAGATGAAGCGGACGATGAAACGATTGAACAACTTTTTTCCCGAACGGGAAAAAAACTAACTCGTCCGTTAAATACTTACACCCCATCTGCTTGACTAACCAGCTTATCAAGGTTGTTTTCCCTGATCCGCATTTACCGGGAATTAAAATACAATTCTCCTGGTATTGAACTGCACCTGCATGAAATAATAGGCCATTGTTGCACCGGTCTGCGAAATACCAGCATAACTGACTCAAGAATTTTTCAGCCAGATATCCGGAGTCGGTTCCTTTCCATATTAATTCATCGTTCTGGAATAATGAAAAATTTCCGGAATTGTTCGCGCTTAGAAAAAAAGATACACTGGATTGCGTAGTTTCATTACCTCTATCTGCATCCGGGGGAATGATAAAATCACAAATCCTGCGCGCAATAAGCCCATCGCATTCAATCACAGCACGGCTTCCTGCAAACACAACTTCTCTGGTGCAGAGGCAGCTCATATGAATTGGATCACATCCCGCTCAAAGAATCGTTGCATAGTCTCAATTACATCTGTTCGAATTTCAGATGCAGCCTCAGGATAGGTCTCAATCAACAAATCAATCATGTCCTGTATGGTTAATGTTCCATTCATCAGGCTCCAAATTAAGGCAGCGGATTGATTCAGATACATGATTTCCAAATTTTCTGTATTGAACAGAACAAATTCCTTATCGATCTTTTCGATTATAAAGTTACTTCTGGCTTGTGGCTTTCCGCACAAATTCATCTGTCTTCCTTTTTTCCATTTTTTTTGAGTTGGTTTCAATTCATATTGGAGATATTTACTTAACCATGAGGAATTCGCAAAAAATGGCCAAAATTTTTTCTGATCCGCAACTGAATTCGTTCCCGTGATTCAGCAAATAAATCGGATATATGATTCTGCCAGTATGGATAAATAGAGGTTTGACCATTTTTTCCATAATGCAGATAAAGCCACCAATCCGAAGGGAATAATGTCCTCTTGAGTGTTTTTAAAAATCCTCTGCGCCGGAATTCTGAAATAGGAATCATCGGCCAACCGAATGATTCACTTCCAGCATGATGATAGCGACAGGATGTATCAAATCCCAATTTTGAAATCAAATTTTCGGATAGGGGGACAAAACCATTTAATACAGATAATGAGTTAATAACAATCGAAAAATCTCTTCGAATTACATCCCAGTTAATTTGTTCTTTAAATTTTTCTGCATAATTGAGAATATCGCTGATCCAAAGATAATTCAAAGGCTGGAAGCTGCGATGATCATAAAAAGCATGCCAGCAAAGATGGAAAAGCATTTCTTCATGTGAAAGATACGAAACCGGACATCGATCAAACAACATAAACTGCTGCGTCGGATACTGCAGATCATCCAATGTCAACCATGGATGTGACGATGTATCCTGACATAAAAACTGATGAATTTCAACATTAACCGGGAAACCGTCTTGTTTAATTTGTAAAGTCGGCAGATGAGCACAGGAGTGATAAGAATTGGCATTGGTTACACAAGAAAAGCCCATTTCTTTCATGATAGCTGAAACCTTCGCGGTCATGGATTGAGAAATGAGCACATCTAAATCAGCCATTGGCCGATCAGATAGATTCGGATACAAGACATTCGCCAAAGCAGCACCTTTCAAAGCGATGGACTGAATTGAATTCTCCTGAAAAGCCATAGTAATCTTTTCCAGGACGCGCATTTTTGCCTCATTTGAAAGATAATGCCGTTTGACGATTATTTGACACATCAATTCCGCTTCCGCAGGTAAGGAAATATCAAATTCTTTTATTTTTCCATACAATAAAGAGGTAAAACCAAACTTTTCAGCATAGCAAATAATCTCCATCCAATCATGGATAGTATCTGTTAGATATCGGATTTCATTGTTTTGTGTTTTACAGACAGGAATACAACAACCAAATAACTTCACCATCGCTTCATAATTCATAAATTCAATTCAATGTCCAATCGATGAGTAAATGGTTTACAGAAAAAAAAAGCTTGATGTCTTAATAAAAATCAATTCTAAATATTGACTTGTATTCCGATTCTATCAAGAAAACTTGTTCTTGTGTTGTTATTCGCCAAGCACAAAATCATTCCACAACGATAATGTTTTCTCTATAATCGAATTGCTGATCTTTTTTATCAGAGTAATCTTACAGAACATAGCACCGTTGAATCTTTACGAAGGATAAATTATCAAAATCGCTACCATCGGCTAAACAGTTCCCTTCTATGCTTTCTTCTGTTGCTATCCTATGACACGGTTGTCAGTCTGTACTCATTTTCACATTGGATGTACTTCTTTATAAGCAAAGCTTCATTTCGTCACTTGCAGAACACATGTTTTTTCAAAATATAAATGATTGCTTCCTCAGGCTAATGCATTCCTCACAATGACAGATTATCTTATGAGTCACATTGTTATGAATCTTGTCATTGTTAATTACCATTAAGGGCAAAAGCATCCGCTATCCCTTGAGAACATAAAAAAAAACACGCTTAGAAAGCGTGTTTTTTCGCTTTCAATTGCCGTTTATCGGCGAGCATTTACACAGACAAGGAAAAAACCAACTACGAGTAGCCAATAGTTATACTCAGATGCAAATCGAATATACGTAAAATGACTGATAATACCTAAAACACCCAGGAAAAATCCAAAAATCCATCCCGCACTCATTTTATCTCTCCTCAGAACAAAAAATTTTCCTGTCTAATTCCTTATTGCAATAACTATGCCATTCTGTTGTTTTATAAAATATCTCTATGCTTATCCGCTGCGGTTCAAACCACCGAATTACAGCAAAGGAGGGTTCCGGGAAATGCTTATCAGGATTTTCAATAAACAGAGATCCCGGATTCAATAATACGCGCTGATCGTCATTCCAAAGAAACGGGAAATGAGTATGTCCATGAATAAGTATTTGCGCATCTTTCGCTTCCTCAGGTATCTGATCCAAAAGATACAACGGGTTAATGGTTCCAAAAATACTGATCATTTTTAACCGCAAATAATGCCAGAAATCACCTTGCCCATGAAAAAGCGAGATTTTTACCCCTTGAAATGTAAAGTTACAGATAGCCGGATAATGATTCCAATACAGGACATCCCGATTGCCTCTTACAGCAAAGACAGGAGCGATTAAGTTCAATTCTTGAATTACATTCGGTTTTTCGATATCCCCCGTATGAAAAATGATCGATGGAGTTAAGTCCCGGATCCGGTCGATTGTGTCATCAGGGATCCTGTCCATGTCCGAAGGAATATGCGTATCTCCCAATACAACAACGGTCATCGGACATTTGCAGGTCGTATTTAAATCCACATTCAGAATTGATCTCATCGTTTGTAATTATAATTGATGGAAAACACCAATTCGAAATATGGATTGACATTTCGAATAAATAAAAAAACGGTTGTTCTTATGGTTTTACGCTTCGGATAAAAACCATAAGAACGATAAAGAATTCTCTTCATATTTCGAATTACCGATGAGAATTTCGGAATACAAAAAAAATCAATCAAATTTTCTCGTTCCGTTCGAACAATACGGAGATCGATCATCGAAATCAATGAATCAAAAAATAAAATTCCGCCATGGGACGTTGTCAGATTGTCATACTGCAACAGATTTTGTTGTCGTCATCGATGTGTTAAGGGCATTTACGACAGCAGCCTATGCCTTCCAGTCAGGAGCGAAGGATATTTTCTGTGTCTCTGAAGTTGAAGAAGCTTTTCACCTGCATACACAGATGAAAAATTCGTATTTATTGGGAGAAATAAATGGCTATCGAATTCCAGGATTTCATTACAATAATTCTCCGGCAGCGATCAGCAGTGTGGATTTAACCGGCAAAACCATCATTATGCGCACGACAGCCGGAACACAGGGATTAATTCGATCCATTCATGCAGAAACGATACTTGCCTGCAGCTTTGTCAACGCATCAGCAACTGCAGCATACATTCAAACACATCAGCCGGATGAAGTTTTTTTTGTCGAAACCGGAGTCACCGCTGATGGCAGAGGGGATGAAGATATTGCATGTGCAGAATATGTCGAAGGAATCATAACCAACCAGAGGATTCCCGAAGAAACGCTGAAGGAACGGGTGATCAATTCAAAGAATGGTATGCGGTTTCAGAATCCGTCTTCAAAGGATCTGCCGAAAGAGGATCTCGATTTTGTTTGTTCGTTTGACCTGTTTCATTTTGCCATGACAGCAGAAAGAATAAACAGCCGTCTCATTCGGCTACATGCAATTGATATTGATGACGGATCACAGTGCACAATCTGACCTAGAAACTTAAAAAATGAGAAGAACGAAAAGACCAATAAAATCAAAGAATACAAACATAGAATTGAGAAGGATTGATTATGATTCTATTATCGGACTCTGATAATATCGTTTTAATTCCTGTAAAAATACCTGGAGAAAATTTCCATTCATTAGAACCGGAATTTACAATCGTTGAACCGGTAAATGATTACGCTGCCTTTTCCAATGACGAATTGGCTGAAATCCTTCCGCATACTACAGCGATCGTAGCATTGACCGGTATCAATTCGGACATGATTGCAAAGGCTTTGTCTCTGAAAGTCATCGTCGTTAACGGAGCCGGATTCGATCATATTGATATTGCCGCAGCCACTGCTCGAAAAATTCCTGTTGTCAACGTACCTGACACAACAGCGATGACAACAGCCGAGCTGACACTTGCGTTAATGCTGGATGTCATGCGGAAAGTTACAGAAAACGATCGGCAATTGCGCAATCCGGTCAACAACGAGGAGGAAATCTTCCAACCCGGGAAAAATCTTTCCAGGAATTTATGCGGCAAAACGCTCGGCATTGTCGGATTAGGCCATATCGGGTCGGCATTAGCTGAGATTTGCAGTCCATTAAAAATGAATATGATCTATACCAGCCGGCACCGAAAACCGCTTGCCATCGAAAAAGCCATCCGTTTTGTTTCGTTCGATGAATTAGTGGAGACTTCTGACATCATTTCAATCCATTGTCCATTCAACAAAGATTCCGAAAATCTCTTTTCTGCAGATGTATTTCAAAAAATGAAAAACGGAGCTGTTCTGATCAATACAGCAAGAGGCAAGATTGTTGATTATGAAGCCCTGATCCATTATTTAGAAAATGGGAAACTCTATGGAGCAGGGTTGGATGTGTTTCCCGATGAACCACATATCCCGACAAGATTAAAACAGATAGACAATGTCGTTCTGACTCCCCATATCAGTGCAAATACCAGCGAGGCGCGGCAAGCAATTGCTGATGCAGTTTGTGATGTGATTCGAAAAATTTGTAGACTAGGAGCAGGAGAATACCCTTATGCATTCCCCGGTTTGATTAATCCCGGGATTCTGCAAAAATTTGAGAGGGGCTCAATCCATGAAAATTAAAGCTTTTTTTTCAGGATGCTTTTTCCTCCTGATACTCAGTTTGTCCCTTTTCATTCGATCTGTCGATGCATTGGATGCGGACGATGTGACGTTGATCGGGAAAAACGAGGCACTTTTTTCTCTCAAGGAAAACAAAACCGCGGAAATTTTGACATCAGCCGATGAAAAAGCGGTCATCGAGATTAATGATGGAATCGTCAATGAAGGCAGCATTCTGATACGCTTCATTGTTTGGGGACTCCCGCAAAGTTGGGAGTCAAAGATTTCTGATCAGAATCGTTTGAATGGCAGTTATCTGCCAATAGCTGAGTTAGGGATCCCTTCCGGTGAATGGCTTACTCCTGGATCCGGTTCTCATTTCAGTTTCATTAATCAGGGCGATACATTGATTATCGCCGGATTACTGGAATTCCTCACAAACGATACACCGGAAATTGTGTCGTTCGATTTTAACCAAATTCCTTTTGATGAGCAGCCGTTGAAAGAAGGAGCTGTCATTGTATTAGACTTCGAAGCTGGTGATTCCCGACAGCGTATCGAAAAAAAAAGTGTCATCGATGAAAAATCTGGCGTTTTCTTTTCGCTCTTAAACACTGCACAGACTCCTGAGATTTCGATGATCCAGCCTGCATTAAGCGTATCAAGGACTGATGAACAAATATCGCGAGTTGGATGGGTTTCACTATCCCAAAGCGATGGAAAAAAATACGTCCTAAAGAGAGATTATGCGTACGGTTTCAATATTGCGGATGATGATCGTTTCATGGTCAATAATTCGTATATATTCCAGCCTATTCATGATGCTGAGCCTCGAACCATTTCTTTAGATTTTGTTTATGTTAAAAGAAAGTCCGCAGGAGAAGTAAAACTTTCGCTGGAAGCAATATCTGAAGAACAACCTTTTAAAGCGTTAGATATTCCGCTTTCTTTGGATGAGTTTTCGGCAAGAATAAGCGGGTATTCCATTTATCAGGACACCGCTGAAGATCATCATACGATTCCAACGCTGAGATTATTCATGGATCCAGAAGGACCTGTTTCTTCCATAAATTTCTCGACTGGTGATTCTGATAGCGAGCTTATGCCTGCAGTCTGCGGATTCTTGCCGGAATCAGAGCAATTCGCATGTGATGTTCCCTTGTTATCAATGGATCAAACTGAACTGACGCTGAATTACGATTCATTTGAATATCGGATCGATGGGAACTGGTCATTTCAATGGAATCCCATTCCAATACCTGCAAGGGATCAAACCAGTGAGCAAACCGTATTACCCTATAAAATGGATTCCATGAATTTTTACGACGGATCGGATCCTGAGGTCGAAAAAACAGTAAAAAAAATACAGGAGTTTTCTGCAGCTCTCAGCTCAAAAAGCGGTTGGATTTTACAACGATATGAAACAAAGATGAGTATCGCCGGAGGGGACTATCCGGATTTAATCGATCACTCACAAAAAAACACTCAAATGAACCACATCATCGAAGAATCCTGGGATCAAATCCAACCGGATGGCACCGTGCTCAGCAATATATCGCTTGTAAGGAATCTTTCCGGTCAGATCATCAGCGGAACTTGGAATTTAGCAGACCGCCAGATCGTTCTGCCGCAAGGACTTCTCATTCAAAATCAGGGATATAATACAGGTTATGTTTATCCGTTCGTATATGGCAGTGATTTTTATGCGCTTTTCAGGACAAATGCCAAAATAGTGGAACAAAAAGAATGCGAATATGAAAACCGTTCAGCATGGTGCTATCGGTTTTTCCATACCTTAGGTTCTGCAAAGGATATCGGAAATTCACCTGAAAATTCATATTTATTTTGGATTGAACAGAAGACAGGGAAAATCCTGCAAAAACAAATCGACTGCCAACTGAACGGGATCGATCAGCCTTCTGAAACTTGTGTTGTTCGAAAAACTTTAGAAATTCGTCATTCTGATGATCTGGATTCGGAAATCAGAAATTTGATTGAATCATTTATTTATTAAGGAGTCGGCCTTGCCTTCAGCTACTTTTAATTTTCCAAAAAAATTCTATTGGGGTACTGCAACTTCATCTCACCAGGTTGAAGGACAAAATAAGAATAATTGGTCTGTGTGGGAATCTTCTCGCGGAAAAATCCTGAACGGCCATACCAGCGGTTTGGCATGCGATTGGTGGGGAGGCCGATGGAAAGAAGATTTTGATCGGGCTGCAGAAACTGGACAGAATTCTCATCGTCTGTCCATCGAATGGTCCAGAATTCAGCCCGAATATGATCGCTGGGATGAGGAAGCGTTGGATTATTATCGCGAAATCATCCGGGGGCTCATCAGCAGAGGAATCCGTCCGATGGTCACACTGCACCATTTTTCTGATCCATTATGGTTTACGGAAGTCGGTGGATGGGAATATGCTGATGCACCAGTTGTGTTCATGAAATATGTGGAAAAAGTCGTGTCGGCTTTTAAACCGCTTGTCAAAGAGTGGATTACGATCAATGAACCGAATGTGTATGTCCTCTGCGGTTATCTAACCGGGACATTTCCACCAGGAAAAAAGATGGACTTGCCATCTGCTTTTCAGGTGCTTTCCAATATGGTGCAGGCACACGCACTTGCTTATCATTTCATCCATCGACGTCAAACCGATGCAAAGGTGGGCGTTTCCATCAACTACCGTGGTTTCACGCCAAAAAATCATACTCCTGGAGACCGCTGGCTGGCAAATGTATTGAATTCGAATTTCAACAATTCATTCATGAATGCAATCAGCAAAGGACGGCTGAAATTTGGTCTGCGATCTAATTCGCAAAAAAAAGCCAAAGACACGTTTGATTTTGTCGGGTTGAATTACTATACGTGCAGTCAGGTTCACCTCGGACCGTATCTCAATCGTTTTTTAAGTTATCCGGAAGATGCCGTTCTGAGCGATTCCGGATTTATTGCAAACCAGCCAGAACACTTCTATCAAGCGATTGAATGGGGAGCTTCCTACGGAAAACCGGTAATCGTGACAGAGAATGGAATCGAAAATGCTGATGACAGCATTCGTCCGGAATATTTGGCTGATCACATCTATCAGTTGTGGCGGGCTTACAATAATAATTTGCCGGTTCAGGGATATTATCATTGGACTTTAGTGGACAATTTTGAATGGGATCGCGGTTGGACACAGCGTTTTGGCTTATGGGGTCTGGAAAACAAAACCCAAAAACGTATCCGTCGCCCATCGGTAGATTTCTATCAGGAAATCTGCAAAAAAAATTATCTGGATTCGGAAGATGTAGCAAAATTTGCGCCTAAATCCTTCGAAAAACTTTTCGAATCGTGATTTCTGTTGATCCATCAATGCGCAGTCTGGTCTGCAACTTGAAAAATCAGTAAAATTTTCTGTTGTTGTATAGTTTTTTCGCTTTATGCAAAAACTATACAACAACATATTTCAATGAAGAAAATTATGAACATTGATTCGCCAGCGCTTGAATCCATGAGCCGACAAGAATTAAGTCGACTGTTTCCGATCATCCTTGTCAAATATGATCCGGAATGGCCTTTCCGTTATGAGCAAGAAGCCGCTGACATTCAAAGATCTATCCCCGCAAACAACTGGTATAGAATCAGACATTTTGGCAGCACATCAGTCCCAGGTCTGGATGCAAAACCAACCATCGATATTCTGTTGGAAATTCACATCGGATCTGATCTGGATTCCATCATCGAAATATTCAAAAATCGATCCTATTATTATTCTCCGCAGCCGGAGAATCCAGCTCCTCATATGATGTTTATGAAGGGTTATACTCCTGATGGTTTTTCCGGACAAGCATTTCATGTCCATGTACGCTATCCAGGGGACTGGGATGAAATTTACTTTCGGGATTTTCTGCGAACGCACCCGGAAACAGCCGCTGAATATGCTTCTTTAAAACATCAATTGAAGAATCAATTTGAATATGATCGAGATGGTTATACGCATGCTAAAAGCGATTTTATCCAACATTACACGAAAATTGCCAAAGAGAATATCAGAAATTTATCAGCCAAGTATTCTGATGACCAACAATCCGATTGTTGAAATTTCCGCCTTCTACAGCCAAAACATAAATGCATAAGCGATTTTCTGGAAAAGAATCGGATTATGATACTCGAAGAAATTGCTGACGTCTAATTGAGCCTCTCCGCATGATAGAGCGATATAGAAACCTGTGTTAATCAGCAGGCAAATCAATAATACAGCTTGAGAAAATTTTTCCAAATGAATTTCCTGCAGCTTTTCAACAGCTAAAAAGGCTGCTGTCATTCCAGCTAAAACAATCATCCAGGAGAAATCCATCATGTAACGTTGATAGGTGCCGACGGAGGATCCGACATATCCGGCTATGAAAAGCGGAATCAGGATCAACCCTGCCAAAAGAGCTGAAAATAGCCGGTCACGTGTCCGTTTTATGAGCGGATAATAAGGGACTAATAATAGCAAAAAAATGAACGGGCAAATGGAAGCTGCTGAAAAACAATTTTTCCAGTATTTTGTTCCGGCAAAGCCAAATGTCAATGGCTCCGGCGCGACAAGAAACGGGAAATCTGTGCTGAACTGTATCCCCGGGCGGAAAACCAGGTTGAAAATTCCGAGCAAATAATTCGGAACAGTTAATCCGTTGAGTGCTGCACGGTTGTCAACGATTGTCAACTGATAATTCTGTCCAAATTCAAAAACAGATCCAAAACGCAATTGGTTGTAAATCATCAAGAATAATCCGATGATCAGATACGGAATGATGACAGCAAAAAATGGCTGTATTTGTAAATGCAGCCGCCTGTTTTCCTTTTTTGAAAAAATCAGCGGTAGCAGGATCGGAATATTTAAGAGCGAAGCAAAAATGGAAATCGGCCTGCAGCCAACTGCACACGCCATGAAGAGGCATCCGAAAGCCAGCTTCAGATTCCGATGCGTTTCATTCGATACAGCACTAAGATTCAGAGCAAAACCGCAGACAGAAAAACAGAACGCAGAAACCATTGCCAATTCATAGGAAAGCGGGCGCCTGATACACCAGATCAGACCGGTTGATTGAACCAGGAAAATCAAACCAATGAGGAATGTCGCTGCCGACAAATGGTTGAAAAACCGCCTTGTGATCCAAAAGAGACAATATGCCAATCCGATAGAGCCGAGTATTGCATAGAATAAAACTGCAAAATCGTTCAATAAATAATGACCGGTTATCAGTTTATAAGGAAGAAGGAGCGTGACAACAGGGATAACGCCAAAATAAACGTAATACTTGCCTTCATAATACGCTGTATCCCAATAGATATCCGCATCGGAAATCTGATTCGCAGCTCTTTCTGCAGCATCATAAGGATTTTGCAGCGTCTTGAGGATTTCCGGCGGTTCTGCAAGCAGAGACAATGACCGATGGGAAAGAGCTTCGGTTAATAACTGATAATGGTCTTTATTCCAGAAAGCAAAGTTGTCCGAATGAATCATTGTCTTCAGATTCGGATATGTGCTGACAGAGACAAACAGAAATGTACCGGTAAAGTATAAAAAGATCCCGAACAGCCATCTTCTTTGGCAGCGCTCTTTCAAATGCAAGCGCGTCTGATGTAAAAAAGAACCCGGCCGAAAACAATAAATGACCGACACAATCAGAATCAATATACTAAAACGATTAAAATTGAAGTGAAAGGGTACTGGAGAGTTGATGACTAATGAAATCGCTTGCGGTTCCAGGTTTTCCAACGTCAGCGTGATTTCAGAAACATTTTTACTTGGATACAGAAAAATGAATCGGCTGTGTTCTATACCGGGAATCATTTCAATTTTTCGTGTATGTCCTGCAGTAAAACCGACCTCAGTGGTATGGACAGTACCCCGAATTCGATCCTGCAAGACATTTTCCAACTGGATCTCAAAATTGCGTAAATCGTCGGGGATACCCTGATCTTTGTGGATGGTTAATACCAGTTTCTTTTCGCCCCCCAAATCCGAAAATTCCATCTCGGATTTGGAGACTGAGATCCTTTTTTGAGAGTTGCTTCCAATTAATTCAAAACTGCGAATATTAAACAGAAATATTTCGAGTAATCCGCAAATCAAAAAAATGGTTAATGCAACTTTTATTCGTCTGTTCTGGATCAACGCCACAAATTTCCCTTCGAATCTATATTTCCGGATACAACAGTCTGTTATAGCATTATTTCTCAATTATAAAGAAAATCCTTGATATTCCATTGAGATTTGATTGCAGGAAAAGATTGCTTCATCGGGCTTATGCCCTTCTCACAATGACAGGTTGCCTTACAAGCAATACAGGGACAATATTTGTCGTTGCGAGCCCCGCAGGGGTAAAGCAATCTCCTTTTACATGAAAATCATAACCACCCGCTATGCGGGTGGTATAAACACGTTTTATCAGAGAGCTTAATCCTGTTATATGCGCGAGAGAGTCCTTAAGATTAAAAAAGCTTATCTACAGGATGAAGCCAAAAATATTTATTCAGATGTAGAAGACAAATTACTTTTCTAACAATTTGATAAACGGCTCAGCAATTCGATCGATTTCGCGTAATTCCTCATCAGAAAAATTCAATTGATCCAATACTCTCAGATTTTCATCCACTTGGTCAACGCTGCTGGCGCCAAACAATGCGCTGGTGACACGAGTATCTCGCAGAACCCAGGCAAGGGACATCTGTGCCAAAGTCTGTCCGCGTTTTTGTGCAACTTCATTAAGAGCTTTGATATATCCTATCGTCTGTTCATTAATTAAATTGCTTTTCAGATGTTTGTTCAGGGAAGCTCGCGAGCCTTCCGGAATACCATTAAGATATCTTCCTGAAAGCAATCCTCTTTGAAGCGGTGAAAAAACAATGACACCGATCCCGTTCTCAGCTGTGATGTCAAACAGATGGTCCTTTTCAGTCCACCGATTGAGAATGGAATAGGATGGCTGATGGATCAAGCAAGGAGTGCCAAGATCTCGTAGTATTTTCGCTGCTTTTGCAGTGAGGTCAGCCGGATAATTGGAAATTCCGGCATAAAGAGCTTTCCCCTGCCGGACAACGTGATCCAACGCACTCATTGTTTCTTCTAATGGCGTCTCAGGATCCGGGCGATGATGATAAAAGACATCCACATAATCCAGCCCTGTGCGTTTCAAGCTCTGATCTAAACTGGAAATCAGATATTTGCGAGATCCAAAATCGCCATATGGGCCAGGCCACATATCATACCCCGCTTTGGAAGATATAAATAACTCATCCCGATACGGTTTCAAATCCAGAGCGAATAACTGTCCGAAAACACGCTCAGCAGCGCCATAGGGAGGTCCATAATTATTTGCCAGATCAAAATGAGTAATTCCCTTATTAAACGCATGACGAACCATAGCTCGAGCAGTTTCAAAACTTTTATAACCGTCAAAATTATGCCATAACCCGAGTGTCAGTACGGGCAGTTTAATTCCGCTTCGTCCACAGCGTCGATAAATCATTGTATCGTAACGCGAAGGTGAAGCAGCATATACGTCGGATAAATTTTCGTTATGAGCATCGATCATTGTTTTCCTCCTTGTATTCGTTCAAACACACCCCATTGATCATTCATTCCTTCATTAATCGTTTCGCGATATTGGTAATTCTGACATAAAAAATTATACGTTTCCAACTGATAATCTGCCAGATTTAATTCGCTGCAAAATCCTGAATCGGAAAATGGTATTTTCGCAAGGTAACTTTCATTGGTATAGATAATAAATCGTGGCGGATTTTGCTTCAAATCATATAAAAATTGTGACCATTGTTTTTCCTGGACATATCCGGGAAATAAATATAAAGGACGGACATTAAAAAATCGTGTCGGCGCTGATCGTTCAGCCAGGACATACGATGCCAATCCGCCACCCCAAATGATTACCGGATCAGTTTTATTCGTGTTTTCCTTCAGGAAATCGGCAGTTTTTGTGTAAACAGACGGCATTCGAGGATTGTAGTTTTCCCGATAAAGTGAAACGATCGGAATCGATGTGACGATGAACAAGAGAATAACCAGGAAAGCAGCGGTCTGAGTTTTCATATTTGTATTAAGAAAATCATAGATCCGCATTCCCAGCCAGATAACCAGCACACAGACTGGTGGGAAACACAAGATAAAATAATGCTGATAATTCATCCCGGATAAACCCGCCAGCAACAATTCAATTGGCAGCGAAAGGAAAGCCCATAAAAGAATCGGAGGATTTTCGATTGATCCAAAGAAACTGCCGCTTTTCATTC
>Ga0116193_1002205_pt1 | contig 15077 bp, 9 predicted proteins | sample AD_UKC115_MetaG_FD_89892 | JGI IMG/M metagenome (GOLD analysis project Ga0116193, IMG submission 89892) | Active sludge microbial communities of municipal wastewater-treating anaerobic digesters from Hong Kong - AD_UKC115_MetaG | ecosystem: Engineered > Bioreactor > Anaerobic > Digestate | place... | reverse complement strand
GGACCGGCAGAAATCCTCGATAACGGCACATATGGGCAACTCATTTCTCCTGGCGACCAGGATGGAATGGTCAATGCAATTATTGCAGCAATCGATCACCCGGAATCGCTGCCATCAAAAGAAAAACTGATGGAAAGAGCGAAGCGCTTTTCTGCTGAAAAAATCTTTTCTGAATATCAGGAATTGTTTTTAAAAGAGTTCTTCAAGGACTGACAAACAAAGAATCTTGCTCTGTCAGCCATCCGTATTTTGAAATATGAAGAAGAGTTTTTATTGTTATCTTGTTTTCGCGAGAAGCTCGAAAACAAGATAACAATATCGTTACACCCCTTATTTAAAAAACAGTCTAAGTTTCCAATTGCAGGACACCCACCTGAAAAATCCGGTTGACACTTCGTGTCTGCTGCTTAATCCGTTTTCAGCAACTCTAATAAAATCGCTTTTGCTTTTTCCGGATCGGCTTTTCCTCTCATCTCGCGCATCACCTGACCGACAAACCACCCGATCAAAGATTCTTTTCCGTTTCGATAAGAAGCTGCTTCTTTCGGATTATCCGATACAATCTTCGTACACATCGCTCGAATTGCAGAATCATCGCTGACAAGGCCAAGTCCATGTTCTTCAACAAGCAGTTGCGGACGTTTTCCAGAACTTTGAACCATGTCGACTAAATTTTTGCCCGTTGTTGTGTTAATCGTTTTCTGGTCCACCATATGAATAATGTCCGCTAAGTCCTGAGCAGTAATCTTTAATTCGGATACTGCGCAGCCTGTCTCATTCGTAATTCTCAAGACCTCATTCATCATCCAATTGGACACCCGTTTGTTGTCACCATCATAGATATTGCAAACAGCTTCAAAGAAATCCGAAGTATCACGATCCGCAGTCAGCACCGTTGCGTCGTAAGAAGGAAGTCCCATTTCACTGATGAAACGTTCCCTTCTTTGAATGGGCAATTCCGGCATTTTGTTCTTAATAGATTCTAAGAATTCTTCACTGATGTGAACTGGCATCAGGTTGGGCTCGCGAAAATAACGATAATCCGCAGCAGTCTCTTTAGAGCGCATTTTCCGTAATTCCTGCGTATCATTGTCCCATTCAATGGTCCATTGTTCGATTTTATTTCCAGCGTTGATTTCGCGAATCTGGCGTTCAATTTCATAATTGATTGCCATGCGCACCGCTTCAATGGAATTTATATTCTTGATCTCGCATTTTTTCCCCAGTTCGGTTGATCCTTTCGGGGCAATGGAAACGTTGGCATCGCAGCGTAAATGTGCCTTTTCCATATTCGCTTCGGAAATGCCCAACCAGCGCAGCAACTGCCGCAGCCGTGTCAGATAGGTGGCAGCTTCATCAGCCGAATGCAGATCCGGCATAGTAACCATCTCGACCAGCGGGACACCGCAGCGATTCATATCAATTAAGCGGATATTGCCTTCATTCTTTGTCTTCCCGGCATCTTCTTCCATATGCAAATTATGAATATGACAGCGCACTTCTCTGCCGTCATCCATCAGAAAATCGAAATAACCACCGCGTCCGATCGAGCGGTCATTCTGGGTCACCTGATATCCACCCGGAAGGTCTGCATACAAGTAATTTTTTCGGTCAAAAAAAGAATCCATGTTGATATCAGAGTTCATCGCAAGGCAAAGCATTAATGCTTTTTCTACCATGGCTTGATTGGTACTGGGCAGAGCTCCCGGTTGACCCGTGCAAATTGGACAAATATTTGTATTTGGAGCATCACCCCAGGAGTCAGCTTTACAACTGCAGAAAGCTTTTGTATTGGTATTCAATTGGATATGAGTTTCGAGCCCGATTGTTGCAATGTATTCTTGTGTCATGATCATTCCCCCATCATCGTAAAACAACAGGCTTTATTTTCCGCCAGTCTGCATCCAGTGTTGCCTGTTCATATGCAAAAGCAGCTCTCAATATTTTTGATTCACAATAATCGTATCCGGTAATCTGCAATCCGATAGGCAATCCACTTGAGCTTAATCCGCAGGGGAAGCTGATCCCTGGAGTTCCGGCAAAATTCATCGGCGTTGTAAATTGGTCTGCAAATTGAATCAATAATGAGTCGGATGCAACGGCGTCTCCAAATCGAAATGCCGGTGAAGGTGTGGATGGTGTCAAAATTGCATCGATCCGGTATTTCCCTTGAGGATTAAAAGCCTCATCGAAGTCTCTGCGCATCAAGGCACGAGCCCGTTGAGCCCGACGATAATATTTTTCGTAGAATTTTTCCTGACTCGCAAACATACCAGTCAGCAAACGGAGTTTTGCCTGATACCCAAAACCTTCCCCTCTGCTTTTATAATAAAGGTCATACATATCTTTCACCGATTGCTGCGTTGTGTGACCGTATTTCAAGCCATCAAATCGTTGAAGGTTGGAATACGCTTCAATTCGGCTGATCACAAAATATGCAGGTACAGAATACTTCGTATTGGACATTGGTACATCTTCAATAATTTCTGCGCCCAGATCACGAAACAGATCGGCAGCTTTCCAGACACTCGCCTCAATTTCTGGATCTACAGGCGCAGAGGCATAGTTACCCTGATCATCCAGATAGGTAATCTTTAAGTAATCCGGCGATATTCCGATTCTCAGTCCTTTGATGCCTTTTTGAAGATCAGCCAGATAATCGTCCACAGGAACTCTGACGGTAGTATTATCGCGCGGATCAAAGCCTGCAATTTCTTTTAACACAAATGCCGAATCGGAAACCGTCCTTGTTAATGGACCCATCGTGTCCATCGATGAAGCAAATGGAATGACGCCGTAACGTGATACGCGTCCGTATGTCGGTTTGAGACCGACAATTCCAGTAAATGCGGCTGGTTCTCGAATCGATCCGCCGGTATCGGTCCCTAAGGATATGGCGCCTTCACAGGCTGATACTGCTGCTGCAGATCCACCAGAGGAACCGCCAGGAACTCTGTCGAGCGCCCATGGATTCCGAACGGTTGGCTTAAACGCGGTCGTTTCAGTTGTGCCGCCAAATGTGAATTCATCCAGGTTTACTTTTCCAAATAGTACTGCATCAGCTTGATCCATCTTTTCGATGACAGTTGAGCTATACGGTGGTTTCCATCCCTCAAGAATTCGGGATGCAGCGGTTGTTCGAATTCCTTTTGTGCAATAGACATCTTTAGCAGAATATGGAACACCGGCTAACGCTCCGACTGGTTCTCCAGCTGCAATTTTTCGATCTACCTCTTTTGCCTTCGCCATCGCATGATCTCGAACAATTAACAGGAAAGCATGCACTTTTTCCAAATCCTCCGGCTGTTCAACGTATGGTTCAAGTGATCCGGATCTGCCATCCACTTTTTCAACCTGAGCCAGTGTGGCTTCCAGCAGTTCAACCGAAGAAATTTTCTTTTCGCGTATTAATGCAGCCTGTTCAACTGCAGAAAGTTCAATTAATTCTGTCATACTTACCCCAATTTCTGATGCGGAACATCCGGAGAAACAATATACCCGTCCTGAGAACGAGGCGCTTGATCGATAATTCCTTGTGTATTTTCAAACGGTTTCCAGATATCCTCTCTTAATGGTGCCTGAATATCCCGTGGATAAGGATTGCCGTGAATAACAGGGGCTAACTGTTCATCCAAAGGGATGGATTCCAATTCATGGATTACTCGTAATTGTTCATTCATTTTTTCACGAATTGATTTTGATTCTTCCGGTGTCAGTTCCAATTCAGCAACCTGCACAAATTCATTAAACATCTCAACAGATATGGTTTCACTTTCCATCTTACCGCCTTATACTCTTTAATCAGGTTTGGAAAACAGAGTTGTTTCCTCTGAATATATTTGGATTTTTTTTCAATCCAATCGACATTCAATGCATAATTTTACCAAACAAAAAATATCATTTCAGCGATTCGAAATACAGGAAGGATTCTTTATCGTTGTGATGTTTTTGCGTGAATCGTAAAAACATCACAACGATAAATTTTCACCCTCTATTCCATAAATATGTTCATTTTTCGAATTGCAAAATTAAAAATTTGGATGACCTACCGAAAAAGGGGAGAAAATGGAACAAAACCTGAAATTGATCATTCAAAAAATCCAATTCCATCTTTCAGACTTTCTATGATTTGTTTCTTTTGATCGTCTGAAATCGACTTTTGATGTGTCCAGTTCAAATCATAAACCGGTCGTTTTTTCATCAGTTCAAGGTTTTTCTGCAGGTAGTCATGAACATTGCAGATCAATTGAGCTGGATTTCCAGCATAAACTGTATCATCCGGAATATCTTTTGTGACAACACTTCCTGCACCGATAATACAATTCTTCCCAATTTTTACATTAGGAAGAATTGTTGAATTTTGCCCGATAAAAGTATCATTTCCAATTGTTACCAGACCGATTTTTGAAAAACCCAAGCTCCTTTTTGTGGAAGCATCATGCGCTATGATATGTACATTGTTACCGATATTCACATTATCACCAATAGAAATAAGCCAGCAAAAAGATTGATCGATCAGACAGCGTCTCTGAATATTCAAGTTCTTTCCAATTTTCAATCCATTTCGAACCAGAGCTGCCAGATCTTGTTCACCACGGATTTTATCAATTAAACGTCGAAAAAATGATTTCATTTTTGTCCCGAATTATTCATGTGAAACACGTTTTTACCCATTATACATTGCCAGAAAGAAATAAAAAGCTCTCTGTTGCAGTAATTTGAAATTTGAAAAGTATCGTTGCTGTTCGTATGGTTTTGCGCTCCACATAAAAACAACACTTATATATGACCCCGATCCTATTTCAAATCGCTGATGAAAAATCCCTGATGATATAATTCGGAAAACGACCTTGACCGTTTGGGACGAATCCAAATTAGAGAGAAACGATGAAAAAAATTCAAACTTTAATGAAATGGATCAGTGTTGTTTGTATTGTATTCTCCTATTTGTTATTCCTCAACCGAACAGGGAAATTCAATATCTTGTATCAAAGTCGAGATCTTGAATCGATCCGACATGATCAAGGATATGCTTATCTGGCTAATATTGGAGATTCCGATATTACAATCGGAAAACTTCCTATAACGCTATTTGAGAATGATATTGAAATTCGCAGAAATTTTTCCGATACGACACAGATTGTGCGTGAAGAAGGTGCAGGCAGCTTTGTCATTTGGGATGATGGTACAATCTGCTTCTCTTCAACCGATAACAGCGATCCCTTAGAAAAAACATATCGTATTGAATACCCTGTGATAATCGGAAGCCGAATCGCCCGTTATTTATTTGCCATCTCATTCATCCTGATAAGTTTGTATTTGCTGATCAATTTCCCTGTTTTTTATAAGGTCACTCGATTAATTTTAAGAAAAATATGGAATAAAAAGAAAATTTTCGTTGTCGGAATTGCGGCTATCCTTCCATTTTCAATCGTATTGTTTCGATTGATGATCCGTCAGCCGCTATGGGCAGATGAGATTTTCACATTGTTGAATTATTGTTTTGATAAAAATCCTTTCTTCCCTGCCACGATTTACAACTATCCGAATAATCATATTCTCCTAAACTTAATACTCTCGATTTACTTCAGGATGATTCAAATTTCCAGTTTCTGCCAAATTGCATTGCAGCCTTGGATCGCAAGAAGTATCCCTGTTGCTTTTTCATTTTTTACGATACTCTTCACCATGTTGGCTGCTGGAAAGATCAGCTCTTTTACCGGAGTTCTTGCCGGTGTGATTCTGACGACAACCGTTCCATTTTATGCCTGGACTACGCAGATACGCGGATACAGTCCGAGTTTTTTATTCATCAGTATTTTGATTTATATTATGATCGCCTATCAAGAAAAGCCGGATTGTCATTGGCTGCTGCCTGCAGCGGCATTGACAGCCGCACTGATGATTTATACAATTCCGTTTAACGCACTCTTTGTCGGAGCGACGGCGATCGCCGCATTTTTGCATTCCCTGTGGAGCTGTCGTAAAATTCTCTATGCGAAACTTCCTCAAAGAAATAAATTCGGAGCGCTGATCCGTCATCCTCAGATGAATTTGTGTTTTGCTTTAGTATTTGGAGTCTTCCTCGCTATTGTATTCTATTTTCCAGTTTATGATCAGCTTCTGGATACGTATTTATCCGAGGGTACCTATTCACCGCAAAGCGGTTTCAGCCTGACAGTAATCCACAATTTTTCTGAATTATTATCCAGTTTTTTCTCCGGCAGAGTTTTCTTGTTCATCTTTCTGATGATCGGTTCGATCCTGCTGCTTTGGTACAGAAAGTTCAGCCAGAAAGCTCGTGATCCGCTTGTTTTTTCATTATTTATCATCGTTATTCCGTTTATCCTCTGCGGAATTCTCAGATATTCTCCATTCAATCGAAACTTTCTGCCGCTGATACCGGCACTCGCTTTTTCCAGTGCGCTGCTGCTTTCAGAAATTATTCAAGTGTTTTTTCAAATCGAGTGGATCCATATCCGAATGCAAAAATTGGAAGCAAAAATCAAGAGATCAAATATCAAATTCGACTACTTTTCATCGCACCATCTTGGAATGATCCTTACAGGAATTTTATTTTTCATCGGATTGAATATTTCATTTGGGTTGAGCATCGTCAAGATTCATTCGGCGATGCCAAATGCAGATCTCACAAGAATTAACTCGCTTGCCCAGCCGTATTTCCTTTCAAAAAAACTCAATTCGGATTCGTTTCTCAATTCCGTAAAAAAGATCAACGGACAAAACATACCGGTTATTATTCGTTGGCCGGCAGACTTTTATTTTTATCATCTCTGCGACTGTTATCAAATGCAATGTTCCTGCGATTTTCTCGGACCTGAAGGACAGAAGATAATCCATTCAGGTGAGCCCTATTTTCTCATCCGAACGAAATTGAATGGGGAGAAAGATAATTCCTTATCCGGAATATATCACGAGCAGTGCAAGCTTTTCCAAACGCCCGAAAGTGGCGCTTATCAGTTATATCGATGTAATTCCCAGGCAGAGGATGAAGCCAATCCTTAACAAAAATGAATAACTCATGGATGAATCTGTCATTGTGAGAAAAGCGTCAGTCCTTCGATGCAATCTATTCTCGCATGTGGCAGGAGATCGCTTCGCCACTACGACAGTTTTATCTCTTCCATTAGACTTGTGATCGAATAATTTCATAGATAACATCACCTATTAAGGTATAAGTCTTAATTTTTGGACAATTTTTATTCGTTTCGCCTTATTCCAATATTTCGAAGTGCTGCGGTTCATAGAGATTTATCATGGTTTCGGATACAATTCAATACCAATAATGATGAAGGAAAAGGAAGATTTCATCCATGCGAAAAATTGGTTTATTTGCTGCCGTGTTGATCAGTCTTTTTGGGAACAATATGCTGCATGTTTTTGCGATATCCGACAGAACAGAAAGTTCGATTGAGGTTTTTTTTAATAACCCTTACGAACAACATCGCGACGACACACTGCAAAGTATGATTCTCGAAGAAATTGAAAATGCGGAAAGCCGGATATATGTAGCAACATACAACTTTACAGACACGAAAACAGCTCAGGCACTGATTCAGGCATTCAAACGCGGTGTCGAAGTTCGCATTGTGATTCACGCTGAAAATTCCGACAGCGATGTCATGAAAGACCTGGCTCGATCGGGAATAAAAATTCAGAAATCGAATTCTGATGGATTAATGCACGCGAAATTCATTGTGATTGATTATGACCTGACAATCAGTGGATCAGCCAATATGACCCCGGGAAGCTTCTTTTATGACAATAATTTCATGTTTCGAATAGTTTCTTCCGAGATGAATTCTATCTTTCTGAACGAATTCAACGAAATGTTCATCAGCAAAAAATTTGGCTCAAACAGTCCTAAGACAAAATCCTCTCCGACAATAACTTTAGAAGATGGAACAAAAATATTAATTCGGTTTGCTCCTGAAGACAACATCAGTAATTCGCTGCTTTCCTTGATCCAGGCATCGAAAAAGAGTATCTATGTTTTAGCATACTCCTTCGCGTCCAATGATCTCGGCAATGCCTTGATTGACCGATACGATGACGGATTGGATATTAAAGTCATTTTTGAAGGAGAAAAAGCATTTTCAGACAGTGGGGGAGAAGCCAGATATTTGGAGAAGGCAGGTGTCCCGATTTTCATGGATGGATCAGACGACAGTCTGATGCATGAAAAAGTTTTCATTTTTGATGAATCCGTCGTATCCGCAGGTTCTTATAACTTCACGCGTTCAGCTGATACGAAAAATGATGAACAAATACTGATTGTTCAAAACAAAGAAATCGTTGACGCATTTCTGGATGAATTTGACAAGATATATGAAGAAGCAAAATAGAACCTGTTTTTCTCAAATTAGTGTCCTGGAATCTATCTGCTCCAATTATGTAAAGATTGCCACACGAAAAGAGATTGCTTCGTCAGGCTGGGGCGCCTTCCTCGCAATGACTGTGTGTATCCTGTCATTGCGAGCCTCGTAGAGGCGTGGCAATCTCCTTTCCCCATTATGTAAAGGGTACCAAACAAAAAAAGATTGCTTCGTCAGGCTGGCGCCTTCCTCGCAATGACAATTTGTCATGTGCGTACCCCTGAGTATCTCGAATTAGTGTCCTGAAATTACCAAATTTGAGCGTAAAATTGGATTTTTTTTCAAAAAGTGAGAGACTCAGGTGGATGAATTTGACAAAATTTATAAAGAAGCAAAATAGCATTACTATTTAATTAATTTTTTGAAATTACAGGAAAAATCTAAAGAATTAATAAATCAGAGGAAGGGAATATTTTATGAAACCCCTTCCTCCGATCAAATTTATTAAATCAATGCTGTCTATTTTTTCTCTTGCAGCGCTTTCCAGACTTTTTCCGGCACAATCGGTAAAGAAGAGATTCTGACCCCGATCGCATCCGCAACCGCATTCGCAACTGCCGGAGCTACACCATCCGTTGGAATCTCAGCCAATGCTTTGGCACCAAATGGTCCCGTTGGTTCACCTTGCGGAATGATAATGGAAACCATTTCCGGCATTTCATCAGCTTGCAAAATGTGATAATCGCCGAATCTTGGATTCAGCATGTCGCCTTTTCCGTCATAACACATTTCCTCACATACCGCATACCCCAAAGCGGTTGCCTGTCCGCCTTCCAGTTGTCCGATAGCGGTTACCGGATTTATCACCGTACCAGGATTGACAGCCATCACCAGTTTTTCAACATTCAACTGCCCTGTTTCCACATCCACTTCGACTTCGGCAAATTCCACCGCAAATACCGGCGGACATTCCGGAGAAAAATGAGATGCTGTCGCGGCGATTTGCTGCTGGTTGGTACGATGCAAACTATTCAGCGCGATGTCTTCCATCGTGACCGAAGAACCATCCGGCGCAAAGACTTTCTCGTCCCTCAAAACAAGAACATCAATCGGCTGTTTGAGCATTGCAGATGCGCGTTCCAGCACCTGCTCTTTAATTTTTTCAGCGCATTTTTTTACTGCCATTCCTGAAATATACGTAGTGCTGGACGCATATGCTCCAACATCAAATGGCGTAAAATCAGTATCGGAGGAATAGACAATAATTTTATTAACAGGAATTTGAAGGACTTCCGCAGCAATCTGAGCCAGAATTGTATCGGAACCAGTTCCCAAATCTGTCGCTCCCATCTGTAAATTGAAGGAGCCATCGTCATTGATTTTCATAGAAGCTGCACCCATATCAATTCCGGCAATTCCAGAACCGTGCATCATGATCGCCATGCCTATGCCTCTTCGAATATTGGGACGCAAAGGATCCATATGAAATCGTTTGAGTCGTTTCCGATCCCAATTGATCGCCTTTTTGCCTTGCTCGATACACTCTTCCAATCCAAAACTATTTACTTTTTGCGGAACCGGATCGAACTCGGCAAGTTTATCCATGATTTTGATGGATTCACCAGGTCGAACGACATTTTTCATGCGGAATTTAATCGGATCCATATTCAATTTTTCGGCAACTTCATCCATGATACTTTCTACAGCATAGATACCCTGGGGTCCACCATATCCGCGGAATGCGCCTGGAACCGGCAAGTTCGTATAAACGATATCCGCATGAAACCGCATACTATCCGCCCGATAGGTAGAAAGTCCTCGAGTTCCCGTCACATTGCACACCGTGAAACCATGCACACCATAAGCGCCGGTGTTCTCGATCATATCCATTTCAATTGCTTTAATTCGTCCAGATTTCATCACACCCACTTTAAACCGGATTCTGTCCGAATGCCGTGAACGGGAGGATTGAAATTCTTCTTTCCGGCTGAAATAAAACCGGACGGGACGACCTGTCCGTATCGTCAACAAGGAACACAAATCTTCCAGTAAAACTTCCTGTTTTGCTCCAAAACCACCGCCAATCCGAGGTTTAATGACACGAATATTTTTCACAGGGACATCGATTAATGGCGATATGATTCTGCGCACATGAAACGGAACCTGTGTGCTGGTGCGCACAACCAGACGATCGTTCTCATCAAGCCAGGTGATGACGATATGCGGTTCCAAAGGTGTTTGTTGGACCTGCTGTGTGTGATATACACGCTCGACGACCAGATCAGACGATGCAAAATCATCTTGCAGATTGCCATAGGCGGCATCGATCACGAAAGCTTTATTATGGGCAGCATCGGCAACACCATACGCATCCGGTTCGTCATGAATTATAGGAGCGCCATCTTTCATGGTTTCTTCCATATCAAAAACAGCCGGAAGTACTTCCCAGTCAACTTTTATTAAATCGATCGCCTTCATGCAGAGGTCAACACTGTCAGCAGCAACGGCTGCCACACGATCGCCGACAAAACGCACTTTATTATCTAAACATACCTGATCCCATGGCTTTGGATTGGGATAAGTTTGACCTCCGGAAGCGTAAATTTGGCGTTTAACATTCTTATAGGTCAGCACACAATGCACACCTGGAAGCGCTTCAGCTTCAGATGTATCAATATCCCGAATTCGTGCATGTGCATAAGGGCTGGTCATGAGCATACCATGCAGCATACCTGGCAACTCGATATCATCCACATAAACCGGTTTGCCTTTCGCCATTTTAGGCGCATCCAGCTTGTCAACAGATTTTCCAACCCAATGGAAACGGTCGGCATCCTTTGGATTCACGATCACTGATTCTTCAGGCCGCGTATAGGGAGGAACCGCCTCACCACGTAAATATGCAGCAGCCCGCATCACCGCTTCGAGCGGTTGGTAATAACCAGTACAACGACATAAAATCGCGCCTAACGCATCCTTTGCATCATCCAATGAAGGATATTTTGTGCGATCCAACAAAGCTTTTGTAGCGAGAATCATACCGGGTGTACAAAAACCGCATTGCACTGCACCTGTTTCAACAAAAGCTTTTTGAATCGGATGAAGATCCTGTCCTTCGGAGAGCCCTTCGACTGTCAGAATTTGATGACCCTCAGCCTGCGGTGCCGGAAGCACACAGGAAGGCAGCAATTTCCCGTCCATCAGGATCGCGCAGTTGCCGCATTCTCCGGTATAACATGAACGTTTTACGCTGAAACAGCCCTGATAGCGCAAAACATCCAGCAGTGTGTCAGACGGCTCGGCTTCACAGGTAATCTTTTTCCCATTTAATGTAAAATTTATATCCATTCGTGCCTCCGATATTCTTATCCAACAGCGATTTTACGCAAAGCGATCAGTGATCTTCGAATGAGCACTTCAGCCATTGCCGTCCGATATTCAGCTCCAGCTCGGAAATCACTGACTGGAGCAGTTTCTTCAGATATTTTTGTACAGCACTGTTGGATTCCTTCCATCGTGATCAAATCGTTTACAAGCGCCAACTCTGCCTGATGATAGCGTTTAGGAAATGAATTCGCTCCAAACACTGCGATTCGCAAATGGTGTGCTTTCGTCCGTGTTAAGTCCCCGCGAACCACAACCGAGACGATGCTGGCATTACTTTTCGTACAGGCAACGCGATTGAATACACAATGTGTACGAGAATTCAGAGGAATACTTACTTCTTTGATCAGGCATCCTTTTTGCAGGATCGGATGACCATCCAGTAAAAATTCTTCCACAGGAATTCGAGTTTCCTTCCCGTTATTTTGCAGCAGAACGACTTGCGCATCCAATGCTAAAAGGACCAGGACAACTTCTGCAGGAAATAACGGATTCATCAAGACACCGCCTATGGAAGACAAATTGCGCATTGCCATCGTCGTACTGATTCTGGCTGCCTCTGACAAAACGCCATCCCATCGGCTTTTTATTTCATCAGATTTGGCGAGCGTCTCCAAAGAAACCATCGAACCGATTAAAATCTCAGATTTTCGAACATTGATGATGTTTAAATCCAATGCGGATAGATCAATCAAGGCATCGCCTTCCCATTGAGAAATATGTTTCGCTCTCGGGGGATAATACAGAGGAACACAATTCTGGTCAGGGTTTCCTAAAATTTTAAGAGTCTTCTTGATTGTGTCCGGTCGATAAAATACTGTCATAGGGACCTCCAAAAGGCTTTCGCCTTTTACGATTGAAAATGGACATCAGATATTTTTGATACATTTACGACTGAGAATTTGTATTGGTTTCAAAATTAACAAACCACTGAACCAAGATTGAATTCTCCGCATGTATCATTTCGCTATCGTTATTCTATTATAAATGAATATTTGTATGACAATAGCCAAAAATCTGCGATTCGAAATTTGGAATTGATTATTTGAGGTAAATTTCTTTTTGTGCTCAGCAAAAAAAACACCAAAATGAAAAATCCTCGCTGGATTTCGAATGATATCAAACCACCTAATTCAATACATACATTTGATTATTCTTAAAGGTACAGGAAGTTCCAAAATCGAAATTAGTTCCTGACTGCACAACCAATCCGGTACTTCCATCAGCCATCCAGGAAGCATTATGAATTGTGCCAAGCAAATTTTCATTGTATAAAATGGATATTTTTGCCTGATCAGCAACCAGTGTAAGCGTTCCTTCACCTTGCAGACTCCACGTTCCATAATTGTAGGTCATGATCGGAATCTCTGTGCCATTTCGGAAAGCGCTCAAGTAGATATTCCCGTCAAGGCTAAGATAAACGCGCTGAAAAGTATATTCGTTTTCATTCCGGAAAATGAATCCACAGCCTGAGTTCGTAAAATCCGGTTTTTCATAAGCCGATTTCCAGGAAATGTCAGATTGAAGCAGATAATCTTGTCCACTGATACCGAGATCCATTTTCTCTGAATAACCCATTTGTGCCAAAGACAATTCCTGATCCGGAAAGGAACTGAACGAACCGGCAATATCATCAATGCGATCCTTGTTTTTCAACATTTTCAGAATTCTGGAAATCGAATCCGGCACATTATCTGCAAAAACAGTCTCCTGGGCTTTTGCAGGCGCTTCTTCCAGACGGATATCACGAAAAGAAATTGCAGTTACATCAGAAGTTAATGGCTGGACAATGATTCCATTGATTCCATTTTGATCATTCATTGGATAAGTATCCAACAATAATCCGTTCAGATAAAAATCAGCCCAGCCATTGCTGATTTCAACCCGAATAGTTGAGCTCTGATCCTGTTCATATGATTGTAGGGGTGAAAACGGTATTTTTTGATCCCATGTGCCCTCATGATACTGTAATAATCCATAGCTGCTGTCGTTACAGAGAAGAAAGGAATAGAATGAATCCTCCTGCTTGTTTAACATCAATCCTGCGCAAGCATACGGGGTATAAGACGGCAGTTGAATGGACACTGAGAAAGCAATTTGATACCCGGCTGTCCTTTCAACCGCAGGGAAACTCAACCAAGAAAATTGTCCGCCAGCAGACTGAATACTCCACTGGTATGTTGAATCGGAAATAGAACGGTCAATCGTCGTCGTATCACTGACATCAGAACCTGTTGGCCAAAGAGTCTGATTCGGATCAGAAAAATCGGATTGAAAAAGAATCCTCCAATCAGTTTCCAAATTTTCCGCTGTTTCCTGTGCAGAAACAGGTGAGATCAAAACTGTCAGGATCAATAAAAAAAGGAAAATGGTTCGTTTCATTACATACCTTCCCTTACGAACAAAGAATGGTTAATCTGGTATTACGAATATGTATTAACTTTATCATTCAAACAAGCGATTCAATATAGTAGCAGTAATTCGAAATATGAACCAACCTTTCGAATCAATCGAGAAAACTTATTGTTGCGTTGTTTTTGCGCGGAGCGCAAAAACAACGCAACAATAAATAATTCCCTCCATATTTCGAATCGCTGATATATTAGTGAAAATTACTGCCGCTGCAGGAAAAGAACGGTTTTTTCATAATAATGATGGAGGATCTACTTCCACTCGGATTTTTTCTATGTTAATTTTTTGGATAATCGGCAAAGGATCGGGACCGCGTAAAATAACATGCCAGCGATACTTCCCATTGATTCGAGGGAAAAAACAGGGCGCCGGACCTATCATTCTTGTTGCGTGATGCTGTTCAGAATCGATGTATTTTTTTAGATCGGAAGCCAGTTGAAAGGCTCTCATTTCCGCTTTTTCCAAAACCGGATCGGCAATTTCAAGACGGATCATCCGCGAAAAAGGCGGATAGCCGATTTCCTTACGAAATTTAAGTTCGTGACGATAAAAATCATAAAAATCTCCCTTAACGACAGCACGAATAGAGTATCTGGCCGGTTGGAATGTCTGTAAAATTGCCAAACCTTGTTCCTGTGCACGTCCGGCACGGCCTGCGACTTGCGTTAGCATTTGAAAGGCGTGTTCATCAGCCCGGTAGTCATGAAAATTTGTCCCGACATCGGCAAGAATCATCCCAACCAGTCGGACATCGGGAAAGTCCAAGCCCTTCGCCACCATTTGCGTGCCAATTAATATATCCGCTTCATGTCTGGCAAAAGCGGTCAGCATCTGCTCATGTTGACCTTTTCTTGTGGTCGTTTCCGCATCCATTCGAATTAAACGCGCATCCGGGTATTGAACAGTAAGAATCCGTTCGATCTCTTCGACGCCGGTTCCAAAATG
>Ga0116193_1002204_pt1 | contig 15079 bp, 8 predicted proteins | sample AD_UKC115_MetaG_FD_89892 | JGI IMG/M metagenome (GOLD analysis project Ga0116193, IMG submission 89892) | Active sludge microbial communities of municipal wastewater-treating anaerobic digesters from Hong Kong - AD_UKC115_MetaG | ecosystem: Engineered > Bioreactor > Anaerobic > Digestate | place... | reverse complement strand
ATTCTGAAAAGTTTTATTAATCGTGATTCAGCATTTAAAATATTTAATACGCTTTATCGCATATTGACTCATGTGACCATTGAGAATCTGGAGTTTTTTCCAAAGAACGGCCCGTTGATTTTGGCCATGAACCACATGAGCCGCATTGATTTTCCTTTATTATGCGCAACGGATTACCGTTTAGACTGGACAGCGCTAGTTGCTGATAAATATCAAAAATGGTGGCTCTTTAAATATATCTGTGACCATACAGATATGATCTGGATCGATCGCTCAAAAGCAGATTTTGAGGCCTTTAAAAAAGCTTTTGAATGGATAAAATCTGGAAATTTGCTTGTTTTAGCACCGGAGGGAACCCGGAGCCGTAACGCACAGCTTCTGGAGGCGAAAACAGGAATTGTAATGCTTGCTGTAAAAGCCGGTGTGCCTGTTTGTACGGCAAGTATCACTGGAACCGAACATTTTATGAATGATTTTCTACATTTCAGAAAACCGCGAATTACGATCCGATTCAGTCCACCCGTGATTCTTCCGAAGATTGATCCGGAAAATCGGGAGAAATCACTGCGCGAAAGTACAGATGAAGTGATGTGCAGAATTGCGGCGATGCTTCCGGAATCATACAGAGGCTTTTATAAAGATTTTCCAAGAGTGAAGGAACTTTTGTCAGAATGGAAGAGTATTCCGCAGCTTAAAATTCCACAATGATAAACTATCAGTTCAATCTAATAAGGTTTTATTTAGAAAAGGCAGCAAATAGCGGAATTCTAAAAACGACTTAGAATATGAAAAGAGACTATTCGTTGTTGAAGGTGTTTTTGTAGTGAGAAAATGGCTTTCAACAACAATATTTTCTCTATTTTCTTGATAGATTTACTGAGAATTCAAAATTTCTTTACAATTCGATTGAAATAATGCTATAATAATTAAAATCCGGTTGAAAAACGGATTCATTTAGACTTTGTTTCTTTTTTCTCTGATCTGAGGGAAGCCTGCTTTCGGAGAATTCATCAGGTAACTATCTTGCTCATCAAACCAAATTTCTCCATTAATCTTTAAAATTTGGATGGACAATATCCCATAAATTTCTTTTACGCTTTTTACGAATAATATACTGGTTTGTACTTTCGGTTTTATTGAAAAACACGATCGATGATGTTTCATCAGTTTGTCTTTAATTGAACTGTGTCTCCTCAGTTCTGAATTTTGTTCTCAAATTTAATAAATTTAACACATAGGATAGAAAAACATATATGAAGACAGAAGGTTTGGATAATTTAACGCTGGCAGAACTGCGAAAAATCGCTAAGGATATGGAAATTCCAAATTCTCAGCGGATGAAAAAAGATGCATTGGTTGTCAGAATTCGGCAAGCTGAAGGTGAAAAAGAAGGAGTCGAAATTCGAGGCGGAATTCTGGAAATCATGAATGAAGGGATTGGCTTTCTGCGGGCAAATTATCAAATTGGTCCCGAAGATGTTTATGTATCCCAGGCACAATTACGACGATATGATTTGAGGGGCGGCGATCAGGTAATCGGTTTGGTTCGTCCTCCACGGGAATCCGAAAGACATTATGGATTATTAAAAGTCGAGTCTATTAATGGCCTTACTCCGGAAGAAGCAAAACACCGAAAGACTTTTGAGTCTATGACACCGATTTTCCCGGAAGAACGTTTTGATCTTGAGTATGATCATGCCAGTTTAGCCTCCCGATTAATTAATTTAATTGCACCCATCGGCCGTGGACAGCGTGGAATGATTGTATCTCCGCCTAAAGCTGGAAAGACAACCATTTTAAAACAAATTGCCAATGCAATCTCATCCAGTTATCCGGATGTTCATTTAATCATTGCCTTGATTGGTGAACGGCCGGAAGAAGTCACCGATATGGATCGGTCTGTCGATGCAGAAGTTGTGGCCTCAACGTTTGATGAACCGGTTAATTCACATGTTCGCACATCGGAAATTACGTTGGATCGAGCGAAACGACTGGTAGAAATCGGCAAGGATGTTGTCATCCTTATGGATAGCTTAACCAGGCTGGCACGGGCTTATAATATGGTAGTAAATCCATCCGGACGTACACTTTCCGGTGGTATGGATCCTTCCGCGATGTATCCTCCAAAACGTTTTTTCGGAGCAGCAAGAAATTTGGAGGAAGGCGGATCACTGACGATATTGGCGACTGCATTGGTCGATACGGGATCCAGATTGGATGATGTTGTATATGAAGAGTTCAAAGGAACCGGCAATATGGAACTTCATCTTTCCAGAAAACTGCAGGAAAGACGCATCTTCCCTGCTATCGATATTGAAAAATCTGGAACAAGACGAGAAGAATTACTTTTAGGTCCGGATTTGCTGCCTCGTGTCTGGTTGATGCGTCGGATGTATATGCAAATGATTGGACAGCCGCCACAGGGAGCTGGAATGGATACAGCGGTAGCGACAGAGGCCATTATTCAAAAAATGTCAAAGGCCAAAACGAATCTTGAATTCTTAGAGAATTTGACGGAGGGTATGTGAGTTTTAAATCCATGAAGCCGGATAATCGTCAATCGGGACTTCCGGCGTGGATCACAATTTCATTATGGGTGTTTGCTCTGATCTGTGTCTTTTTCATGGGAGTTGTCATGGTTCAGAGAACCCCTTATATTCGTGGGACAACCGATACGAACGGAATATCAAAAAATCCAGGATCGCAATTGGCTGTTCAGGTCGAGTCGAATCCGGCTTTACCGGATTCCCTGGCTGAATTGAAGATTGATGAACCGAATTCACTCAACCGAAAAACCGACCTGACGACAAACAAACCGGATCGCGGGAATATGGAACCGGTAAAATATACGATCAAGGCGGGAGATTCCATCTATGGCATTGCGAAAAAGTATGGATTGGAACCCGAAAGTGTTTTATGGGCGAATTATGATGTGCTTTATGATGATGTTCAAAACATCTCAATCGGTGATGAAATTATTATTCCCCCCGGTGACGGAATCTATTACAAATGGAAAGAAAGCGATGTATTGCAGAAAGTTGCCGATAAGTATCGCGTAGAGGTAAAGGATATTCTTGCTTATCCGGCAAATTATCTGGACATCACCAATCCGCAGATTAAGCCCGGTGATTACCTGATGCTTCCCGGTGGTTATCGGGAAACTGCCGTGATCAATCCGATTGTCTTCGATTATTCAAAAGGTTCCGGTGTGAAGAAGAGTATTGTCGGACCTGGTGGCTGTTCTTGGGATTATCAGGCATATGGAAGTGGCTCTTTTGTCTGGCCGACTGCAAACCATACCTTAACAGGCAACGATTTCTGGTCAGGTCATCTGGGAGTTGATTTGGGAACAGTAGAAGGTGGGCCGATTTATGCTGCAGATAGCGGAACTGTGATCTATTCCGGTCCAATCAGCGGCGGTTATGGAATTATGGTCATGTTGGATCATGGAAATGGATATCAAACGCTTTATGCCCACTTAAGCTCGACTTCAGTCGGCTGCGGACAGAGCGTTTCTCAGGGACAAGTGATCGGATATGGCGGAAGTACAGGAAACTCGACCGGGCCTCACCTCCATTTTGAGGTACGGTATGCTGGCGGTTACGTCAATCCATGGAATGTTTTATAAAAAAAGCGCGTAAGCGCTTTTTTTAATCAGCGATTTCAATCAGGAAGATACCTTATTCGAATGGTTAATCCAAATATCGAATATCTTGAATTATCGCCATTAATGAAAAATGTGAATAGAATTCTTTGCTATCGTGATGGCTTTCCCCGAAACCATCACGATAGCACGTATTTCCCGATTGATTCAAATAGTAAGTCGATATTTCGAATTATTGCAGGAGGTTTTCATGAAAAAAATCCCGTTTGGTTTATGGCAGACCCCTGTTGATGAAGAATTTGTAACCCATCGCGGCAAAATATCCGAGATCAAATGGGATACACAAAATTCCATTGACACACTGGTTTTTTCTGGATCCAAAGATGGAAAAAGCTTTCTCAATGCATGGAGCTTACAAAATGGGTTGCGGGAACTCGGCGGCGGATATGCTGTAGGTGGATCGGTGGGATATGGCGGCGGTGACTTTGATATCCGTGATGGCAGGATCCTTTTTGCAGCGGGTGAAAAGGGGCTTTGCATGAGAAATCTTGGCAGATCATTGATCCAGGAATTAACAAATGACCGGTATGCGACAGCTTCCCCTGTGATTTCTCCGAATCATCGTTTCATAGCATATATCTGCAGCGATGGTGAAAATGATTGCATTGCGCTGCTTTCGCTTGCAGACAAATCCTGGCCTGTTCTGTGGATTAAAGGTTCTGACTTTTATATGCAGCCAACCTGGAGCTCCGACGGACGTTATTTTTCCTGGGTGGAATGGGATCATCCTCATATGGCGTGGCAGGCATCCAGAGTAATGCTGGCTGAAATCGATCCCTCCGACAGCCGAATTATTACCATGCGTATCGTCAGCGGCGGCGAATTTCTCCCTGCAAGTCAGCCGCAGTTTTCACCAGATAGTAGACTACTTAGTTTTATTCGTTCAAATGGAGAATGGGAAGATCTAGTTTTGGTCGATCTGGAAGATGGGTCAGAACGGATTGTCATACATGGAGAACGTTTTTCACTCTCCAATCCTGCTTTCAGTCAGGGCGTTCACTCTTATGACTGGTTTGGTGATAATCAACGTATTTTGTATACAAAAATCTATGGTCCAAAAAATACATTGTGGATAAAAGATATTAAATCCGGATCGGAAGAACTGCTTGAAATTCCTGATTATACGATCTTTCATACAGTATCCGTTTCGAAAACCGAAGGAAAAATTGCCGCGATTGCATCAAGTCCAACTACCTTTCCGCAGGTTATCTGCATGGATCACAATCAGATTTTCATCGTTTTTCGAACAAATTCTGATGATTTACCGCTGGAGTATTTCTCAAAACCGCGCGAGTTGTCCTGGGAAGCGAAAAATGGCACAACAATTTACGGTCTTTACTATCCCCCTCTAAATCCGAATTTTTCCTGGCAAGGTCTTCCGCCGGCGATTGTTCGTCCCCACAGCGGTCCTACCGGAAAAGCAGAGCTGGCTTTGTATCCAGAAATACAATATTTTACATCCAGAGGATTTGGATGGCTGGAGGTGAATTATCGCGGAAGCCATGGATACGGCAGATCTTATTTGGAATCCCTGAATGGACATTGGGGAGAGTATGATGTTGAGGATACAATTACCGGTGCAGCGGTGCTGACAAAGATGGGATTTGCGGATCCCCAGCGTATATTTCTAATGGGAAGCAGCGCAGGCGGTTACACCGTCTACAATGTGTTAATTCGTTATCCTGATTCTTTTCGTGCCGGAATCGTTCTATATGGGGTCACAAACCTCTATCAGACCATTACTGACACACATAAATTGGAACTGCATTATACGGATTCTCTGGTAGGGACTCTGCCGGAAGCCAGAGAAAAATTTGATGAATGGTCTCCCGCTTTTCATGCCGAAAAAATATCCACCCCTATAGCAATTTTCCAAGGCGATCGAGATTGTGTGGTTTCTTCTGATCAATCCAGAGAGATCATTGCAAAGATTCGCTCACGGAATATTTTCCGTCTTTATGAAGGGGAAGGTCATGGTTTTCGTAAACCCGAAACAATACGGGATTATTTGCTGACAACAGCCAAATTTTTGATGGAATTCCTGTAAGGATTAGCAGGATACTCATAGGACAGTGTTGATTGTGTTGTTCTTTGATCTTCATGTTCATCGTGAGACGAAAAGACCAACACAATGTCTCTTTTTAATCAGTATTTCGAAATTTGGGAATGCCTTTAACACAAAGAGAGAAGAAATGTTGTTGTGTAATTCTTTACACTCCGTGTAAAAATTACACAACAACTAATAGTTCTTTCCGTATTTCGAATCGCTGCTTTGTGATCGAAAGACCGGATAAAATCTTAGATTACTAGCCAGGTTGCTTTTGTTGTTTCGCATTTTCTAACAACTGCGGCAGTGTCAGGGATGGTTTGGCTGTCATTAAGATCTGATAGGCAAACAACCCTTTTGAAATGTGAATCAGGAAATTGTTAATATGCTGCAGGAATGATGAGAGCCCTTTATGATTGGGTATCGCTTTTTGATAAGGAGCCGGAATCCCTTTAACTGACAAAATTTGAAATCCATTGTCCTTTAACATTCGTTTTAAAGAATTCTGTGTGAACAAACGCTTCTTTTTCATTTCTAGAATGCCTAATTTTCCGTAGTTGAATTTGCCAAAGAATAAGCTGAATCTGGTGATAAAAAAAGCAACATTTCCGGTTGAGATGACGACATTCGGATGATCGGGAGCAAACGATTCCCGTATCTCTTGAAGCAGTTTTTCTGGTGAATCTAAAAATTCAAGTATATCCAACAATAAAATGTAGTTAAATTGACCTTTTATTTCTGAGAAATTAAGATGATTCAAATCTGCCTGGATAGTTTTTTGGGAATATTTTTCCAACTTTTCTGTGATAATCTTGTCAACGGAGGTTACTGAAATATTTTTTTCCGCTAATGCTTTTGCCATATAACCTGGTCCGGCTCCCAGATCTAAGACTGTAGCGCCGGAAGGAAGCAAATCAACTGTAAATTGATGAGAGCTGAATAAACCAAACTTGCCTTCATATAATGACTGTTCCTGGCTGTTGATTTCATAATCGAATTTCGGATTATAAAAGAGACCGAAGCGCATGATGCGGGATTCAATACAGGATTTCATGATCATTTTCGCGTATTTCATTCCGTTGACCCGACAGATTTCATCGCCGTATTTTGTCGGGATCGGAATCTCACCGATTCGAAAATGGTTATCGGCTACTTGAATAATGATATCCGTATCAAAATCGTAGTATTTTGAGTCGAACTGAAAAGGTATTTGGCGCAGCACATCGACTTTATACGCTCGAAATCCTGTATGGTATTCGCTTAACTTCTGTTTCAATAATGCATTTTCAGACCAGGTCAAAATCTGGTTGCCAATCCATTTATACAGCGGCATTCCGCCACGTAATGCATCGGTCTTTACTTTCATACGCGATCCGAGCATCACATCGAAATCTCCATTGAGGATCGGTTCAGCCATCTCGTTGATGTATTCGGGAGGATATTGACCGTCTCCATGCAAAAGAATAACCACATCAAAATGGTGATCAATTGCATAAAGATATCCAATTTGCTGATTTCCACCATATCCCTGGTTGATTGGATTATACAGGTTGGTTATCGTTATTTCCGGATGGGCAAATGCAAATTTTTGTGCCAATTCATACGTTCTGTCTTTTGAGCAGTCATCGATTACTAAAATTTCATAATAATATGAATCGTTGATTTGTGCGGATATTCGATCCAGCACATTTTCAATAAAATTTTCTGCCTGATAAGCGACCACAAAGACTAAAATTTTTTTCATTCGATTGGATTCAAGTTCTTTCTTTCCTGATTATTTCAGCGCTTCAACGATGGTGTTAACATTGTGTCGAATCATTTCCAGGTAAGTGGGTGCTCCACCGTCCGACGGGGTTAGAGAATGCGTGTATAAATCTGTGATCAATTTGATCCCGGTTTCCTTGGCAATTTGTTCTGCCAATGCAGTATTGCTGCCTGTCTCAAGAAACAATGCCCGCGTACCGGTTTCCTTGATCCGATTGATCAAAGTGGTCAATTGACCGGCAGAGGGATCCGACATTGAACTTGAACTCATTAAAACCGTCCCAACGATCTTAAAACCGTACTCATCCGCAAAATAACCGAAACTTTCGTGATTCGTAATGATTAATCGTTGTTCTGCTGGAATTTCAGAAACTGCTTTCCGAATTTCTTTATCCAGATCCTCTAATTTGTTGATATAAGAGTCTGCATTTTGAGCGTAGATGGATGCGCCTTCTGGATCCAACGCACTGAGTCCGTCACGGATATTTTTTGCATATTGAATAACGAGAACTGGATCCAGCCAGAAATGCGGATCACCCGCTTCATGAGTATGTTCTGTTTGATTGTCATGGGACTCTTCATCAGATGCTTCCTGTCTTGTTTGAAGTCCCTGCGATGCAACGATCATCGGTTGTTTCTCAGCCACACTTGTCAGAACCTTATCAATCCATGGTTCCAAACCTCCGCCGTTAATGACGATCGCAGAACTTTTTGAAATTTTTAAGACATCCTGCACCGATGGCTCGAAAGAATGCGGGTCGACCCCGATCGGAAAAAGGGAATCCACTTCCATTCTGTCGCCTGCAATATTTTTGACGATATCTGCCAGATAATTTTCTACTGCAACGACTTTCATTTTTTCTGAATTTTGATTCGATGTTTTACTGCAACCGGTGAAAAATAACAAAAGGCAGAAAAACAGAATGGATAAAATCAAGTGTTTTTTTAGCATATACCTCTATTCAGAATAAATATAGGGATCATCCGGGATTTCAGCTTTTTCAATTGTTTCAGGCAGGATTACATTTCTTTCTTTGTCTCCGACTTTAATACGATCCCATTTTCCTTTCACCAAAATCCATTGATCATTTTCCCATTTCGCATTGTCTTCCAATAAAACAGGCAGTCCTTGTGGTAAAGCGTCATCATAGCAGCAATCTAACAGCAATCTGCCAACAAAAAAAATGTTTTCTGGATCTTCTTCATGGCGGTATACAAATCCAAGAATTTCTACCGGTTTGCCAAGATACTCAGATGGATCTTTGGCATTAAACAGTAATTTTTGCCAATAGATGATTCCTTTTGGAGATTCTTCTTCAATTCCCTCGGCTTTTGAATCAATATTCATTTTTTGAACCGTAACTGTCGGATTGGAGAAGCTGATTAACAGAAACATAACGATGAATTGAATAATAAAAAGGTTGTTTTTTTTCATCTTGTCCTCCTCACAAATATCATAGCTGTCGATATTCTTTTCAGGAACAGCAACTCGCAATATGGATTGACTTTTTGAATCAATCAAGGAAATTTGTTGTTCTTATGGTTTTACGTGAAGCGCAAAACCATAAGAACAACGATGAATTCTCTTCATATTTTGATTTACTGTTTTTGCTAAGCTAAAACATCCATTTGAATCGCTTCAGATTTATGACAAACTATCGATTTGCCTGATAAATTGAATTCAGCATCTATTTTCCAGGTATTCTCAGATCTGAAAGCGATTGCAATTCAGTACGAGTATTACTCGGTAATTAGTTTGATTATACAATATCGTACTGGTCATTTTGATCAATTTGCGTTTTGCTATGATAGAGAAAAGTGCCCATTCGCCCAGGGATATTCTGGACTAACAGTGATGCGAAAAATTTCATCCGTTGACAGGGACAGCGAATCGGCTTTTTGAAATGCTGCTGTTACTGTAGTTACAACCTTATAAAAACTCTTATAATCAATAGCAGGAAGGAATTTCGATAATTTTTTAAGAATATCAACGATTCGAAATAATAGAAGAATGTAATTCTGATTTCTTTTATATGCAGAACTCAAAAAATCGATTAAAAGTTTTCTCTGCTAATTCGAAAAGAATTTTATAATTTTGTATCGCTTTGGAAATACTGACCCGCAATTTGAAATATGAAAAGAATTCTATGTTGTTCTTATGGATTTTAAGCTTCATGCGAAACCAAAAGATCAATAAGTTTTCTTGATTGATTCGGAAAGTCAATCGAAATTTCAAATCACAGAATAATGACTCATTTGTTTGAATATCTGTTCAAGGTTACAATTCAGAAGAAAAACTGGTAATAATATAATGAGGAACAATCGAACTGTCTGGAATACCTATGGGTAATCGGCATCTGGTCATTTCTGATATTCATGAAAATCATGAAGCGATTATGCGATTGATTCTTAAAGCCAGGAAAATACCCGGAGGTTTTTGCGATATATGGTTTTTGGGTGATTTTTTTGGTCATTCTGAAGATGCCGACGGGAAAAATCATCTGACCCAAAATTGTTTATTAACCATTGAGGATTTGTTTCAACTGCCATTATATTGTGTATTCGGGAATTGGGAATATTGGCTGGCGCATCCGGAGAATGATGAAGTCAATGACGGGCAACGCGGTAATAGCAATGCTTTGGGGGAACGACGGGAAATCCTGAAGCGCACAAAAACTCACCTTTTACAGCGTCTGATGCGATATTCAATTCTCGAATTACCCGAAACGAGGCCGGAGTTTACATTGTTTCACGGTTGCAGTTTTTCATGTCATGATACGGCAGCTTACCATGCCGATCCTTGGGAGAGTTATATTAATCCACATGATCTGAATATTGTGACAAGAAATCTTTTTGGAAATGCAGATCATCTGAAAACTCCTCATTTTCTGTTTGGTCACACGCACATCCCCGGTTTTTTTGTTTATTCAAAAACATCGTTTGTAAATATGTGGAGAATATTCAGTCCGGAAATGGCAAGAACCCCGATCTATTACGGGAACGAAAACCAGCGATTTGGTATCAATCCTGGAAGCGCGGGTATCACCCAGATGAATTTTCCAAGGACTGCCATCATTCTGGATACAAAAGAGAAAACTTTTCAATATATTGTGGATCATGGAGATCCCATGAGAATAAACCGGAACTTCTTTTTAACTTCGCTGTCGATGAGAAATCGTCAGCGTTGAGGACAAAAGATTCAGGTTTTGGAGGGAATAGGGAATATGGAACGAACAATTTTGGATCAATTTGCAGAACAAATTCATTCTGTAAAGATTCGCAATAAGATACTTCCATTGACATATACCGGTGTAAAAAATGGCGGCGGATTTACCGCAGCTTTTGAATTTGAAAATTCAGAAACCAAAGAAAAGTATTATATAAAATTTACAGAAGTCCGTGATGATTCATCGAATGAAGTCGCTGTTCTAACCAAAGCGGCTCAGTTATTTCGTAATGAAGTCCTGATCGAACCAGATCCGCTGAAAAGGATGAATTATGTCCCTGTTCCTGAAATATTAACGGATGATCCTGAGAATTTTAATCTTGAATTTATTCGAATTTTTGATCGGGGCCGGTATCATATTCAAATTCAGACTTCTGGAGAAGGCGACCATTGTGAAACAAAACTGCCTGATCAATTGCAAGGAAGAATTGCGATCGCGCTGCAGTTCGCAAAACTATTGCGAACTTGTGCAAAAAATAAAATCGCCTATGTCGATGTCAAACCATTGGAACATTTATTCTGGATAGAAAAAGAAAACCGGGTTCAGATTACCTTGATCGACTGGGGAATTTCCAGAGCAAACGCATCTGTTTTCTTATTGTCTGAAGACCTGAGAAAATTCTGCCTTTACCTGCCGGAGATTATCTATGGCAGAAAAATGCTGGAACTAACGAATAAGGGAAAATTTGAATATCCGATTCAAAAAGAAAACGACAGCATCTTGATTCGAATGCTTGGCCGTCTCAGTTTTGCTGCAAACTTGCCGCCTCTGAGTCAAAAATATGCGGTTTTGGTTGGTGAACAATTATCTGGCGCTGTGAGCGAAATCCGGATTCAAAATCGCTGTGTGGAAGTTTGGGATGAAGTCATCGATGTTTTGGATACTGCTTACGATGCGTCGAAGACGAAGTCGGTCATTATGTCTGACTGGGAGAGTCTGAAAAAGAAAGCAGAGGAATTGATTCAGAAGGAAGGAGAGATGTTCCTTGGAAAAGATTTTTTCAAAATTATGGAATCTCGTCTCACTTCGTTGGCTTCCTATCCATCATGGTTAATTCCTGAAATTCGTTTTATTCAAACATGGTTTGGAAAGATCGATTTTGTTCCTCATCGCGGTTTTGACCTTTGTGTTCAGTGTTGTATCAATGATCAGCCACAGCAATTTGAATTGGAATTTAATAAAATTTCGGAACTGATTCTTGCAAAATTGGAGAAAAACACATCCAATCCGGAGTTGACTGCGTTGTTGAAGGAAAATATCGAACAAGTCCGCCATGTAATTCAAGCCTGGATCATTATTCATGATCTGAACAACGGCAATATTTCAGACGAAGATTTCCATATCAAATTCAGTTCTTCCGTTTTAAGGGTCATCGATCCAATTTTGGCTGACGCATATAAAAAACAGACCAGACAAAATCGTGAGAAAAAAACAAACATCCTTCCGCCTGACGCAGAATTCAATGAGAACCTGTCTGGGGACGCGGATGTTGCAACCCGGCTTTCAAGCAAACTGGAAACAAAACCTGATCTTGCGAATCGTATTTATACGCTGGTTGCATCTTTTGGAAGCTCGGACCTTGCATCCGATCGATGGGGATTTGGTTTCATTCAAGAATTAGACTCCATTTTACAGATTACTCAAGAAACAAAAGCATATGCAGAAGAAAAGCAGTTAGAGCCAATACTTGAATCGATGGTTCAAGAGATTCAAGAATGGACGGAAAAAATCGGACCACAAACATTCATTGCAGCGGATGAGGTTCTGCATCATGTGAACTGGATAACCACGCTACCGCAAAACATTTTAAATTCGAAGATTATTAAAAGAACTGAAAAGATTGAAATCGGTTCGAAAATTAAAAACGAATTGGATCAATGTATTCAGAGACTGACTGAAGCAGGTGTTGTAGTCTCTCAGGAAGTCTTTGACAGAATTAGCGATAAGCTGATCAGAATCAAGGGTCTGAGAAAAAAGTTGGATGCAGATAATCTTTTCCGTTTGCGCAATATGATCGAAAATGGTGATTATAAAAATGCGAATCAGATCATTGATGAGCATTATATGGAGAATCCTCCTTTATATGATCGTATTCGCGAGGAAATTCTCAGCCGGCAGAAAGATGATGAGGATAAAAAATCAATTGCATTGATTAATGCGGTTTTGACGGATTTATCCGGCAATAGCGATTATTCTGAAACTGGGAAATATTTAAAAAACCAGCAAAATGTCCCAATCGTTCAACAAAAGATTTATGAATTTCGTCAAAAGAATATCCAATTATTTGATATTCAGGATGAACTAATTCGAACGAAGAGCATCGCACATGACAGTAAGAAGTCACTTTTTGGCGTCAAACAAAACACAGGAATCATTCTCTTTTTGCTGATTCTGGTAATTCTTTTTTCAATCGGAACACTGACAGTGATTTTAGCGAAGAATTTTTCTGTTGCCCAAAATATCGCCAAGGTTGAAAAGAACCTGAACAGTTTTCAGGAAACCTATCTGGCATATGCCAATGCGACAGATCTGCCGACAATGACGGCTATTCCAGTAACGCCAACAGTCCCAGCTGCAACACCGACATCAACTGTTATCCCGACGGTGATTCCGACAGCAGATATCAGTGTGGGCTCAGTAACTTCCGTTGCTCTCAGCCCAGCTGATGAACATCTGCAAGCATTAGTAGGAAAGAAAGTACTTTTCGATCTGAATGGAAATGTGAGCCTTTTTGCAGATGAGGCAATGACTCCGGAAAGACAACTGGGAACTGTCATTAATTTTGTGCAGGGCATGAATGGCGTATTGGTAAATTACAACGATAAAGCAGTTCATTTGCAGTCAACCTTTAATATCGGACGAAGTCAGATTTCCATCAGCACCTATAAGAACGTCAGTCGATCTACCAATATTCGTATGTTTTCCGATGTCCCATCTGCTACGACTCCAGTATTCATTTCGCAAATTGAATTCGTTTTAGTCGAACCCGCTTCAGCTTGCACCAGTGGAAACCAGGAGTTTTGTCACGGTCTCATTTCATTTTGGGTATCCCGAGATCAAATTGAGTCCTCTATCAAATGATCGCTATGGATTAAGGAATTTAAAAGAATGAGCGTCCTTATGGAAAGTGATTCACTCATCACAAAAATCACTCAGTTGATTCTTAATTGGCAATTGCGTGAGGCGTCTGCTTTTATTGATACACAACAAAATGTATTATCCGTAAAAGATATTTTTGCGATGCGTAATTTGCTGGATCAATATTTGGAGTGGGAAAATGCGTTTTCGGAAATAATTGCAAAAATCGATTCTGATCCGGCAGCTGCGCAGTATATGTTGAACCAAATTCCTGAGGAAATTCGCATTACGTATCCGCAGATCAAATCGATTTATTCATCCATGGAGTTGACAAAAGACAAACAGCAAATCGATGCGGCTTTAAAAAAATGTGATGAAGCTTATGAATCGTTGCTCCATGAGCTGAATGAAAAAAAAGCGAAAGCGTTAATCGAAGAAGCCAAGCGAATTTTCCCCAATTGGGATCGAAATAATGAGTTAAGAGAACGAATAAATAACATTCAGGAACTGCATGAAAAACTGGCAAGGGGACTGCAAATTCAAACTGAGGTCAGCGCTTTGCGAGAAAAAGGTGGTCAGTCTGCTTATCAAAAAGCAATGTCCCTCATTAATGAATATACATCGCTCGGATTGGAAAATGTAGGAATCGCATTATTTGATGTTGCTGCTGAACGTGACCATTTGTTGCAAATGATCACCCGGGCTGAGGGAAAAAGCTGGTCTCATCGGCTGACTATAACTTCAGAGTCAGAAGAGATTTTAAGATTAGAACAATCTATTCATTCTCTGGAAGATGCCGAAAGCAAAAATCTGCGTGTCCTGTTTAACAATAACGCAAGATTGTTGAACCTTCTGACGAAAGAAAAAAGTGAAACAGAATCGGATTCTGAAAAAAGTATTCAATTAGGGATTCGAATCGAAGAATTAAGAAAAAATAACCAGCAAATCGAAACGGATATTCGTACGGAGGTCGGAAAACGATCGATGGAATACTGTACACTTGCCCAGGCGGCGTTGAAAGCCGGGGAGTTGTCTACTGCAGAAATTAATATCCGACTGGCAAAAGAAACCGGGAAATCTGCAGATCCATTCGATCCAGATGAATTTTTAGGCGATATTGATCTGCCTACATCTGTATTGGATTCCATTGATCAACTTGAAGAAACGTTAAAAAGGGTTTCTGTTGTACGAAATGAGGTGGAAGAGAAACTGCGAAATATCCGGGAGCAATTCAGCGCGGAAGAAAACATTACTTTAAATAACCTCTCTTACTGGATTTCCGTCATTGAGGAATGCTTT
>Ga0116193_1002202_pt1 | contig 15096 bp, 9 predicted proteins | sample AD_UKC115_MetaG_FD_89892 | JGI IMG/M metagenome (GOLD analysis project Ga0116193, IMG submission 89892) | Active sludge microbial communities of municipal wastewater-treating anaerobic digesters from Hong Kong - AD_UKC115_MetaG | ecosystem: Engineered > Bioreactor > Anaerobic > Digestate | place... | reverse complement strand
TGCGCCGTTTTGTCTGCATCCTCAATGCTGAACAGGCAGGCCTGATTGTAATTATCCGGAAATTGCCCGAAAATCCCGCTGAGGCTTGGCTGCATCATCAGCCAAATTAGCCCCGCCCCCAAACTCAATCGCAAACCCCAGACTAAGCTTTCAGACATGCGGCCAGCCAGAGGCAGGCGGAGAAACTGCATGAGGCGCCGGCGGTGCTCGCCTATTAGTAGTTCAAAACGCTGGCCGGCTGCGGCAATGGCGTAGGCCAGGCCGATGCAAATGGCCGGGGCAATCATTACGCCCGTGCGATACATGATCGACGGATCGGGACCGCCCGCGCGCAGCATAAAGGCAATATCCAGCAGCGTGGCCCAGACAATGAGCCGTCCCTTGCGCCCCAGTGGCAGCAGAAACAAAACGCCGGTTAAGCCAGCCGCCGCCATGGGGCCAATGGTGCTGAGATACTTCCACAGCCCCATGAGCAATTTGAGGATCGTGTTATGTTTCAGCCGCTGCATGAAGATGATCTGCACATCCTGCACAAAGGCAGTATGGTGGAAAAACCACATGAAGCCAACATAGCCAAACAATGGAAGCGCAGCCAAGGCACTGGCGGCAATGGCCATGCCCCATGTGGCGCAGAAAAAGGAGACAACGCCTGTAAGGATCAGTCGCGAGCCGCTGATGGGGTCCACCATCACGCCCAATCCGGCCATTAGTGCTGCCAGAAAAAGGTATCTTTTCTTCTCGCGATTGCGCACGAAACGCTGGAGGAAATACAGGTTGGCCGCGCCAAGCGCACAATCAAGGTTATAGCTGAATCCCCAGCGATTCATTAGCACGATATACGGAAACACCGCAAAAATCAGCGCCGCCAGGATCGCGCGCCGCACTCCCCCCGCCTCCCGGGCAATGCGATAGACCAGCCAAGTGGTGACAATGCCCGAGAGTGCCGCAATCAGCCGCACCCAGACGACATCGCGCCCAAACAGCAGAAAAAACGGCATGATGAGCAAGTGCATCAACGGCATGCGAGGCAGATAGGTGTGCTCCACGCCGTCCCACATGAATTGGCCGCGCATCAAGTTCCACGTCTGGTTCACGAAAATGCATTCGTCGTGATACCACGCCGGGGAATGGCGCAGATTGACAAGCCGGAGATAGGCCGAGAGCAGCAGCACAAGGACAACAAGAAGTTTGCGCGTCAGAGGCGGCATACAAAGTTAGCAGTCGTGGAGTCGGAATACAGCAACAGGAATAAATTCAACGGCCTCGGAGGTAAAGCAAAAGCTGCAAACCAGCACACAATTGTGTTTTCCAGCTTGTCCTGAAAAACGCGCCGTGCGAAACCGAACGTGCATTTTGAATGAAGAAAAGAGGTAAGCCAATGGCGGAACTACGCGACCAGGTGTTTGCGGCGATGCGGGGGGTGAACGACCCTGATCTAAAGCGCGATATTGTGACATTGAATATGGTGAAGAATGTCGCCGTCGCGGATGGCACGGCGACAATAGATCTGGAATTAACCACGCCTGCGTGCCCATTGCGCGAGCACCTGGAGGCGCAGATCATTGCCGCGGCGAAGGCTGTGCCGGGCATTCGCGAGGCGAAGGTGAATTTCACGTCCAATGTCAGCCATCGCGCCGTTGCGCCGGAGGACCTGCTGCCGGGCGTGCGCAATATCATTGCCGTAGCCAGCGGAAAGGGTGGCGTGGGCAAATCCACCGTGAGCGTCAACCTGGCGCTGAGTCTGGCGAAGATGGGAGCCCGCGTGGGCCTGCTCGATGCCGATATCTATGGCCCCAATATCCCGCTGATGATGGGCTCGACCGAGATGCCGCATGTCACGCCCGAGCGCAAGATGGTGCCTAACAAGGCGCACGGCATTGACGTGATTTCCATGGGTTTTCTGTTGGGCGAGGATGAACCGGTGGTCTGGCGCGGGCCAATGCTCAATTCCGCGCTGCGCCAGTTGATGGCCGATGTGCAGTGGGGCGAATTGGATTACCTCCTGGTGGATTTGCCGCCGGGCACGGGCGACGTGCATATCAGTTTGTGCCAGATGGTGCCGGTCACGGGGGCGGTGATCGTGACCACGCCCCAAGCCGTGGCGCTGCAGGATGTGCGCAAGGGCATGGCCATGTTCCGCCTGCTCAAGACGCCGATTCTTGGCTTAATTGAGAACATGAGCTATTTCATCTGTCCGCATGGCTCGCGTGTGGAGATCTTCGCCCATGGCGGTGGTCAGCGCGCGGCCGAGCAGGCTGGTGTGCCGTTCCTGGGCGAGATCGCGCTGGATACGCGCATCCGCGTTGGCGGCGATGAAGGCCGGCCCATCGTGGCGATGGATCCCAACGGCGAAGTCTCTCGGATGTTCGCCCATGCGGCGCAGACGCTGGCGGCACAGGTTAGTTTGGTCAATTTGGGGCAGGTAAAGCAGGAGGAGAAGTAAGGAAACTGACCAAAGGGACTGAAGAGACGAAAGGGACTGAAACGCAATAACGGCAAGAGGCTGAAGTCGAACTTCCCAGTTGCATATGAAGCTGGATCAACTCCTCACGGACCAATGGCAGCGTCTGCTGGAAATTCAGGAGGTCCAGACGGAGTTGATGGAGGAAATTGCGCGGAAAGCAGGAGGGAAGTAGGATTTTATTGTCTTCGGCTAACTCGAATTTGGCCGGCTTGAACAGCCTTTTGCTGGAATTTAATAGCCATGGCGGTGAGGTTTGGGAATGTATCTTTTCCCAAGTCCTGGATTGTTGAGCCTAATATTTCCAACCCGTTCAAGTAATCTTTCGAGAGCCAATTGGCATTTGCTGCCATTACGGTAGCCTGCAATTCATAGCGCGTTTTTCCCGATAAGAGTTTGGCTATTGTAGTAGCCTTTTCGGGATTATTTTTGATAGCAGAATGCAATTCCGCCATTTCCTGCCGGGCTTGACGATCATCCCGTCCATTTGTGCAGATCATGAGAAAATGGAAAATAATCAGGGAGGCTATTATAGTTGTCGCTATGGTGCCTCCGTTCTTTAAGCCATAGTTTGAATGTAGTAATTTGATAATGAGTAATAAGGCGAGGAACATGGAAAGTAAAATAATTAAACTAATGAGAACGGATTCTTTGCCCGCCAATACGGAAGAGCCGAATTGATGCAACAGATCAGAGCGGAACAGTATTGCGCGTGAAGCCGTCCCAAAATGCCCAAATGAATAGTTCTGATCAGTATAGACTTTGATTAAATTGGACACGCCAACTTCGCGAAGACGGATTAGGAACATCCCTGTCGTAAATGCCAGCAAAACAGAAAATCCCAGTGCAACTTTGGAGCGATCGATTCGACAATACTGAATGAATGAGGCGACACTAAGAACGAGAATCGGATATAAGCTCGTTTGGCGACGAGAGCCAAACGACCAGCCGCCTTCCACGTCTCCTGAGATCGCTGCTACATAAAAATACAGAGCAAGCACAGCAAGTAACAAGCTGGGCCACCATACAGATTTGCGAAACCAAAATACAAGCCCTGGAATAGCGAACCATGCCGCCGGTGCCCAAGGAATGAATGCATTGTCGTGCCTCCAAAGCAGTGCGCCCCATTCTGGACGTGACCAATGGATAAATCCTTCGCCTTGTGGCATTGTAAGCCAAGAGCCAAAGTTCAGGCGCCATGCAGTCCATTGAAATAACCCAACGCTGACAAAGGCAAGCAACCCTGTTAATGCCTCAAGCAAACTTTTCCTCGGAAGAGAGCGATTGCGTCTCCATTCTTCAACCAGCCATTTTGCCCAAATAGCCATGCCTATAATTAATAGAATACTATCTGCCCAGCGCGTTATGTACATCAGTCCGCCGGTTAAACCAAAAAAACCGGCACGAGCAATACCTGTTTTTTGATGATATAGTATGCAACTCATTAGAAAAGCGGTGGACGCAAATGCACTGGCCATATGGGAATAACCTGGAGCGCGAAGAGACCAGAATGCCAAGGGAGTGGCAATAAAACAAATTGCTGCACTTGCTGCGGAAGTGCGTTTGCCAAAGCCACATAGCCGTGCAAGCAGATAAGCCCCGTAAAGAGTCAATCCGCTCAAAAGCGCTGACCAAATACCGAGCCAACCGCAGGTGGCCGGACTTAATCGCGCTACATGAGCGTGGGTAATATTCTTGATTTTAATCAGGCGTGCTATTTCTATTGCTGGAATGCTAAGGAGCGAAGAACCGATGGCAAATTGTGAATGAATATGCCCATCTGGTGAAGCTCTTAATTGAAATTCGATGGTTGAGTATTGCTCGGGATTTTCATTCCAAACCCGCATGGGGGTATGAAATAAATCATTGGCGATATCATAATCCATATCATAAGCAAGGCTAGTCGCTTGAGCGAGATAGAAATTTTCGTCCCAGCCTCCCTTGAATGGATATTGCATTGCTGGAGTAAGCAGAAGCCAAGATGATGCCAAGAAAACAGACCATAGCAGAATCGACGGGAATAAGTTCCGATTTCGCATGTGCATATTTTATCCTGGCAGGCGCCTTTGTTGGCTATATTAATAATAAGCGTTAATAGAAGGATACTGCATCACTCGCCGCACTGCCGAGGGCGGCTGTGCCACAGAAAACTAGAAACCAGAAACCAGCAAGCAGAAACTAGGAACCAGTAACCCAATAGAAGCAAACAAAGACGGCTGAGAGCAGGTCTCAGCCGTCGTATGTTCTCTTAAACGGATCAGAATTCGCTTATTCCTTATTACCTTCGGCCTCAGCGATTTCCTTCTGCACGCGCTCGATTTCCTTGGCCAGCCAGGCTTCCATCTCGGGCGTGTTCACGCGCATGAGCTTGACTTTTTCCTCGTCCCAGTTCGAGGGCTGCACGCGGATGATCCAGCCTTCGTTGTAGGGGTCTTCGTTGACCAGCTGCGGCTCGTCTTCGACGTCTTCATTGACTTCGGTGACTTCGCCGCTGACGGGGGAGAGCAATTTGCCGATCCACTTGGCGGTTTGGATCTTGGCGGCGGTTTCGCCGGCCTTGACCTCATCGCCTTCCATCGGCATGTCCATGTAGGCGATTTCGCCGGCGGACTGCTGGGCGAAGTCGGTCATGCCCACGGTGATGGTGCCATCTTCCTCTTCCCGCGCCCAACCGTGCTCTGGGTGATAATACAGCTCGTCGGGGAACTTATAGCCGCTCATTTCAGCCATCGGTGATGCTCCTGATTTTAGAGTCTAGGTTTTGGATCGATGGTCCTGAGTTGTGTGGCAAGACCTGGACGCCCAAAATCCCTGATTAACCTTGTTCAATGATGCAAATCTATTCCGAAAGGGTGGGAACGAGAAGAACGTTCTCGATACCCTCATCACGAAGTTCGCGCTCAATCCGGCTCATGAGCTCTGCATGCTCGGACGCACGAACTCCCACCTCTACAGGCGTGACAACAATATATAGCCAGTCATCATCCAAATTGGATTCACTGACCTGAAGATTAGCACCACCGTGCTCAGCTTGTTGCTTCAATCGCTGCTCAACGGACTTCAAAATCTCTGGCACCTGTTCCTGAGTTGGCATTATCAGTTGGCCTCAGAAAAAATAGAATATTTTATGCATGAGGGAGATGGCCTCTCGTGCTTCGCGCGCAGCGGTTACAATGGAAGGCTTATAGTCCGCGTAAATACGAAGCGTGTATAACTGGCCAATTAAGTTCGAGAGAGCAGCTCTTTTTTCTTTTCCCATGCTGGTGAGCTGCGTCTCTATCATTGGCTGCAATTTCTTATGAGAAGGACCTTCTCGATCTTTAGGCATTTGGGCGCCGGCATCAATCAGTTCCTGAGCGAGTTTCGCATATGCAGCAAAATAAGCCCGTGCAACTGCAGATCTGAAATTCGTGTCTACCAGTTGGCTTGCAGCCTTCCGGCTATCCTGTGCCACTTGAAACCATGTCTCGGCCATGAAGATCAGTTCCTTCATACCTCTCAGCGAGCATGTTAGCCTCAGTCTGCTTTTGTGATTCCATACATTCTATCGCAACAAGGCACAACAATATTCTGAAAACACCGGGCGCAACCCCATTTCCTTGGCCTGTGTCACTGTGCCCTCGGCGGGATAGGTGATCCCGTCGAATCCGCAGCGCAACGCCAATGAATCCAGTTCCTTCTGCACCTTGCCCATGGGACGTGCGCAGCCAAGCAGCAGCGGCACGTCGGGGTAGCGCGTGCGCGCCATGCGGAACAGATGCTCCACTTGGTGCAAATCGACTCCGGCCATCTTTTGGCCTTCTTCGCGGCTGAGCGGCATGAGCAGCACCAGCACAAGCGAGTGCAACTTCTGCCCTTTGAGCATCTCCAGCGCGCGTTCTTCGCCGCGAATCTCGCCGCCATGCGCGCCGATAACCACATGCGGGGCGAGCGGGAGGTTGTATTTGGCGGCCAGGCGGATTGTCTCCTCGACATCGGCCACTGTTTTCCCCGCCAGATTATAGATGTCGGACATGGTTTCGTCCGATCCTACGACGTCGATCATGACCACATCAAGATCGGCCTGCGCCAGTGCGATCGCCAGCGGCTCATCCATGAGTTTCGTATGTACCGCCGTGGCCATGCCCAACTCGGCCTTGATCAGGCGCAATGTTTCGGCAAATGGCTCCAGCGGCACGATGCCGTCCATGTCGCATCCGCCGCTGAGCAGCAAGCCATGTCCGCCATTGTTCTTCAGCATGCGCGCCAGTTCCCACAGTGCCTCGGGTGTGCGCGCCGTGTACATTCCTTTAAGCAAGGTTCCTTCGCAGAACTTGCAGTTCAGGTCGCACGATTCGCCTGTGATCGATACTGGCACGAAGAATGGCTCTCGCGAATTCTTGAATTCGTCGGTTTCAAAATGCTTGATCGTCGGGGCGAAGAAATAAATGCGGTTTTGCTTGCGCGGATTCTTGCGGATGCCGCGCGGCGACTTGCCCGCCGGAATGACCGGCATGGGATCGACCCAGAATCCGGCCATCTGCTCGCGAATAAGCGCGATATCTTCCTCATTCGGCTCAAAAGGATAATTGCGCAAGCTCGGACCGGGCGCGCTGTTGGCAAACGGGCGATTGCAGGCTACGCGCCCATCGCGTCCATAACAGCCGCGCGTCATGAACGGTTGGCCTTCATTGATCAGCTTATCCAAGTCATTCGCGGAGAGGCCGAAATTGACAATGCGCCCCGTTTGGGGATCAAAGCGGAAATGCAGGTAATCGCCCAGCCCGCGATCAATGATCTCGCAGGCCAACTGAATGCGTCGGTATTGGTCGATTGGCGGAGGGACTTGGGTCTCCAGCGCCGTGCCCGATTCGGGATAGAACGAGAACAGGTGGTTCACGCCGCCATAATCGCGCACGCGCTGGAAGGCGCGCACCATCTGCTCCTCGGATTCGCCCAGGCCGACGATGAAGTGGCTGCCCACTTCGCCCTTACCAAAGACATCCACGGCATCCTTGAAGCACTCCCAGTAGCGTTTCCAGCGATGAGGCCCGCGCACCTGCTCGCCGCGCATCTGATCAAAAATGGGTTCGGTGGCGGCATCGAAGGCAATGCCGATTTTGTCGATTCCCGCTTCCTTCATCGCCAGCAAATCATCTTTGGTGACCAGCGTGGGGGCGATAAGCCCGGAGATCGGCACATCCACTTGCGAGCGGATTTGGTTGGCAATGGCCACGGTGTCGCGCACGGCATGGCGATGAGTAATCATGGAAATGCAAACACGGTGCGCGTCGGGACAGCTCTTCATGGCATCGATGATCGTCTGCACCGAGTAAGTGGGCCAATTGACGCGAATAAAGCTGTCGCTGGATTCACGCTCGCGCGCCAGGCCGCAATAGGCGCAATTGGCCTTGCAGCCATCGTCATATATCAGGAGCAAATTCATGCAGGTTAGTTTGGCATCGCGCCAGAACTTGCCCTTCACCAGCCCCAGCGTCATGGCCGCGGCCAGGGAGATTTGAACATATTCGGGGGATTGCAATACAGCGCCTTCAACGTCGCTCATTGTTCTTTGGGTCTTTAAATTGGATTTGCTCATACAGAAAACAGCTGATTGTGGTGCAGGCCTCCCGGCCTGCATCGGCTTTTCCATCCTTGTCGAAGATGGCGCGCAAGGCAAATTGATTCTCAAATCCCTCATTCGAGCGAATAACTGTTCTTGTATTTCCAAAGGGGTAACTGTCATTTCCAAAGGAGTAACTGTTCTTGTCATTTCGAGGGAGCAAAGCGACTGAGTAATCTCGTCCTTCCCCTAGATTTCTCCCCGCTTCGCGGCTCGAAATGACATGAGTTCAGTAGGGCGGGCTTCAGATTTCTCCCCGCTTCGCGGCTCGAAATGACATGAGTTCAGTAGAGCGGGCTTGATCGCTTCGCGGCTTGAAATGACATGAGTTCAGTAGGGCTGGCTTCGATGAAGCCGCCCAATCCGTGGGCATACTTACATCACATGGCATGGCCGCCTTCATCGAAGGCTGGCCTACTTTCAGGCTCCAAGCACATCCGCCGCTGCGCACCAAGGTTCTACTTTTCAATTTGCGCTCCTGCGCCGAAAACCCGCACTATAGGCCATGATCTTCCTGACTGGTGCAACGGGGCATACAGGCTCGCGCGTGGCGCGGCGCCTGGTGGAGCGGGGCGAAAGCATTCGCTGCCTGCTCCACATGCCTTCGCATGCTTCCTTTCTTCCCAAACAGGCCGAAGTCGTTCAAGGGAACGTCATCGATATCGAAAAAGTGGCGCAAGCCATGCACGGCGCCAGTGCCTGCATTCATTTGGCCCATATCCGCTATGCGCAATCGATTCTGAATGCCTGCCGCCTGACCGGGGTGAGCCGGTTCCTGTGCCTGTCCTCGACGCGCCGCTTTACGCGTTTTCCTTGCGAAACGTCGCGCGCCGTGATCGAGGGGGAGGCGCATGTAGAGGAGTCGGGACTGGACTGGACGATCTTGCGTCCGTCCATGATTTACGGCGGTCCTCGCGACAATAATATCGAGCGATTGAAGACTTATTTCCAGAAGACGCCGTTTTTTCCCCTTGTTCGGGGAGGAATGCAACTGGTGCAGCCGGTTTTCACCTGGGATGTGGTGGATGCGCTGGAGGCGGCGCTGGGACGCCCGCAGAGCATTGGACATGCCTATACACTGGCTGGCCCCGAACCATTCACGTATCGGCATATGGTGGAAAGCGCCGCGGCGCTGGTTCGGCGCAAGCCCGTGTTTATTCCGATGCCATTTGAATTGGCGATGGCGGGGGCATGGCTCATTGAGCATTCATTCCCGAAGCCGCTGGCCACGCCCGAGATGGTGCGGCGGTTCCTGGAGGACAAGGTTTTTGACATCAAGCCGGCGCAGGCGGACTTGGGTTTTGCTCCGGTGAGTTTCACGGAGGGGATGGCGCGCAAGAAGTATGGCGCGGTGTGATTGCAAACCAGCATGCGAAATAATAATCCGATCGTGCTCGTGCTCGTGCGCGTAATCGTAATCGAACGGGAAAACCGAGCACGATTACGAGTACGAGCATGACAGTTTTTTTATCGCGATTGAGACAAGACATAGTGCAATTTAGATGTAGATGCCTGAAAGTATTCCATTTATTCAATAAAGCGGTGGCCTGAAAAAAAGTGCATTCCGCCTCTTGACACGTGCCGGGAAATCTTTATTATACGCCTCCCACTGAGACAAAAGGTGTGGCGCACGACGGCGGCTCGGAGCATTGAGCCACCGTGCGCAAGCCCCTTGCGGCACTGAAAAAGAAAAGTGCGGCGATGAAAAAAAGGGCTTGACGCAGGGGTGCGGGAGAGATAGAAACGTCTCTTGCCGATAACAAGAGGCGAAGGAACGAGGGTGCCTTCCATGGGTGCTCTGGGAACTGTTCTTTGACAACCGAGCAGGGATGATTGAAGGTCTGTGCGACCTTCTGAAGATTCCTTTCTTCCGCGACTCCAGCCGGGGCGCGGGAGGAAAAAACTTAGTAACCAAAAACGCAGATCAACTCCTAATCGGGAGATTGAAATAAGTTTCCGATGGAGAGTTTGATCCTGGCTCAGAACGAACGCTGGCGGCGTGGATTAGGCATGCAAGTCGAGCGAGAAAGGGGGCTTCGGCCCCTGAGTACAGCGGCGAACTGGTGAGTAACAGGTGGGCAACGTGCCCGCGAGTCGGGGATAACTTCCAGAAATGGAGGCTAATACCGGATGTGGCCAAGACCTCGTATGGGGACTTGACTAAAGATTTATCGCTCGCGGATCGGCCCGCCCCGGATTAGCTTGTTGGTGAGGTAACGGCTCACCAAGGCTACGATCCGTAGGTGGCCTGAGAGGGTGGTCACCCACACTGGGACTGAGATACGGCCCAGACTCCTACGGGAGGCAGCAGTCTAGAGGCTTCGGCAATGGAGGAAACTCTGACCGAGCGACGCCGCGTGTGGGACGAAGGTCTTACGATTGTAAACCACTGTCAGCGGGGAAGAATGCCTGTATGGACAATACGGGAGTGACGGTACCCGCGAAGGAAGCCCCGGCTAACTACGTGCCAGCAGCCGCGGTAATACGTAGGGGGCAAGCGTTGTTCGGATTCACTGGGCGTAAAGCGTGCGTAGGCGGTTTGGAAAGTCCGGCGTGAAACCTGCACTGCTTAACAGGCAGAAGCCGCCGGAAACTTCCAGGCTAGAGGGTGGGAGAGGAAAGTGGAATTCCAGGTGTAGCGGTGGAATGCGCAGATATCTGGAAGAACACCAGTGGCGAAGGCGGCTTTCTGGACCACTCCTGACGCTGAGGCACGAAAGCCAGGGGAGCAAACGGGATTAGATACCCCGGTAGTCCTGGCTGTAAACGGTGAGCACTAGGTGTGAGGGGTATCGACCCCCCTCGTGCCGCAGCTAACGCAATAAGTGCTCCGCCTGGGGAGTACGGCCGCAAGGTTGAAACTCAAAGGAATTGACGGGGGCCCGCACAAGCGGTGGAGCATGTGGCTTAATTCGATGATACGCGAGGAACCTTACCCAGGCTTGAACTGTAGGGTAATCTCCTGGAAACAGGGGGTCCTTCGGGGATCCTATAGAGGTGCTGCATGGCTGTCGTCAGCTCGTGTCGTGAGATGTTGGATTAAGTTCCGCAACGAGCGCAACCCTTGTCGTTAGTTACCAGCGCGTCATGGCGGGGACTCTAACGAGACTGCCGGCATAAGCCGGAGGAAGGTGGGGATGACGTCAAGTCATCATGGCCCTTACGTCTGGGGCTGCACACGTGCTACAATGGTCGGTACAATGGGTTGCAAGACCGCGAGGTTGAGCTAATCCCAAAAAACCGGCCCCAGTTCGGATTGGAGTCTGCAACCCGACTCCATGAAGCCGGAATCGCTAGTAATCGCGCATCAGCATGGCGCGGTGAATACGTTCTCGGGCCTTGTACACACCGCCCGTCACACCACGAAAGCCGGTTGATCCAGAAGTCCGTGAGCTAACCTTCGGGGGGCAGCGGCCAAAGGATTGATCGGTAATTGGGGTGAAGTCGTAACAAGGTAGCCGTACCGGAAGGTGCGGCTGGATCACCTCCTTTCTAAGGATTTCCAGGTTTGGAGGACCGGTTCGTCCGGTTCTCCACCTGATATCCAAGGTCGATGGTCGCACACAGACCCTTGCAATTCCTGCCCGGTTGTCAAAGAACAGAAGACGCCTTTCTTTCTGGCGGTTGAAAACGAAAACTCAGTTGCCGATGCGGTTCTGTCCACTCAGCCAGAACCGCGTCTTTGTTTGAAGTTCTGTCAGAACCGATTTATTCTACATCCCGGCTCGTGGGCGCATAGCTCAGTCTGGTCAGAGCGTGCGGCTGATAACCGCAAGGTCGAAAGTTCGATTCTTTCTGCGCCCACCATCAAACATCAGCGAATCGATCCCTCGGTTCGCTTTTTTATTTCCCTTTCTTCTTTTCTTTCCGCAGATAAACGCAGATAAACACCGCAGATAAGCGCCGATGAGCCAACCGGGCCTGTTTTGCGTTATCTGCAAACATCTGCTTGCTATTCATCTGCGGTAACAGAAAGGGGCCAGCCATGTATTGCAAAACGCTCAGCCATGTCGGTATTTATCCATCTGATTTTGAAGCATCGCTGCATTGGTATACGAGCGTTCTCGGACTGAAGGAGGCCTTTCGGCTATACGACAAGGAGGATGCTTCGCGCGTGAACCTGATTTATTTGCACCTGGGGCCACGCACATTCATCGAAATCTTCAATCAACCGCAGCGGGCCATCCGCGGCGCCATTCATTTCTCGATTGAAGTGGAGAATATCGAAGAATCTGTTGCGGAGCTCCTGCCGCGACTACCCGTCGAATCAGTGAAAAATCCGCAGATTATCACCGGACGCGATGGATCGCGGATCTTCAACTTCTTTGATCCGGATGGCAATCGCATCGAACTGCAGCAATTTCCGCCCGAATCCCAGCAGGCGAAGTCGTTGGCATCCTTGTAAACTCAGTAAAGGAGACTCGTGAGCAACCAGCCTCTCATTCTTATCCAATCATGTGGCCTTCTCTTGTTCAGCGCGGTGTTCGGAAGTCAGATGTGTTTCGCGCAGACGGCCTCGATGCCCAGTTCTGCCGCCACACAACCCACCATGGCTAGCGCGCCCGCTGAATACAGTTGGGAGCAGGAATTGGCGATTCACAATGCCAGGATAGATGAACTGTTGCCAAAGTGGCGCGCCGAATCGGATCCTATGAAGAAGCGCGAACTCGAGTCGGAACTTTTCCAACACTTGGTTTATACCGAAGAACGCAGCGGTGATATCGAAGACATCCAAGCCGGCGGAGACGCGGCCAGCAAGCGCATTGCCCTGCCGCAGCAGGCGCGAACGGTCATGCTCGAACCTTTGCTGACATTCCCTTCGTTGAAGGCGGCTGATATTCAAAATATCGATGAACCTTCCGTTGTGCGCCGAATCAACAAAGACCATTTTGAGTTATGGATTGCGAGGCATGGCTGGTTATTCTCGGCCGATGGCACGGTGCTCAATGAGGCAGTGCCGCCTCGCAAAGGGACAGTAAGTCATTGGTGGCGCCGCGGATGGTTTGGGGCATTTCTCCCCGACGGTCGCTGGATTACCACTGAAATTGAGGAATTTGACCGCACGCTGACTTGTTTTAATCGCGCGGGCAAGTATCTGTGGGAGCGCAAGGCCGATGCGTTGATTACCTCGGACAAGAGCACCTGGGGTGGCGATGCCGGCCTGATCAGTTGGGCGCGCCCCGATGCCGAAGGCAAAGGCTGGGTTGTGCATGTCAGCCATGGCGGCGAAATTTGGATTGGCCCCAATGGCAAGAGCCGGGTGTTGAAAGAGGGTGAAGCGTGGCAACTCACCTGGCCGCGGCAATTGGGCGTGCGCCAGCGAGCCGTCCCTGATGATCATGTACAGACGCGCTTGGTTTGTGAACAGGCTGGACATGGGAAATGGGTGCCTTTTCCGTTCTTCAAAGTGGAACCCATGGGATTGGGCACTCCGGAGGCTGATTTTAACAGCGGGCCAGGCAAAATTATCCACAATGCAGTCAACACGGATTTTGGTTTTTGGCCGGGATCATCCAATACCTATATTAACGATAACTCGCAGCAATCCTGGTTCTTCGACCAGCAGTGGAATTGTCTGGGCATCGTTAATGGCCAGCGCATTGCCGATGCTGCCGATGGAAAAGGGATGCTGTTTTTGGCGGGAGACACCGTGGCGACACTGGACTCAGACATTCAACCCGTTGAAGCGCGCAAATTTGCCGATGCCAAAGGGGGGCCAGCCACAATCGTGTCGCTTTATGATGATACAAATTGCGGGCTGTTTATCATCAATGATGAAGTTGCTTATTGCCGGTGGGTGAAATAGCCTTTCACAAGCAATCCTTCTCGATTTAGCACAATGATTTGCATTCATAGTGCCATTGTGTCGTGGTGGTGATTTACGATTGCAGCACATTAGAGCATTCAGCGATATCGTGTTGCTCATGCAGAAAATGATGTAAGCCGACCACAACGGCACGACGGCACAATGATATGCATCCATAATGCCATTGTGTCGTGGTGGTAATTCACGATTGCAGCACAATAGAGCATTCAGCGGCGATCTCGTGTTGCTCATGCAGAAAATGATGTAAGCCAACCACAACGGCACGATGGCACAATGATATGTGTCGTGGTGGTGATTTCGTTTGCAGTACATCAAAGCATGCAGCGATATAGTCCTATACTGTAACCCCCTCCGAACTCTCGGCTTCCTCGGCTACGACCGGGGTGCTGGCGGTTTGGTATTGCGCCTCGCAGAACTGGCGGTAATGCCCTTCGGGAATGCTCATTAACTCCTGGTCTGTCCCGGTTTCCAAAATCTGTCCATCACGCACGAAACAGATCTGGTCGGCGTTGCGGATCGTGGCCAGGCGGTGTGTGACGACAAACAGGATGCGGTTGCAGGCCAGTTCGCGCAGATTTGCCATCAGTTTGTTTTCCGTGGGGGCATCCAACGCCGAGGTCGGCTCGTCCAAAATCAGCACCGGGGCGTGGCGCATCAGCGCGCGGGCAATGGCCAGGCGCTGCTGTTCGCCGCCGGAAAGTTTCGAGGCGCGTTCGCCGACAAATGTCGAATAGCCCTCGGGCAATTTGGCGATGAATTCGTCGAGGCAGGCAATGCGAACACATTCCTCGACGCGCTGGCGCAATTCCGGGTCGAGATCATCGATGGTTTTACTCGACCAATCCTCGGCCATGTCGCCATCATCCACCAGCCCATACAGCAGGTTCTCCAGAATGGTGGAAGGCATAAGCGGATTTTCCTGCAGGACGAGGCTGACATTGCGGCGCAAACTGTCGATGCCATAGTGGCGAATATCGGTTCCATCCAACAGCACCTGCCCCTCCACGGGATCCATGAAGCGCGGGATGAGGCTCAAAAGCGTCGTCTTGCCAGCGCCCACCGGCCCGACCAGCGCCGTCATCGTGCCCTTGCTGGCTTTCAGGTTTACATGATCGAGCACGGTGCGCGAGGAGTCGTAGAAGAAACTGACATCCTTAAATTCAACGCTGTTATTTATTTCCGTCAACTGCTGGGCATTCGGCTCGT
>Ga0116193_1002200_pt1 | contig 15099 bp, 9 predicted proteins | sample AD_UKC115_MetaG_FD_89892 | JGI IMG/M metagenome (GOLD analysis project Ga0116193, IMG submission 89892) | Active sludge microbial communities of municipal wastewater-treating anaerobic digesters from Hong Kong - AD_UKC115_MetaG | ecosystem: Engineered > Bioreactor > Anaerobic > Digestate | place... | reverse complement strand
GTCGTCTCGATGCGCCGGATCTGCGCGATCATCATCTGGATGCGCGCGCTGTGGCCGCTCTTGACGAAGTAGCTGGAGACGCGGCTCTTCAGGTTCTTCGCCTTGCCGACGTAGAGCACGCCCTCCTCGCCGGCCGCGTTGGCGCCGATCATGCGGTAAACGCCGGGGCGCTGCGGCAGCGACTTCAGCGTGTCGTCGATGGCGTCGGTCATGGCATAACACCCAGATCAATCGCCAGCAACTTTTTGCCGGAATGGCGTCCGAATTGGGCTCGACAAGTAAAAATCGACGAAGTCGACTTTTTGGGAAATGCTGCCGCCAGCCCTATGCCGATGCCATTTGAAGCCAGAGCTGTATATCCGAAATAACCTTGCGGCGATAAAGCGGACGGTGGTGACACTGCTGGATGAATCATGCTGCGACGATTCTATGCAGCACGCGACGCCGCTACGCCATGCGTCGGCTGACCGTTGACAGCCAGCTCTTGAGCCGCAGCGGACGCACCGGTTTGCTGAGATACGCGGCCCCGATCGCCGCAACCGCCGCGCGCATCTGCTCGTCGTGCGCACCGGAGACAACCAGTGCCGGTATCTCAGAATGCTGCGCTTCCCGGATTTGCGCGATCGCCTGCGCGCCAGTGCGGCCGGCAGCGAGCTGGTAGTCCGAAATCACCGCGTCCACCACTGCGCCCCGTTCCTGAACCTGCCGCAACGCTGAGCAGGCGTCGGCTACCGCGATGACATCGTGCCGCCATTGCGTCAGCACCAGCGCCAGACTGTCGCGCGCGTCGGCATCGTCGTCAATCACCAGCAGTCGCAGCGACGCTACCGGGTCCATATTCGTCGAGGCCAGTGTCGCCTGCTCGACCGGCGGTGCGGCCATGAGAATGGTGGCAGGGATTTCGAGCCGGAACGAGCTGCCGCGCCCCGGCGCGGAGCGCAGCGAGATCGACATGCCGAGCAAACGGGCAAAACGCTGCACGATGGCAAGCCCGAGGCCGAGACCGTCGCGATGGCCGGCGTCGGTTGCGGCCTGAAAAAATTCGTCGAACACGCGGCGCTGGTCGGCCTCGGCAATGCCGCGGCCAGCATCGCGCACCTCAATCGCACAGGCACCGCCTGCAAGGGCACGCACGGCGACCAGAATATTGCCCTCGCTGGCATACTTCACCGCGTTACCGATCAGATTGCGCAGGATTCGCTCCAGCAGCACGCCGTCGGTATGCAGCCAGAGCGGTCGCAAGGCGGTGCGCAGGGCTAACCGTGTGTCACCAACGGGGATGCGATCGGCGTATTCAGCACGAAGGCGCAGCAGCAGGTCGTCAACAGCCACCGGTGCTGCGCGCACCTCCACCGCACCTGCGTCAAGCCGCGCCAGCTCGATCAGCCCGTCGAACATTCCGGACAAGGAATTCACCGTCGCGCGCACGCGGCGGGCCAGTGCGTGCAACGCGTCACGTGACGTCTCCTGCTCCAGCGCAACAGCGTAGAGAGCGAGCGCATGCGCCGGCTGCCGCAGGTCATGGCTGGCAGCCGCCAGAAAGCGTGTGCGGGTTTGCAGGGCGGCGTCGAGCTGGCGGTTGAGTTCGTCGAGTCGAAGCCGCTCGGCATCGCTTTGCTGCCGCGCCTGCTCGGCCTGCTCGCGGGCTGCACGCTCACGTTCGATGTCAAACTCGACTTCGAGGGCGACGCGGCGCGCCTGCGCCGCACGACCCAGCTCAATTTCACTGTAGCGGCTGGCGGCGCGTTCGTAGCGCAAGGCGCTTTCAAAGTCCGCCAGCGCTGCGCAGGCATCAGCCGCGATACGGTGAATGCGCAACGCGACCGATGGCGACAGGAACATCTCGTTCTGCGGCGTCGCGTAAAGCCATTGCTCGCACAACTGGCGCGCCGCCCGCGGCTTGCCTTGCTGATACCAGATTCCAGCCTGGGTCGCGCTTACCGAGTGGCTGTGATTGCGCCCGCTCGCGTGGGCCTGGCTTTGATCGAGCACACGCTGCGCCGCCTCCGTGTCGCCGCCCAGCAGGTAGGCGCGCGCGCACAGGATGCAGGCCTGCTCGCGCAAGGCCGGATGGATGTGTTCGGCAACCGCCTGCAACTCGTCGGCCAGCGCCTGCGCTGGTGCGGCCTCCGCCGCCCCATTGAGCGCAAGCAGCAAATTCAGTGCGGCAATCGACCACGCCGGGCGCGGCTTGACGGCAGCCGTCAGCGCATACGCCTCGCGGCACAGCACGATTGCCGTATCGAGATTGTTCAGCTCCGCGTGCTTGCCGCCCAGCATGGACAGCGCCTGACCAAGCACCAGCGCATCGTCACACTGGCGCGCCGCAGCAACCGTCCGATACTGGATGCGCAATGCCTGCTCCGCCGTTGCAAAACGATTGGCGATGGCAAACCGGATGTTCAACGACGCCACCCGTTCCCAGCTGCGGCGGCAGGCATCCGGGGCGGCGTCGGCGCGTTCAAGCAGCTTCTGCGCCGCGTCCTGGTCTCCCCTGTCGGCCTGCTCGCGCGCCTGCATCTCGCAGCACATGGCAATGCCTGCAGCATCGTCGGCCAGCGCGAAAATCTCGCTGGCTGCGCGCATCGCCGCAGCAAACGCGTCCGCCTGGCGATGGAATCGGGCCGCCCAGCCCTGATGCACCTGCCCCCAGGCCTGTTCGACGGTGCCGGCAGCAAAACTTCGGCAGAGTTCATCGGCAACAGCCTGCAGTGCACCCGGATCATGAAACTGGGTGCGCCACGCCAATTGGTTCAAGGTTTCGAACAATTGCTGCGTCATGCCCGGCATTATGCGTGGCGGCCGGTTGTCATCGGACCGGCCAAATGGACAGGTTGCATCCGGCTACTCGCCTTCTAAACTTCTACACCATGAACCAAGGGACAGCACTGCTCATCGTTGAGGACCACCCGCTTTACCGCGAGGGGTTGCTGGAGGCGATCAGCCGCGCCATGGTGGTCGGCGAAATCCGTTCGGCAACGAGCATTGCGGCTGGCATGGCGATGCTCAACGGGCACGATGACATTGATCTTGTGCTCGCCGACTGGCGATTGCCGGATGGGGATGGCCTCGACTTCCTGCGTTCGGTTGCCCTCCGCCATCCGACCGTCGGTCGGGCGCTGATGTCCGGCACCGACGATCCGCGGCTGCCGGCCCTTTGCGCAGCCGAGGGCATCCTCGGTTTTCTGCCCAAGTCGCTGGAGCCCTCCGACACGATTCTTGTGCTGCAGCGCTTGCTCAACGGCGAGACGTGGTTTCCGGCTGGCAAGGCCGATGAGCGCATGCTGTCACCGCGGCAAACCGAAATTCTGGAAGGCATCGCCGGCGGCCTCACCAACAAACATCTCGCGCGCAATCTCGGCATCACCGAGCGCACGGTGAAGCATCACCTGACCGCCATCTTTGATCGACTCGGCACCACGCGTCGTGCTGAGGCCGTCAGTCGCGCGGTTGAACAGGGATTGATTCGCCTGCCACGCCGGTAGCGATCACAACCTGAACGCTGCCTGTGGCGCTACTTGACCTCGGTGTCCACGTAGGCAGCCCATGGGCAGAAGTTGCGGACAGTCGTTAGCCAGTAATTCAGATTCGCCTGCACCATTGACGGAGTCCCGTCGCAGACTTCAACCGCCGCCTCAACCAGGCTGACATCGGTGAAGTGCCAGCCCCAGTTGAGATTGAAGCCCCCGTTGCCCGCCGCAATTGGGCCGGCAGGGAACTGCCTGCGATCAGCTACCGGCAATGCCAGCTGTGCCCGCGCGGCAGCGATGAAAGCGCTCGACGCGGTGCTGTGTACAAATCGCTCATCCAGCCCCTTGCCACGCACCTGAAATGAGAAAGTAGCCATTGCTGGAGGCGCCGGCGGTGCGGGCGGTGTCGGCGTCGGTGCGACCTCCTCCGAGCCGCCGCAGGCGCCGAGCATCATTGCGACACCGATGCAAAGCATGGGCAAGATGCGGAAGCAGCGTGCTGGCATAGCGTTCACCTGTTGCAAGAGTTACGTGGTCAGAGATGTCACCCGCCCACCTGCGGGGGGTATCGGCGAGCGGGTGACAAGGTATGGGCGCCGCCCGACCTTTATTGTTGCGGTCGTGGCGCGCACCCGTCGCGTCGGACGAAAGCAAGCACGCCAGCCAGCATCGTCAGCAGCGCGAGCAACAAGAGCGCAGCGTTGCCAAGCGTCGGTATCACCTGCGCGGACTGGACCGCTTGCAAGGTCGCCGGCGAGACGACAACATCAATCCGGCCGGTACTGCTGGCAGCGGCCGTGAAGGTGTAGCTGCCTGGTGCAGTGATTAGCAGCCCGCCAAGCGTGCACGAGGTGCTACCTGCCGGAACAATACAGGTCGTCACCCCCGCGAGCGCCCCTGCAGGTCCGCCGGTTTGCTGCAACTGCAGGGTGATGGCCGCTGGTGCTGGCGCGCCCAGATTGAAGGTCACCGGGAACGGGCTGCCTGCCGTCACTGCACCGGGGGTCGCGATGACGACGCTCACCGGCGCAGCCGTCACATCAAGTACGGCCCCGATCACTGGCGTCGCCGGGCCGGACGCTACCGTTGCAGTGAGATTCAGGCCATTGCCGTAGCCGCTGAAGGTCACACCACTGAAGGTGCACGACAGGTTGCCAGCGGTGACGGTACAACTGGTACCGCCCCCGAGCGTGCCAAGCGGCCCACCCGCTTGCGACAATGTGAAGGTGGTGTTCGCTGTTGCGCCCGCAGCCAGCGTCAGGGTGACGTTGAATGGTGCAAACTGGGCGACCGTCGTTGGCGCTGTCAGCGTTGCGCCCTGCACAACGATATCGATCGATGCGTTCTGCTTGCTCTGCACCAGGATCGGCGTTGATGCGCTAAGCAGTGGTTCCATCACCAGCGTGCCGACCGTAGTGAAGGTGGCACCGAACGCGACGCAACTGGTCGCACCGGCAGCAATCGTGCAGGACTGCGGAACGAATGTCCCGACTGGTCCACCCGCTTGCTGCGAGGACATCGACACCGGCACCGGAAGTGCCACGTCGATCATGAAGACCGTGCTGAATGGGGTGTTCACCAATGACGCGGCCTGGCTACCCATGATGACGTTGACTGGCACACCAGCCACGTCAAGGATTGTGCCGTTGACCGCAACAACCGGTCCGCTCGTTGACGTCGCCGACAACGCGACCCCATTACCGTAGCCGCTGAAGGTGACGCTGGTAAACGCGCACGTCGTACCTCCGGTAAGCACCGTGCAAGTCGTTCCTCCACCCAACGTTCCGGAGGGGCCGCCTGATTGGGCGAGCTGGAAGGTGGTGTCAGCGGTTGCGGCAGACGTCATGGTGAGCGTCACGTTGAAAGGCGCGAATTGCGTTGCCGTGGCAGGGGCGTTGAGCGAGGCCGTTGGGCCAGCGAGCAGCTCAATCTGGGTGCTCGGGTTTACTGTAATGCCGCCCGCTGGTCCTCCCGCCGTCGACCCGGTAAAAGTGTAGAACCCTGGCGGTCCAACGAGCTGAACGCCCGTTACCGTACAACTGCTGCTACCGGCTGCGATCGAGCAGAAGACGTTACCGGTCAGTGATGCGGCCGGGCCGGCCGGTTGCGTCAGCACGGCGAGAGAAACGCCCAATAGCGTGGTCGCCGGACTCCCCAACGAGACCACCATGTCAAACGGAGCGCCCTGTGCCACCGATACCGCCGATGGCGTCAACGACACCACTGCTGCGGGCAGCGAGTCGAAATTACCCGCTGGCGTGCTGCTGCCCCGCACCAGAATGACTGCGCGCAAGTCCGACTTGAGTTGAGCCTGGGCAACGCCTGCAAACGAATTGATGAACCACGCACCGTCAGCGGAGTTGGGCACCGAGAAACTGGTGCTGGTCCACTGAAAGCCTGCCGATACAGCTGGGAACGCGGGACTGATTGCGGGAGTGCAGGTCGGCTCCATCAGTGCGACCGCCTCCTGCAGGTTGGGCAGACGCCAGTCGTCGTAGCCACCGATCCTTGCGGTGACTGATGCCTGTAGCGCCTGTTGCCAGGTAAACGTCTGCACCGACCCGGTCGCGCAACCGGGTCCACTGGTGCCAAGTTGGCACTTTGTGTACTGCAGGCCCGTGCCAGAGTAGGTCAGGATCTCGCCACTGGCGTTGGGCGTCCATGTCCCCGGGTTGGCGATTGGGCCATGGTTGGTAACGCACTGTGCTGCGACAAACGCAGAGAAGGTAGCCCCCAAAACAAAGCCGGTCAGTCGACTAGGTGAGATAGTCAGTTTCATGTCGTACCCCTACTGAAATGCGTTCGTGCCGGCCACAAGGCGGACTTGTCGGGGCGCCGATGACTTCGCCCGGAAATCCATCCCGTTAGAGCTGACGTACCACGCATTGCTCGTATTGCCGATCACGGTATTCGACGTGAACATCACGTTGCCTCTAAGCAAAAAGTATGTTGCATCGAACGGCGTCGGCGAGACTGCGCCCAGCGTTTGCGCGTTGAAAAGGGTGAACGCGTCCCGGTAGGACGGCAGGCGCCAGTCACTGCGACCACACAGGCTGGCTGCGTTGACCGCAATCACGTAGTCATGCGTATTGCATGCAGCTAGCGTGTTGTTACAACTCGTTGCGGTGCCGGTGCTACCGGCGTCTCCCCCGTTGGTAGCGGGATTCGGGTCGTACCAGTTATACGAATTGGTGACATCACGCAAGCCCGGCGAACCTGGTGTTAATGTTTTGACCTCCCACAGCAGACCTGTCACATTGTCCCGCGTACAAGCCCAGTCGTTCGGCCCCGACCCCAAGGCGGTACTTGCCGGCAGCGCATTGCCCGAATTGCTGATCTTGGTGTAGTCAAATCCTGCGGCGCCGCCACCCACTTTGCCGGGCGACGGATTGGCATCGCGACCGAAGCGGGAATCCTGGCGAGGATGTGTCCCGGAGTCTGCGGTGATGGCTGCCGAGCACGCAACGGGGTTAGTGGCGTTGGTGTAACAGAGCGTCGTTCCGGTGTCATTCAGCGCGAACGCGCCACCAGAAATGATGGTCGCCAGCGCGACTGCAAATGGCCATGTCCGGCGCACCGGAAATCGGGGCAGTGTTTTCATTGTGTTGCTGTGAAGTGCGCCATAGCGCGACACGAGCATTCTGTTTTGGCTTCACACGAAATGGAGCGGCCCAAAAGTACAGCCGACAGACATACCGTTGCCCCTTGTGGATAGGCCGACTTCCGGCCGGCGACATGGGCATTGTCGGAGCAGGAGTTGCCCAAGAACGCAGTGCTGGCAGCTAGTGATGGCCGGCATTTTCAAAGTGGCGAGGAAGCAGTGTTCGCAACTCATCAAATGTCGCCTGATCCGGAACGCTCAGGCCAACCATCTTCACCTGCGGGGGAGCGTAAATGTGAAACATGCGTCCAATCACCGGTCCGCTCTGAATCACCTTCGCCTCAATCTTGACGACACTCGTTGGCATCTCGAAGAACACTCGATGCAATCGGCCTTCTATCCGACGCTGATGCCAGTAGAGCGCCGCACTGCCGAGAAGCATCAAGGTGATGAATCCGAGAACCAGCATGTGCCCGGCAGTGATTGCCGGAGCAGCGATCAGGCTGCCGCCGAGGATTACGAGTAGAACAATCGAAATCCCACCGCAAACGTAGGCAATCCAGCGAAGCGCGGATAGCGTGCGACGGAAACATGGCTGCAGGAGAACAGAAAGGCGTGGGTTCATGAAGTTCTGTCAGAAAGGAAATGTGGAGATCATGGAAACGGAAATGGTCGCTGGCGCTGCCGACCGCCCTGATTGCCAGGACTTGCTCATGGGGCAAAGCGGAGGAGCTGCGGTCAGGTCACTCAATCACTCGCTGACTTGCTCCAACCTGTCCAGCTGGTGGTTTGAGCGGGCTACGGCGGGCGGAGAGCCTTAGCTTTATGGCGGTGCAAGTCGATATCGCTGCAAAGCGTGAATGCCGAAAACGGAGAGCATCACCATGAGCAGCGTGACCAACGATGCGTGCAACGGCACTTCCTGCGGCGACACGCTCTCTGCACTCTGAACCAGCGGCGTTGCGCTCGGATTGTTGCCAGCAGTGGCTATGGGCCCGCCGTTCGAGTCATTGAGTGCGCCTGATCCAGCCCTGATCTCCGGCAAGTTGGCTGGCATCGGGAACTGGACTTTGCAAGTCATTGCGTCACCCGCAGCCACCGGCGTCTGGCTGATGCAGGCTCCGCCGCGAACATTGGCAACGCCGCCGAGGTTGGTCGTCTCGCAAGTCATGTTCAAAGCAGGACCTGGCCCATGATTGGTACAAGTAATGGTGCAGGTGACCGGCTGGCCGAGGCTCGGCAATGTCGGCGTGCAAACAATCGAGCTTGTCGTGTCAGCCAGCTGCAGTTCGGCGAACACGTTGCCGCGACTGCCCCCTGCCGGAACGACAATCGACAGCGCGCTCGGTCCGGAACCCGTTGCGCCACTATCGGCGAAGGCGCCGGTGCCCCGCAGGTTGTAGTGATTGACGTATCCGGCGGGCTGCGTCTCGGTCACCGTGCAAGTAGCACCGACGGGGATGCCGGTGAACTCGAATGTGCCATCGATCGCACTGGTCACCGTCGCGGTACCTGTCGTCGCTGGCATGCAGCTAACGGCAAGCGCGGTAACCAGTCCACCGTCAACTGCGTCGCCATCGTCGATTTGATTCAAGGGCCAGCTTCGCTCGCCATAGACGCGGCCAGTGATGGTGGCGAAGATCGGATACTCGGAGAACAGATAGCCCGTGGCCCGGTCCCCTGCTCCGGTTCCCAGATTGTTGCGAACGCGAATGCCGGAGATGGTGTCGTTACTGCTGACGCCCCCCGCTGGCTGACCACTGCTCAGAGTGCCAGCATAGTCCTCACGATCGAGGTAACCAGCGGGCTGCTGCTCAAACAGCGTATAGCCGGCAGCGTCCGATGCCGGCAAATTGCAGAATAGGTACTCGCCCCTTTGCAGCGCGGGAGTAGCGCCGCACGACTGTGCATAAGCGGCTGAACCGTTGACGCTCACCTGGTTGATGACCGATGAAGCAATGCCGCTGGCAACGGTCTGGGTGGTCAGTCGATAGGCGTTGCCGTGCTGGTCATTGCCGGTGAGCGTTATCGTGACACCGGCGATCCCGGTGTCGGGGAACGTTGGCGAGTGCGAATCGTCATTGTCGGAAAACACGGCGCCCCGAATCTCGGCTGCCGGCACCCGAATGACGACTCGAGGGCTCTGCACCACGAGCGTCTGCCCCGGCGCCGTTGCGACAAAACTGTTTTCGTACGTGTCACCTGCGCGGTTGCCAGCAGTACCAAGCGACAAACTGAAGATCGCCTGCGCGCCGGGGCCTAGCGGCCGCGAGTCGTCGAGGCGTATCGCGGTCACAGCTGCCGGCAGCGCACCCAACGGCGCTGGCGACCACACGGCTCCTGATGCGGGGCACACACTGCTGCCGTCAGGTACGGTACCACCGTTCGACGCACAGTTCGGGTCACGATTGATCTGCGCTGCGGTGGTCATCGTGTAATAGGCCGCCACGCCGGCCACCAGTCCACCAATTTGCCCAGAGTTGAAGGTTCCAGCGAAAGCGTTGTTGCTATTGATGACGTCACCGACGCGCGGAGAGAGGCCGATGATGCGCAACGATGAGAAAGCGGTGTCCGTGTTGTTCACCACACCGAGTTGCCAAGATGCGGTTCCGCCAAGGTCGATAAACGGTGTGGTGGTGGACATCATTGCCAGCAATCCCGCCGGGACATTGGCGACGATGTCGGCAACCGCCAGACGGTCCTCGTCAGAGCTGGTAACCGGTAACACGAAGAGCGGTCCTGGATCCAGCGCGTGTTCTACGGTAGCGCTGGTGTGCAGGCTGATCCCATTGCCCGTGTTGAGCGCCAGCCGCACCTGATACGTCAACGGCGGTTGTGCAGCCCCCGCGACGGGATTCATGAGTTGCCACTCCAGCACATTGGCTGCCTGCCCGGTCTCCGGATTGGTGCCGTTGTAAGGCATGGCATGCAGCGCAGGCGCCGCAGAGCCAGGCACATAGTCGAGACCCGTGGGCAGGTACACCTTGACTATCAGCGGGCTGACAGAAGGAACCGGGGCAACCTCGCCGCTGCTGAATTTGATGCTGACCGTATGCTCAACTGTTTCGCCGAATCCGATCACGGCGATGGGGGCCGCCGTACCAGTGGTGATGTTGCGTGTCGCCGCCAGCGCTATTGATGTATCGGCGCTGCGCACAATGGCGTGATCGTTTTCTGCGTACGTCCAGCCCTCGGCTGATCCAGAACGGTACGACGTCCGGTTGGGCAGTCGCGTGCCGGGAAGGTTTGCAATCACTTCATAGCTGCCGCGCAACCCGACGGTGATGTACGGCGGCAGGGTGGCAGCGCGCACCCGGATGCGCTTGATCGCTGGGTACACGCCGCTACCGGGCGGCGACTCCAGCGCTGCGGGCAATGCAACCGGGTTGAGGTTGCCGTTCAACACGGATGGCAGCCCCGCTGCGATCCAGGTGCCGCTGCTGCACTCGGGGGCAGAGGCCTGGCTACGTGCAAGCGAACGGGCGGGCTCAGTTGGTTCCCAGTCGACATTGGCGACGGCGCCAGCGTCGGTGCTGACCTCAACGATCAGTCCCATGCTGGCGAGTACGTCAGGCGCGCTGTTCGCGCCGCCGAGTTCCAGCATAAGTGCATGACCCGGTGGCATTTCGACCGGATTAGACAGTGCATCGAACGGGGTACGAAGACGGGTGCGGCTGCTATCCCATTCGTCACAAAAGGCAAACGCCGGCTTCGACACAAAATCGCGATAGTTGTAGATGAAGAGCGACTGGATATTCGCCCCGGGGAAAGCGTAACCGTGGCGGCAGGATGGGTCGGTTCCATCTTTCAGGCATGTCGCTGACTGGAACGCGGCGGTGTCAGCCCGAGGGTTACGCCACAGTTTTGCGTAGGTGGCACCCACCGTGTCCAGCGAAGCATTGACGAAATTGTTGTTGTCGTCGTCATAGGTGCCAACCGGCGCAAAACCATCATTGATTGCTGCCGCATCGGGTTCGTCGACACCATTGATGCGCAGGCCCTGGAGCATCGCACCGTTCCACTGACCGATGTTGAACCGCACGTTAACGGCACCGTCACCAGTGCCACCGGAGGACGGTGGCAGCACGCGATCGGCCGGGTAAAAAAGCACGACAAGGCCCACAAAGACATAGCGTCGCGGCGCGCTGCTGCCATCGACATTGCGACTGGCGAAGGTCGCGGGATTGAAGGTATCGGCTGCAGGCAGCAGGTTGATGCTGATGTCACCACCGGCCACGCTCTGCGAGCAGTTCATCTGCCCGGAGTTGTGGGCCGAGTCCTCGGTGCTGGCACCAGCCAGGCCCACCTTGCCATAAGGGTGGTGCCGAGCACGCAACGAGGCAGCGGCAGTGGCACCTACTGCCCAGCCTGCGTTGACGTGGGTGCCTGCCGGGATGGGGTCATCGTTGCCGTTGATGCCACAACCCACCAGCTCGCCAAAACCACTCAGGGAATCGCTATTGGCAAGCTGCAAGGTGAGCGGGATAGACCCGACGCCTGTCAGCGGCGCGGCGCCGGCACCGTCCGCCGGCAGGGCGATGGCGACCGGTAGCGAGAGCACGTATCCCGCGCGCCTCGTAGCGCCACCAACCACGGTGGTAATAGAAGTGCTGAGGGCGACGCTCAGCAAGTCAGGGCCACGCGCCGCGCGATCAGTCAGGCTGGTGGTCGCAAATCCGCCCATTTCGAGGTCAAATCGTGGACGCGCCGACACGACATCGCCGCAAGGTTGCAAGCTGACAGTTGTCCCCAGACGGCCAACATCGCAGTTGATGGCCACTTCGGTCAATGGGTCCTGATAGCCCGTACGATTGACCGGACCGCTGCTCTGCATGTTGCTTGCTTCGATACTCGTCTGCAGGCGCAGAACCGTTCCATCGGTGGCGCCAAATTTTGGTCGCACGTGAAAGAGCACGCTGCGTGTTACACCCTGTGCGACGGAGCCGACAACGCAATCCAGCGTTGCCCCGTTCAGCGTCGACCCGCCGCCGCAGAAGGCAGGAACTGGCTGGTTACCAAATGCTGGATTGGCCGGGTCGGTGAGTTCGGCCATCGCCGGCAAGGTAAGTCGTAGCCGCACTCCGGTGGCATCCTGGTTCAATACCCGGTAGCGGACTTCGTAGGTGATGACATCCAGAGAACGGATGACGTGATTCAAACCGCTGGCATCGTTGCCCGGTTCATTGTCGGCGGCAAACGAGCCAGCTCCGGTACGCGCCTGATTGCCGGGAGCAGGCGCGACGACGACGACGTCAACGCAACTGCGTCCTACCTCGGGCGACGTCGCACAGGACGGTTGCTGCGCATTGGCAGGTATGACCGGAAGCGCCACCAGCGCAAGGCAACAGACCGCGACGAACTGACATGCAATGTGATGCACCCTGGCGAGCAAGGTAGTGACACCACGACAGGCGCCCTCGCCGATACAGCGAATGACAAGCGCAACCGCTGCGATCATGTAGCGGCCCGATCAACCCGTTGCGACACGCCACCACGCAACATCACGCCTGCGAGCGCGCTGATCAAGCCTGCGAGCGCAAGCAGCACTGGTCCGGTGGGCCCGGGCACCGTCGGCGCTTCGGTGGCTGCGATGAACCCGACCCCCAGCACAAAGTTGTTGTCCGGTCCCTGATACGCGCCTTGCGGGCTACGCGGCGTGGCGTCCTGGTCGCTTGCTGTCAGCGTGAGCGAACTGACATCAAGGGCTGTCTTTATCCACACGCCGACCGAGTCGATGCCCTTGGTGTAGCCCACCGTGACGCCGCCGACAGGTACCGGCACATTGGAACAGGTGGGCACAAGGTTGCTGAGATCGCCATAGCGTCCGTCAAGCTGCAGGCTGGTCGCACTGAGCGTGACCGCCGGCGAGCACAGTGGAAATGTCGGCGATTGCACCGTGGGTGGCAGGCCAGGCTGCGCCGGTCGCGGCAGCGTGGAATCTGCCACGTGCACACTGGCGACCCAGCCGGGTGGACCGCTCAATATGACCCGCTCCCCCTGGTCGACGCCGTCAACAAAAATCCACGACCCTGCCAGCAGTTTGCCACCGTTCAGCGTGGTGAAGTCCCAGCCAACCGTGGCAGTGACTCCATCACCGGCGTCGAAGTAGATCGCCGATTGATCAATCGGCAGCGGCGTTCCCACTGGCGCTGACGACGCGTTGTAGGCGGCAGCAAAAGAAGCGGCGGCGAGCGCTGGCACGCCACCGTTGTAGCCCGGCGCGCCAGTCACAAACGTGATGCCGTTCACGGGCAGATTCGGCGCTGCGTAATAGCCATCGTCGTTGGCGCCAACGCCGTATCCGTTCCAGGTGGCGACTCCGCCACTGACGTTGAAAGTCAGGTTCGCCGTGCCAGCGCCCTTGCCTGCGCCCGACACCAAAGCCGGCAGCGTTTGTACCGGCGCGGTGTTACCGTCGCCCACCGGTACGGCAGTGACGAATCGACCCCACGCCAACTGTGCCTGCGACGGCGTAGCGAGCAGCACCTGACAAACTGCCAGCGTCAGGCCACATGAAAGCCAGCGGCAGTTCGATGCGCGCCTGCTCATGGCGCAGACTTTCTGGCTGCAGCGGCTTCGGCGCGCTTGCGCGCCCGTTCCGCGGCAGCATCCGCGCGCGCCGCGGCCTTTGCTTCCCGTGCCGCGGCGCGCTCTTCATCCCTCTGCTTTTTCGCTTCGGCGCGTTCGTCGCTGGCCTGCTTCTGCGCATCGGCGCGATCACGAAGTTGTGCTGCGCTGGAACTACCGTCATTTGCCGCGGACTTGCCGGCGGGTTTGCTCTCTGTTGAAGGTTTGACGTCGGTAAAGTCAACCTCGACGGTGAAGAACGGGGTGGCGTCGATGGCGCTGACCAGATAGTAAATAGTGAGCACTTTGCCCGCCACCTTGTTCACGTCCTTCGCAAAAGCGGGCTCCTTCAGCGCGCGGAACGGGTCGGTGCTGTTGATCAGGAAAATGCCATCGGTACGTTCAAAGTCTGCTGCCGGCATTGGTGGACTGAATTGGCTTTTGAACTTGCGTGAGATGGTGTACTCATCATCCGCGGATTTGTTCACCGCTGTCAGTTCAAAGCGCACGCTGGCACCGGGGTAGTTCTCCATCTGCACTTCCTGGCCGTCAACCTTGCGGATAACCTTGCGGAAGCCCTCGACAGGCAACTTGCCGAAATCGGTGGCAACCTTGCCATTGGCGTTACGGCCCTGATACAGCAACGCCAATGCCTGCCCGGCCTTGATGCGGTAGACGCCGTTTGCACTCACCGGCACCGTGCCAGCCGTCAGAAAGCCGTCGTTCACCTTGATGGTGTTGACGCCTCTGGTGAATTCGAAATGACCGACCTTCCCGGAGTAGACCTTGAACGGCGGATAGGCTTGCTGTGCCTGTGAAGCTACAGCGGCGAAGAGCGCGACTGTACTTGCGGCAAAGGTCGCAAAAGAACGAATGAGGGTGGGATGACGCATGGTTGGACACGGCTTCGACAGGGGAACGCGGCGTTCGCACGCCACGTCGGCGATGCCCGACGGCAGTGTCACTCGCGAGCAAGCAGGCACCACCAAGGCGAAGTGATGCTAGGAAGGATTCAGCGACGGGAATAGCCGTCCGAAAGTACGGTGAGGGCGTTGCGCGATGCGGCCTGGGCGACCGCACTGTCCTGTCGAACGGGAAGTCAAACGCCTAGCACCTCAGCAGGAAACCGGACGATTTTCGGATATCAGCTTTTTGTCGAAATGCCCATTTGAAGCGGGCTTAGGCAGCAAAAGGCTTGTATATCGACAAATACCGATTTCGGCCTTTCAGCCCTTACCGAATGGGACTTTCAACGAAAAGCCATAACAAAAAAGCGAAGCCCAAATTGAAATTTGACAGGCCTACAGCCTTCGCCCCGGGGCCCTCTTGCGCATGCGCTCCCACTTGCGTGCGAGGCCCGATTCCGGCGCCGGCTTCCAGTGATCGAGCAATTCGATCAGGCCGGGCCGGTCATTGCATGGCAGCACGATGTCGGCGCCGCCTTGAATCGCCGCTTCGGCG
>Ga0116193_1002194_pt1 | contig 15117 bp, 8 predicted proteins | sample AD_UKC115_MetaG_FD_89892 | JGI IMG/M metagenome (GOLD analysis project Ga0116193, IMG submission 89892) | Active sludge microbial communities of municipal wastewater-treating anaerobic digesters from Hong Kong - AD_UKC115_MetaG | ecosystem: Engineered > Bioreactor > Anaerobic > Digestate | place... | reverse complement strand
TGCTGCCACGCGCAAATGGCAATTCCTGGTTGCTCCTTCTGCGCGCCGTCAGATCAGTGGCTATGCGTTGGCGGCAGGTGCTTTCATCTTTCTGCTGCTGAGTGTGCCGTACGGCATTGGCTACTTCGCTTCCGCCATGGAGAATAACGAAGGACTGAACTATCTCAACTATCCCGAAGGCAGTTTGCCCGATGACCAGATGGCGGAGATTCTCAAGGTTGGAACCGGGCACTTCGAGCGCGCCGTTGATGCGAACCCGACCTTCATCACTGGCTACTACAAACTGGCCAGTGCCTATCATTCGCTTTCGCGCCTGGAGCCTGCGCAACACAAGTTCTGGCTGGGCATGTCGCTAAAGACATATGAAAAACTTGCGCGCCTGGCGCCCGATTACAGCGAGATTCATTACAATTATGGCATCATTTATGGCGATCTGGCCGATTTGGCGCTGAGCAAAGCCGAAAGCGCTACATCGAATGCTGACCGCGCCGCCTACATGAAGCAGGCCATCGATGCCTTGGAAAAAGCCGCCGCCGAACACGCCGAAGGAGCGCACCAATCTAATAAATTGGGGACACAAGTGGCTTCAGCCGCGGCCAATGAATCGCTGGCCGATGCGCTGGATGCGTATGCGCAAGCAGAACCAGAGCAGGCTGAAAAATTGAAGCAGCAGGCCCATGGACTGCGGCTGAAGTCCCTCGCGATTTATGAAAAGGTTCTGCAGTATCCTCCATCGCGCGTGGATGTTTCGGCGCCGTTCCCCGAAGGCGATCCGAACTTCCTTCATACGCGCCGCAGCTATGCGCTGCTGCTCGAAAAATTGGGGCGCTATAAAGACGCCGCGCTGCAACTGCATACCTTATTGCTGCAGACTCCCGGCGATGATGCCGCCGTGCGCGCTCTATCCAATGTGCTGGATGAGATGAAGGATGACCGCAAGGCCGAGGCCTGGCTCGATGAAATCATCAAGAGCAATCCCGTGCGACCGGAATACCGCCTGATTCGCATGCACCTGCTGCAGCGCCAAGGCCGCCAAGCCGAAGCGCAGCAGGAAGCTGAACGCATCCGGCGCATTCAGCCGGAGAAGGAAATGCAACAGGCTAACAAGGCCAAAGCGCAACAGGCGAAATGATGAGGCGTGGCCATGAATGGAAAGCAACGCTGCCTTGCCAGGATCCATAACCAGCCCGCTGATCGCGTGCCGGTTTTTCCCCTGCTCATGTTTTATGCCCAGCAGCGGGCAGGAATTACGTATCGCGAGTTTGCCACGAATCATCACGCACTGGCCGAAGCGCAATTAAGCATTCATGAGCGATTTCCCGTGGATGCGCTGACGGTCTGCTCGGATGCCTTTCGCCTGCCCGCTGATCTCGGCGCGGAGATGTCGTATCCGGAAAATAAAACTCCCTTTGCTCATCGGGCATTAATTGCGAGTCCGCAAGATTTGCAGCGGCTGGGCCATCCCGACCCTATGGCGCGCGGCTCGCGCATGCATGATCGCGTGCAGGCTGTGGAGGAGTTGGTAAAATCTGCCGGAGACGAATGCCTCGTTTGCGGCTGGGTGGAGATGCCGTTTGCCGAGGCCTGCTCGCTCGTTGGCGTTTCGGATTTCATGATGCTGCTGTTGGACGACCCAGCCTTTGCTCACGAAATCCTCGAATTTGTCACAGGTCTGGAGATTGAATTTGCGCTGGCGCAATTGGCCGCGGGCGCGCCACTGATTGGCGCAGGCGATGCCGCGGCGTCGCTGATTTCCACCGCACAATATGCCGAATTCGCACTGCCCTATGAACAGCGAGTTGTGAATGCCATTCATCAAGCAAATGGCTTGGCGAAACTCCACATCTGCGGCGATACAAGCCACCTGCTCGACCAAATGGCGCAAAGCGGCGCCGACCTCATCAATGTCGATCACCTTGTCGCTTTTGATAAGGCTTGTTGCGCCTACGGCGAGCGTGGCGTCTGTTTCAAGGGCAATCTGGATCCAGTGACCGATCTTTTTCAGGCTACGCCCGAGCATTGCGCCACCGTCTGCCGCGAGCGGATTAAACAAGCCGCGGGGCTGCCCTATATGCTCAGCCCCGGCTGCGAAGTGCCCCCCGGCACACCCGATGCCGTATTCGAGGCGTTCTGCCTATCGGCCAAATTATGATCACTCGGGAACCCCGATCTCCTGATCGGCAACATTCTGCTGCAAGCCAGTCACAGCCGAGGGCGGCTGTGCCACATCATGATCTTCTACTGCCAACACGGCCGCAAACCGTACGTAGTACCGCCTTCAGGCGGTATTTTGCCGTTGCAGTCCTGAATTCTTATGGCTGCGAAGCAGCCGCCGGCGCTGACGCCGGCATGCTGCCTATGGCCGGGGTGCCGGATTGCTGCAAGTACTTCAGAAAATCGCTGCGCGTGCCCAGCAGGATTGTCGTGTCCTTGCCCAGCACCTTGGCGTACGTTTCCATTGTCTTCTGGAAGCGATAGAAATCCGTGGCGGCGGCGCTTTGATTAAACGCACTGGCATAGATGGCGCTCGCGTCGGCATCGGCTTTGCCCTTAATCTCCTCGACCTTGCGAGCGGCCTCGGACTGGATCTGTTTCAGTGCCAGTTCCTTCTCGCCCAGAATGCGCGCGGCCTCGCCCTCGCCCTCGGAGCGAAATTTTTCGGCGATCTGTTTGCGTTCGCTGATCATGCGCTCGTAAATCTTGTTCTGCACATCCTCGTTGTAGTTGATGCGCTTGAAGCGGATGTCCAGCAGTTCGATGCCCAAATCCTTCAGTTGCGCGGCGGCGCGGATGCGGATCTGCTCGGCAATCTTGGCGCGCCCGACCTTAATCGGCTGCAATTGCCCCAGTTCATCCTGCACCTGCGTGAGCGTTTCGTCCTTGATCGACTCGCGATTGACGCTGCGCACGATTTCCAGCAACTCATTGCTGGCGATCAGGTCGCGGGTGATGCCATCGAGAATGTCGTCCAGGCGCGTTTGCGCCACGGAGAAGGTGCGCAGGCGCTGCAGGAACAGCAGCGGATCGGCAATGCGCCAGCGCGCATAGGTATCGACATAGATGAACAGCTTGTCCTTGGTCGGCAACTGGTTGGGGTCGCCATCCCATTCCAGCGCGCGCTTGTCGAGCAGATTGACATCATCGGTAAACGGGCGCTTAAAGTGCAGCCCGGCCTGCGTGATCGGCGCGCCGATGGGCTTGCCAAAGCGCGTGATGACGGCCTGCTGCGTTTCGGGCAGCGCATACATCGATCCGGAAAGCAGGATGATGGCAACGATGACCAGAATGATGATCCAGATGATCGAATGAGAGAGTCTCATTTCGCGCCTCCCTTGACCGTGGATGCGGCCGCCGGAAGATTGTTTAAATCCATTAGCGGCAGCACGCCCTGCCCGGTCTCGTCCATGATGAACTTCTGGCCCAGTTTCGGGAAGACCTCGCCCATCGTCTCCAGATACATGCGTTCGCGTGTGACTTCGGGCGCCTTGAGGTATTGATTAAAGACTTCGCTGAAGCGCACCGCCTCGCCTTTGGCTTCATTCACGCGCTTGATGGCGTAGCCTTGAGCCTCGCTGAGGACCTGCTGGGCCTCACCCTTGGCGCGCGGCACGACTTGGTTGTATTGCGCCCAAGCCTCATTGATCGTGCGTTCGCGTTCCTGCTGCGCCTGGTTCACGCCATTGAACGAGGCCTTGACCGGATCGGGCGGGTTGACATCCTGCAAGACCACGCGCTCGACTTCGACGCCCATTTTGTATTCATCAATGATGCGCTGGAGATTGCGTTCGGCCAGGTTGGAAATCTCCGTGCGCCCGACCGTCAGCACCTCATCAACCGTGTGATCGCCGACGGCCTCGCGCATGGCCGACTCGGATGCCGCGCGCAAGGTCTCCACGGGATTGAGCACGCTGAACAGATACTGGCGCGGATCCTTGATGCGGTATTGCACGATCCACTCCACCATGGCCGCATTCAAGTCGCCCGTGACCATGAGCGATTCGCGCAGGAGCTCCGGTTCTTGATGGTAGTCCGTGTATTTCGAGAGCACATCGCCTTTTTGCGTGCGGAAGCCGAACTCCTGCTTCTCCTGTCGCTGCACGGGAACGAAGCTAACCTTGTCCACGCCAAACGGCAGTTTGAAATGCAGTCCCGGGTTGGTGGTGGCGCAGTATTTACCGAAGCGCACCACCACGCCCACCTCTTCGGGATTCACCGTATAGAACGAGGTGAAGATTAGCATCAGCACGGCAAGGATGCCGATGATGATCAGCACCAGCCGAATGGGCAAGCGAGGCAGCACGACCTGCGGCCCGGTGGAGTCAGTGAAATCGCGATAGCGTGGCATGGCATTCGATCCTTTTGCGTGGCTTGGTTGGAGATGCCGTTATTTGCTATTGAATATCGGGCGAGAGGTATTGAGCAAGCAAAACAACAATTAATCGTGAAAGGCGAGTATTGTGTAGGGTAGCTGTTGCATGTGAGCAGGACATCGAAGGAGTAAAAGATGAAAGGCCACCCCCAATCCTTTCAACGGTTTTGTTCGCGCAAATTAGATCGTTAAACGATCGAAGATACGGCACATGCCACACAATAAAAATGCGGCGCTACTGGGAAAGTAAATTGCGAAAGCGCGAATAGATGTTATTGCAAGGAAATGCGCTGGCGGCGACATGCACTCTATTGCGCCATTGGCAAAAAACTGTGATCCGCCGACAAGGAAGCCGCTTGGGCCTCCCATGAAAGGGATGGCGGGATGAAAAGATGCTGCTCGCCGGTGGCTTTAATGCACCCATGTAGAGATAATTCGGCGGCGAGGCTTCCCATGCGCCGGGCATCCTGCTGAACGGTAAGCAATGGGGCGAGAATAGCCTCCCGGAAAATCGGGCGCGGCACATCGACAGGATGATCAAATCCCGACAGCAAAATATCATCAGGGTGCTTCAATCCCAAGCCATGGATCATGATCAGGATTTTACGGCTGGCGAAGAACGAATCGAAAAAGATCGCCTCGGGATGAGTGCCGGTGAAGAAGCGTTCGCGAATCTGCTGAACAATATTATCCTCGCCGCCAACTCCCTCTCGCCAAAACAGAAGATCGTTCGGCGGCTTCAACCCTGCCTTTACGAATGCTTCCCGATAGCCTTCCAGACGATCGCAACTCACGGCCATGTATGGCGAGATGCCAACAAACAGGATTTTGCGCCGGCCAGTGCTCAGTATCTGGCTGACGAGTTGTTGCGCCCCCCAGCGATTATCGCTCACGGCGAACGGGATATCGTAGTCCGGCAAGTAATTATTCACAAAAACCACGGGGATCTGGCGCGCGCGAACGCGCTCCAGCAAGTCCGTCAAGCCCTGCGAATGAACGGGGCTGAGAATGACGCGATCCACCGAACGCGCCACCATGGCCTCGATGAATTCCGTCTGGCGCAACACGGCGCCTCGGTGGGCATTGCCCAGAAAGAGCATGGTGTTTTCCTGCCCCAGCCGCCGCTCCAACCCGGCTAGCAGCTGCAGGAAATACGGCTGATCGAGATTGGGCAGGAGCAGGCCGGCTGTTTGCGTCGAACCGGAGCGCAGTTGTTGTCCGAGCATGCTGGGCTGGGCGCGTTCTTGGCGCAATTTTTCCAAGACCTTGGCCGCCAATTGCGGGCTGATGCGTTTGGCACGCCATTTATCGTGATAAATGTACGAGACCGTTGACTTGGAGACTCCCATTTCCTTGGCGATGTCTGAAAGCGTCTTCATTCATTTTCCTTGTACCGATGAATGCCCGCGACTGCTCATTTTTGAATGCTCAATCCCGTACACAACTTGCGGGCGCACATGGCAATGCGCCCGCAGTTTCCATAACATATTAAAGCCTGGACGGCTGTATCAAGACCCAGGCTGTGTAAAAATTCCTTTGTTCGTGCGCATGATAATGCCGGCCGAGGTCGTGCCATTGGATGGATCATACACCCAGCGGGGGATCAATTCCCCTGACGATGCCATATTGGGCAAACCAGCCGTGCCCAACAGAATGTAGGCAATTAAGCCGCTATTAACGCGCTTCGGACCGATCGACCACAGCACCCAGTCATAGCCTTGCTCATGCGCCTGCCTGGGAGTGGCGTTCGCGGCCAGAAATGCCGGGCAGATATACGATTCATAATCATAAAGGACCATTCCCGTGCCAGCTCCTCCCGACGTATTCACCGCGCCTTTTTCGCGGAACGGATCGACATACAGAGAGGTTTGATAGGCCACAGGAGTGGTCAGCCGAGCTTGAAGGGCTACCTTATTGGTAATGCCCATGGACTGGCACAATCCGGCCGTCCGGGATTCCTGATAACCAAAGGGAATCTTGTTATTGTCCACCGCATACGATTCCAGGGAAACGGCCATGGTGCGCTGATCGGATTTGACGCGTGAAATTTTGGCGCGCACCTGCGCCTCGAGAAAGTTGGGCACGGCGATGGCTGCGAGAATGGCAATAATGGCTACAACGATGAGCAACTCGATCAAAGTAAACCCGCTTCGTTTCATGATCCTGCCTCCCAAGAAAAGCTGCATGAAGTCCGCCCAAGGCGTGACTAGGTGGGAACCCTGCTCAAACGTTAAGGCAAGGTTGTGTTTGGAAGAATCATCATTGACCGCAAAAATGTCAAGCACTTTCAGAGAAGGATTTTCGCTAAAACGTTTACTCTTGACTTATTTTACTCAAACGGTTGTGCTGCTGAATGCCTTAAGATCGAATCAAAGGAAAACTCTATGGCGAATTGCCTCAGCAATCACCTCATGCCCATGCAGGAAAGTTTTCAAAATTCCGCTAAATTCCGATGGGAAAACAAGACCGTCCGCGAATCTATTTTGATCGATGATGTTGCCGATGAAAGCCGCTGGGCATACGAGGGCAGGGCCGGTTCAATGCAGTTTATTCCGGCGGGTGGAATTCAGGGGGCCAATGCCGTGCGCCTGACATCACCCACAAAAATCCCTTACGCTGAGGGAATGACCATCGGCCGACCTTTTGGGCAAGTCTCCCTGCGCTGCCAGATCGATGATGCCGATTGGAGTCGCTATAATCGTCTATCCTTTTGGGTGCGCCCCAATGTGCCGGGCCACCGGCACATCTCCATGCTCTTGCGCTTGTATAATGATGGCTCGATCAAAGTCCCTTATTATTTCAATCGCGAGGGCGCCCACTACTTCATGCTGGAAGAGGGAAAATGGAATCAGGTCCTGTTCGAAATTGCTCATATTCCACGGGACAAGATCACCGCCCTCGCTTTTACCTACCGCCTTCAGGGCAATGAACCTTGTGCTTCTGATGCAGCCTCTTTCGATATCAGCCGCATTGAAATCCAGGACATTGAGGCATCCGATGATTATGAAGGCTGGAATGTGGCCGAGAATCGGATTGCCTACTGCCACACGGGCTATTTGACCAATGCACAAAAGACTGCTCTCTCTTCCGATTTATCGTTGCATGAATTTAAGGTGATTGATGCAGACACGAATAATACCATGCTGTCCAAGCCAACGGCGCAGTTGGACACGCCCTTGGGAAAATACCGCGTTTTCGACTTCTCCGAGATCACGCGCGAAGGCCAGTATTATATTCAATCCGGAAATAGCCGCACACAGCCTTTTCGCATTGCAGGAGATGTTTGGAATGAGACCATCTGGAAGACCGTTAATTTTTTCTATTGCCAGCGTTGCGGAACCGAGGTGCCTGGCGTTCACGACCTTTGCCATGCCGATGCACTATGCCGACATGAAGATAAGACCATTGTCGCCAATGGCGGCTGGCATGATGCAGGAGATTTAAGCCAGTCGCTGGGCAATACTTCCGATGCCGTGGTCGCAATGCTGGAATTAGCCGACAGCGTGCGCCTGCGGGATCCCGAGCTTGCGCAACGTCTGACGGAAGAGGCGCGCTGGGGACTGCAATGGATATTGAAAACGCGCTTTGCCGATGGATATCGCGCCGAGTGGATTACGTTGGATTTCTGGACCGATAATATCATCGGCACGTTCGATGACGTGAAGGCCAAGGCGATTAAGCCTTCCTTTCCGCAAGCACAGGCTGCGCTGGCCGAGGCCGCGGCTTCAATCGCATGGCGTGAGAGCGATCCCATTCTTGCAGATTACAGTCTCAAATGTGCCAAGGAGGACCTGCAATTTGCCTTGGCTGAGAATGATTTTGGCAATCTGCAAACCGCCTCCATGCTCGGATTATCTGCATTAAAAATCTACGAGGCCACAGGCGAGGATGAATTTGCCAATACCGCCCGGCGAATGGCTCAAATTGTCCTGCAATGCCAACAAACAGAACCTTTTGCTGATGGAATCCCCTTTTCGGGCTTTTTCCACACCGATCCAACACACCAGCACATTCGTCATTACTCGCATCGCAGCTATGATGAGTTTCCCATTCGCTTGCTGGCGGGATTGTGCAAGGCATCGCCTGAGGATCCCATGGCGGGACAATGGAAACAGTCCGTCTCGATGTATGCGCAATACCTGAAGCAAATCTGTGAGCACAGCGCCCCTTATCAGATGATTCCAGCAGGCATCTACAATGTGAAGGATGGATCGGAGGAGGACTACAGTTCACAGGTGCAAAGCGGCATTTTATTGGGGGGAGATTATTATCTGCGGTTATTCCCAGTCTGGGTGCAGCATCGGCGTGGAAACTTCGGCACCATTCTATCGCAAGCTAAGGCGCTTTCCACCGCGGCGAGACTTCTGGACGATCCCCAATTACTTCATCTGAGTGTCGCGCAATTGGAATGGATCGTTGGCAAAAATCCCTTCTGCCAATCAACCATGTATGGCGAAGGTCATGATTTCCCGCCAATGTTCTCCGTCTGCAGCGGCGATATTGTTGGCGCGCTGCCGGTGGGAATCATGACGCATCTGGATAAAGATGTTCCCTATTGGCCGCAGTCAGTCATGATGAACTACAAGGAAGTCTGGGTCTTTCCATCGGCAAGGTGGCTGAGCATTCTGGCCGATGTGTATGCCAGGTGAATTGGATAACAGGACATTCCCCCAAAATATACTCTGACCGTTGAACACCCTTGTGCCTGCTGTGTTTCGGTCGAATTGGAAATGGAAACGCTTGGAAAATTGGGTTCATCAAGTATTTTGCGGAAATATCGAAGTCCAGCCATTAGCGCCAACGGCGCGGTTCTATATCAGCCTGGGGCAACGCCCCAGGAAAAGCCGAGTCAGGATCAATGAGGGCTGTAAGCCCGCACTATGGCTGATGTTTGATGGAACGGGCTTTCAGCCCTTGGAAGTTTGATGCGCGATAGTCCTGGGGCGTTGCCCCAGGCCGATATAGCTCAGGCCTTCGGCCCTGAAATCCCGCAAACACCGGAAGAACCATGAATTGGGGAAGATCCCAAATTGGATAATACTAGACGATTCCCTTCCGTTTGAGTCTGATAAACCCTGAATCTACTCGGAAGGAATCCTCCCATGAAGGATTATATCAATCCGCAGTCTGGTTTGCCTGGAGCACACTGGCCGGGATTGGATCGCGCGCCCAACGCCTTGGAAAAAGCGCAATTGCAAAGCGCGATCCCATTGTCCCGCGCGCAGAAAGCTATGGCGCCGGGATTCCAAGGGCAAGCGCCTGAATCTGCTCACCAACTCTATGCGGGCAGCGAAGGCTGGATCTTCTATCCTGTCGATCCAGAGACAGAGGATTTGGCCTCACCCATGGACATGCCTGTTCCGGGGAGTTGGCCGGATGAGCGCACCTTCTGCGCCGGATGGTATCTCAGCCAACGCATACTGCCGAAACAAAACGGCAAGCGGCTGTTCATCCGCATGGAGACAGTGCCGCTGTTCTGCGTATTCTTTGTCAACGGCCTCGAATGCGGCCGCCACATCGGATCATTCACACCATTTGAGTTTGATATTACTGATGCCGTGCATGATGGCGAAAACACGCTGGCGCTTTATGTGCATGATGAGACCGCCTCGCTCGATGAACATGCGGCCTACAATCAACTAGGCCTGGCGCGCCGTCCCGACCATATCCCCTGCCGCTCAGGCATTCGCTGTCCCATCACGTTCGAACTGCGCAATGAAGTCTTTGCTAATGATGTATGGGTGAAGACATCAACTCGCCAGAGGAAGATGGACCTGGTTTGCGAGATCACCAACGCAGGGCAAAACACGGCCTCAGGCAATCTGTCTTTTAAACTTTTGCAATGGCCGGATGGCGAAGAGGTTTCATTGCCCCTGCCCGTTGAAATTATGGAAATCCCGGCGGGAACGACAAAGACGCTGACCATTTCCGTGCCATGGCCCAATCCAAATCTCTGGAGTCCGGAACACCCGAGCCTCTATGTGCTGCAGACAACCTTTGGCAACGCACAGGGCGCCGACACCCTCTCCACGCGCTTTGGATTCCGTGAGTTCTGGTGCGAGGGACGCGATTTCATGCTCAACGGCAAGAAAACGCGACTGCTGGGACCCTCTTTCTTTTGCGAACCGTGCACATTCGAAAAAGGCTGGCCTGATCTTTATACGCCTGCTTATCTCGATCGCGACCACGTGCGCGAAATCATGAAACTGGAAAAAGATCTGCTGGGCATCAATTCCATTCGCGTCCATGCCACCATTCGCACTGGCGCTGTCTATCAGGCAGGCGATGAAGCGGGCGTGATGCTGATCGACCAATCCAGCGTCTGGACCCAGATGGGCAACTCGTACCGTTTCGGCGGAGGTACTTTCCTGCGCAACAGCCGCAGCGAATTCCGCGAATGGGTGCGGCGCGATCGCAATTGCCCATCAGTCGTGATCTGGGACAGTGAAAACGAGATCATTCGCGACGATGTGGCCAAGCCGAACAAGCCAATGTCGCTTATCCTCGATTCCTATATTCGCGAGAATGATGACACGCGGCCTATTGAGCATTCCGGAGCAGGATGGTATGCGCCGGACCAGCAAATCGTGCATGAGCACATGCAGGAGCATTACACCAAAATCATCGACGAATGGCGAAAGCGCTGGAATACACCCTTGCTCGTGGGCGAATTCTGGGTTGGCGGACGCGGCGAATGGCGCTTGCCTACCTCACCGGAACTGCGCAACAAACTCGACGCTGTCGAGGAAGAAGCCCGCACGGCAGCCATTAATGCATTGGAAATGCGCTATTGGGATGTTTCAGGAATCATGCCGTTCAACCTGATTGCCATGGCCCTGACAAAGCCTGTCGATGGCAGAAAGCAATGGGAGTACGAGCCCGGCAAAGGAATCGCTTACGGCATACCTTCGGAATTTACAGTCAATACACTGCGGCATGCCTATCAACCGGTGACGGCATTTTTCTGGCCGCCATCCGACACGGCGGTATCAGGTGCGCCGTCCGGTCACGAAATCGTCGTGTGCAACGATTCGGAAGAGCAAGCGACATTCACCGCGCAATGGGGATTTGCCGGCTTGAGCAAGAATTCGCTTGATGTGAGTCTGGCCCCAGGCGGACAGCATCGCATTGCAATCACCGATACGGTTCCACCCCATGGCGGAACGCTTAAGGCTCAACTACTGCACAATGGAAGTCTAATCGCCAGCGATTCGCTCGAATTGCATGCCGTAGATCGCTTGCTGCTGGATGCCCCCGAGCTCAATCGCAAAGTGCTGGTGTATGAAGGACAAACTTCCGGAACAATTGAGGCCCTCAGGGCATTGGGCATCAATGCCACAGCTATCAGCGAAGTTCCCGAAACCCAGCCGGAGCAAACTCTCTGGATCATTGCCCCCAATGCAAGCGATGTTTCGCTCAACCGACAGGAGAAGGCAATCCGTGACTTTCTGGAAAATGGCGGGCGAATCTTATGCCTGAATCAGGAGCGCTGGATGCGCTGGTCGCCTATTCAGTTGAAATTCTGGTCAGCGGTGTTGCGCGTGCCGCCGGAACTGGCGGAATTCGACTGGCCCGAGGGCAGTAAGGATCTCGTCTACTCGCGTTATGCACCCATCTATGCCCCAGGCCACCCTGTGTTCAAGGGAATTAAGACAAAGGATCTGCGGTGGTGGGATGACTTTGACGGCCGCTTGGGTGATGATGCTTTAACGCGCCCGGCATACGTCGGCAACGTGGCAAAGGGCGCATGGCGCGTGCTGGCCGGTGCCGAGCGCTGGGAGAATGCTTCGCTGCTTGAAGCGCGTGTGGGCAAAGGCATGATCATGTTTTGCCAGGCGCATTTGTTACAGCCCGCGAGCAATCCACAGCCGCGCCTGCTGCTGATGAATATTCTGAAGTATTTGGATGGTGAGGGCTGGACAACTGGCGAAGATCGGGTGCGGGTGGAGGGAATCGATATTCAGGCGGTGGCAAAAACCACAGGATTGCCTCAACAGGCGCTTACGTCTGCGAAGCCGCAGAACGGTGCGGTGCTGTTGGCTGGCGACGGCGTTTCAATCAACGCGATTACCGACTGGGCCGAAGCCGGCGGAACTGCTGTGGTTCTATCCGCGGAAACAGCAGCACGATTACCCGGCTACTCGCTCATTGCGGAAGATGAATCTACTTCCTACGCAGCCAGCCGCGGCGAAGCGCATCCGCTATTCTGGGGCGTGGGAATGGCCAACTTTCATGATCCCAAACAATCCTGCATTCATGGAGCACTGCAGGAATATCCAACGAATGCCACCGTGCTGTTGAACGGATTAAAGATGACTGGAAGCCAGGGACGTGATGCCCGCGATGCCGTTGCCAACGCGCCAGTAGCGGTGCGCCAGGCGGTTGGTAAAGGCGAGATTATCGTGACCACGTTGGAGCCTTGGCGCTCTTCACATCCGCAAGCGCAAGATTTATGGATGACGCTTCTGGCCAATGCCGGGGCGCCCATTGAGCCAGCCGGTTTGGCGTCTGCGCGCGTAAGGGCGCTGGCAACTGTGCCGCTCAAAATCGATGGCAATCTGGATGATTGGACAAACGATATGGAGGATCGCAACGTGAATCCATATGTCCATGCCGAGCCGGTTGTGATCTCGTCGCAAGACGCCATTCAGGGAGAAGTCAAAAGTGATGCGGATTTATCGGCCATCCTGTATTTCCTGCACGAAACGCACAGTTTGAATATTGCCGGCGTGGTATGGGGAAAAGCAGATGCCGATGAAGTTGATGTGGAAATCCGATTGGGCTCGCACGTGCTGACGGTCCATAACCCCGGAGAGCAGGTGAACGTTAATCTCAGCAATCATCAGGATGGTGCAATAGAGGCAGCAGGAGGAGTCATCCAGGATTCTGAGACTCTGCCCGATGCCAGAGCCTTGTCATTCCTTTATAATAATCCAGTGTTGGGAACGCTTAGGCCCGTAAAGGTGGAGGGGCGCACATTTGAAACGCAAATCCCCTGGAGAGCATTACAGTTGAGTGCCGTTCCGCAGGAACTGCCTGTGCTGGTGCGGGTGAGACGAAGAGCGGTGATATTGCAGGCGCCATTGGCGGCGAAGGAGGAGGCGAAGGATACCTGGCTAAACGTCCAGGTGAGCACAACGAAGACTGTATCGGATTAGCGGGAACGATCAATCGCCAATGAACGCGCCAAGAAGGATTTGGGAAATCCGCTGTGCCGCCCGGCCATCCCACAAGGGCGGAACCTGCGATTGGCGTTGCCCATTGATCATGGCTTCGCGATACGCGGAGATGATCGGCCCAGGAGCCGTTCCCACCAGGCGATTGGACCCGAGTTCGCAAGTGATTGGGCGCTCCGTATTGTCGCGCAATGTCAAACACGGTACGCCCAGAATGGTCGTTTCCTCCTGAATGCCGCCGGAGTCGGTCAGCACAATGCGCGCATTCGCCATCAATTTCAGAAACTCCAGATAGCCAATCGGCTCCATCAGGCGCAAATTGCGCATGCGATCGACTCGATCCATCAATCCATGCGCAGAGATATGCTTTAGCGTGCGGGGGTGGATGGGGAAAATGACTGGCTGATCCGCTTGCACCGCATCGAGCACATCAACCAATCCCGCCAGTGCTTGTGGATCATCCACATTGGCTGGCCGATGAAGCGTGACGACCGCGTATTGCCTGGGCTGAAGGTTCAAAGATTCAAGTATCGCAGTGCCTTCGGCCTTCTCGCGATTGCGCAATAGCGTGTCGATCATGACATTGCCGACCAGATGAACCTTATCCGCCGGAATGCCTTCGCGCCGCAGATTTTCAACTCCAGCCTGTTCGGTGACGAATAAAAGGTCGCTAATGGAATCCGTCAGCACGCGGTTGATTTCCTCAGGCATGGTGCGGTCGAAGGAACGCAAGCCAGCCTCAACATGAACCAGCTTCACGCCCAATTTCACGGCCACCATTCCGCAGGCAATGGTGGAGTTCACATCGCCTACGACCAGCACGGCGTCCGGTTTGTGCTCCAGCACGACCGGTTCAAACGCGGTCATAATTGCCGCGGTTTGCTGCGCATGCGTTCCCCCGCCACAGCCGAGGTTAATGTCGGGTTTCGGAATTTCCAATTGACGAAAGAACAAGTCGCTCATTTTCTCGTCATAATGCTGGCCGGTATGCACCAATATGGCCTGAATGGCGGGCGTCTCGGCAAAGGCAGACATAAGCGGGGCAATTTTCATGAAATTCGGCCGCGCCCCGGCAATGACGATAATTTTCATTCGATACTAACCTTTGAGAAATTTGCAACTTATAAGCTAAGCCAATAATGGAATTAAGATTTACTAGCGAGCAAACATCCTATGGAACTTAATAACTGCTACTTCCCTGACGAAACGAAGCAGATTCATCTGCCGGCCAATTCGTGCCGGCTGACGCAGCAAACGATAAAACCATTCCAGTCCCAGTCTTTGAAATCCTATTGGAGCGCGCTCAACCGCGCCAGTTATCGTATCGAGAGTTCCGCCGATGCCTTGGCATAATTTAACATCTAAACGCGACAAATACTGATGCATCCATTGTTCCTGCCGCGGGCTGCCCAAAGCCACAAATAAAATATCCGCGTGGGAAGCATTGATTGCTTCAATCAAATTATCCATTTGCTCCGGTTTAACATATCCATTTGCGCGGCCCACAATTTGGATCCCCGGATATCTCCGGCGCAGGATTTCCACAGCGCCACGATTAACTTCTTCGCTGGC
>Ga0116193_1002189_pt1 | contig 15140 bp, 12 predicted proteins | sample AD_UKC115_MetaG_FD_89892 | JGI IMG/M metagenome (GOLD analysis project Ga0116193, IMG submission 89892) | Active sludge microbial communities of municipal wastewater-treating anaerobic digesters from Hong Kong - AD_UKC115_MetaG | ecosystem: Engineered > Bioreactor > Anaerobic > Digestate... | reverse complement strand
CGCCGTGTCTGCTTGCGCTGGCCCAAATCCTCGGCGTCACCGAACGTCAGCTGCATGCGTCGTCATCCCAGAGGTGGTGCGCCATTGTCGCCGAAAGCGGAGGAGTTGTTCAGACCTTCCCTATGAGGGACTCACTACGCGCCAGTCCGCAGATTTCGGTAGACGTTGTTCAGGACGTCGTCTTTGTCGCAGCTGGAAGACCAGCAGATGACGAAACGGTCGAGACGTTGCAGCGGCTCACCGAACGTGTTTGGCGCCGACGTCGTCTCTCTGGATTGGCCTTCGTTCCTGATCCGGCGGTGTTTCGTGTCGCATCCAATCGAAGGGTGCGCACGATCGAACATATCAAGATCGAATATCCGGAGGCCCTAGACGGCGTGCAAGTTCAGACGCAACGCAATGACGCCGGTGGAGCGACGATCACGATCCAGACAGCCGGGATCGAAAGCGATGAGATTGTGAATGAAAGCCTTAGCCACATTCGTCGACTCGCTAATTAACGCGGACGCGGTGCATGTCGCGGAGAACGCGCTGCCTTTGGTGAGCGTCTATGGCCTACAGCCTGAGTTGACTCGGCAACTTATCGCGCACTTGCAAGATGCAAACATCGCATTTCGCGTTGTTGATGCAGCGGAGCAGGAGCTCGAACGACACGCTTTAGATGCTGGTGTTGCTCCATTCTCTGTGAGCTTCTCCAAGCCCGTTTCCGAGGAAGCAGTCTGCTTTCTGAGCACCGAAGCCTTTGGTAGCTGGTTGCAGAGCCCAAGTGCGACGTCGTCGGTATGGGTCGCGGCGTGCACACAAGCATTTGCCACTGAGGCTTTCAAGGTGAGTGGTTGGGGCGAGTTGGGCACATTGGCCTCGACCTTGCCACGAAAAAGCCCGCGACGTGTTGTGCGCGACGCCAGCGGACGTTCGCTAGTGCCGTCAGATTTGCGTCCATTCCTCCTTGCAGATGGGGCGGCAATGCCGTCGGGCGATTCAGTCTATGAGGTCTGGGCGGCTCACGCGGCGGAGCAACTTGTACTCGCGTTGGCAACCGAAGTCCTACCTGACAATCGTGTCGAATTCTTGGGACCTCCGCGCCTTACCATCGCACGATTCGAGTCCGCCGACTCTCCTGAGTTGGTGGACTGGCTGGAGCCGCTGCAGGGCGCAGCGAGGTGGATATACGATGTCGAACGTGAAGTGGACCTGCGGCACAGGCTCTTTGGTCAGGAATTTGCGCGTCTTGCTTATGGCGAAACAGCGATTGGCGATGCTTTCGCGCGATGCGGCGCCTCGGCTGAAGAAGGGGCAAGGATTGCCTACAGCTTTCATGTTCATGAGATCAGCAAGGACGCACTCAAGAGTCTCTCCGATCTGCGCAAGACAGTCTCGGAGGACACTCAAAAGACCTTCGAAAGCGCGCGGCAAGTCGCTCTGAGTGCAGCCGGCGCTCTCTTCTATGCGGTATGACTTGTCGCAACTCGGGTTGCTGCGACATTGGATCCTGTTGTTTTTGATGTGCTGCTCTTGGTCGGCATGATCTACATCGGCAGTGTGGTTTCGGTGTGTCATCGAGCAATCAGGCAGCAAGTAATCTTGCGACAGGTATGGCGTTCGAAGATCTATCGCTATCTGACAGAGGAGGAGTACGGAGAGATGGTCGACAGCCCCACTCGCCGTGCCGAATCACTTCTCCTAGCGATGCTCTGGTGCATCGTGATTGTCTCGAGCGTCGCATTCGATGCAGCGGCCTGGTTTCTGTAGACTTGACAACCCTTATACTCATTCGTAGCATAAGGGTGCCGAAGGGATAGACCCCTCGGCTTCAACAACGCCATGAGGGATTCTCGTGCGCTTCGACTACCTGGTCTTCATCGGCCGCTTCGAGCCCTTCCACAACGGGCACCACACGGTCGTCACCCACGCGCTGAAGCACGCCAGGAAGCTGATCGTCCTGATCGGCTCGGCCGGCAAGCCGCGCAGCACCAAGAACCCGTGGAACGCGAACGAGCGCGAGGTCATGATCCGCGCCGCGGCGGGTGCACTGACCGATCGCCTGCTGGTTCGCGGCCTGCCCGATCACCTCTACAACGAGACCGCCTGGGTCGGCGACGTGCAGCGCCTGGTGCGCGAAGCCGTGGTGGCCGACGGCGGCGGTGACGGCGCGAAGATCGGCCTCATCGGTCGCGACAAGGACGGGTCGAGTTATTACCTGCGCGAGTTCCCGCAGTGGGAGCTGATCGACGTGCAGCACTGCGAAGCGCTGTCGGCCACCGAGATCCGCGAGCACCTCTTCAGTGGCGACGAAGGCGGACAGTTGCTGATCCGCGCGAACGTGCCGGCGCCGGTGAACGCGATGCTCGAAGCCTTCCGTCGCACGCCGGCGTTCACAAGTCTCGCGCGCGAGTTCAGCTTCCTGCGCAGCTACAAGAAAGGCTGGGAGAGCGCCCCCTATCCGCCCACCTTCGTCACGGTCGACGCGGTCGTGGTGCACTCGGGGCACGTGCTGCTGGTCCGGCGTGGCGCCGAACCCGGCAAGGGTCTGTGGGCGCTCCCCGGCGGTTTCATCCAGCAGGACGAGAGCCTGCTCGGCGGCTGCCTGCGCGAACTGCGCGAAGAGACTCGCCTCAAACTTCCGCGCCCCGTGCTCAAGGGGTCGCTCAAGGCGCAGGCCGTGTTCGATCACCCTGACCGCTCACAGCGCGGCCGCACCATCACCCACGCCTACCACTTCGACTTCCCCGCTGGCGAACTGCCGCCCGTGCGCGGCGAGGACGACGCGGCCAAGGCCGAGTGGGTGCCGGTGGCCGATGCGCTGGCGAGCGAAGAGCAGTTCTTCGAAGACCACTTCCACATCCTCGAACACTTCCTCGGCACCCGCTGAAGGAAATCGCGCCGCGCGGCCGCGCCCGCCGCGCCGGGACCGGATAGACCGCTCCCGCCTCCCAACGGAAGGAGCTTCCGTATGCGCCACCTCGACAACTTGCTGCTCAACACCGACAGCTACAAGGCCAGTCACTGGCTGCAGTACCCGCCGCACACCGACGCCACGTTCTTCTACGTGGAATCGCGCGGCGGCACCTACGAGCGCACGCTGTTCTTCGGCCTGCAGGCGATCCTGAAGGAATACCTCGCCACGCCCATCACGCACGCGATGGTCGACGAGGCCAAGGACTTCTTCGCCGCGCACGGCGAGCCGTTCAACGAAGCGGGCTGGCGCCGCATTGTGGACGTGCACGGCGGGCGCCTGCCGTTGCGCATCCGTGCCGTGCCGGAAGGCAGCGTGGTGCCGACGCACCATGCGCTGGTCACGATCGAGTCGACCGATCCCGACGCCTTCTGGTTGCCGTCGTACCTCGAAACCCTGCTGCTGCGCCTGTGGTACCCGGTGACGGTGGCGACGCAGAGCTGGCACCTGAAGCAGCTGATCCGCGAATACCTCGTGAAGACCAGCGACGATCCGGAAGGCCAGCTCCTCTTCAAGCTGCACGACTTCGGCGCGCGCGGCGTGTCGAGCGCGGAATCAGCGGGCCTGGGCGGCGCCGCACACCTCGTCAACTTCCGCGGCACCGACACGGTGTCGGGCGTGCTGACGGCGAAGGCCTACTACCACGAGCCCATGGCCGGCTTCTCGATCCCCGCGGCGGAACACAGCACGATCACGAGCTGGGGCCGCGAGCGCGAGGCCGATGCCTACGCCAACATGCTCACGCAGTTTGCCAAACCCGGCAGCCTCGTCGCCGTCGTCTCGGACAGCTACGACATCTACCTCGCCATCCGCGAGCACTGGGGCAAGACGCTCAAGGACAAGGTGATCGCCAGCGGCGCCACCGTCGTCGTGCGCCCCGACTCGGGTGAACCGGTCGACGTCGTTCACCAGTGCCTCGTGCTGCTCGACGAAGCCTTCGGCCACACGGTGAACGCCAAGGGCTACAAGGTGCTGAACTATGTCCGCGTCATCCAGGGCGACGGCATCAACCCGACCAGCATTCGCGCCATCCTGGAACGCATCACCAAGGCCGGCTACGCCGCCGACAACCTCGCCTTCGGCATGGGCGGTGCGCTGCTGCAGGGCATCAACCGCGACACGCAGAAGTTTGCGCTGAAGTGCTCGGCCGCGAAGATCGGCGGCGAATGGATCGACGTGTACAAGGCACCGGCGACGGATCCCGGCAAGCTCTCGAAACGGGGCCGCCTCACGCTCCTGCAGCACAAAGAGTTCGGCACCTACCGCACGGCGGTCGTGCCGCCGGACGCCGACCGCGTGGAGGACGTGCACCTCGAACACGGCTGGGAGCACGCGATGGTGACCGTGTGGGAGAACGGCGCGCTGGTCCGCGACTGGACCTTCGCCGAAGTGCGCGCCCGCAGCGATGCGGCCCGGTGAGGAGGACGCCATCATGCTCGGATTCCGTTATCTCAAGGCCCCGCCCACGGCCTACGTCATGCAGTACCGCAACGGCAGTCCCGTGCGCGAAGGCGCGGGCCTCGCGTTCTGGTACTTCGCACCAAACACTTCGCTCGTCTCGATCCCGGTGGCCAGCACCGAAGTGCCCTTCATGTTCCGCGAGCTGTCACAGGACTTCCAGGAAGTGTCGGTGCAGGGCTACGTCACCTACCGGGTGGCCGAACCGCAGCGCCTCGCGCAGCTGATGAACTTCACCTTGCGCGCCGACGGGAACTACGAGAGCGAAGACCCGACCAAGCTCCCGCAGCGCGTGGCGGGCACGGTGCAGGTGCTGCTGCGCTCGGCCCTGCAACAGCGCACCCTGCACGACGCGGTCGGCCAGGCTGATGCGCTGGTGTCGGCGGTGCGTACCCAGCTGCGCGATGCACCGGCACTGCGCGCGCTCGGAATCGAAGTCATCGACTTTGCGCTGATGGCGGTGAAGCCCTCGCTCGAAGCCACCCGAGCGCTCGAAGCCCCGGCCCGCGAAGCCATCTTGCGCCAGGCCGACGACGCGATCTACGTGCGCCGCAATGCCGCGATCGAGCAGGAGCGTGCGATCAAGGAGAACGAGCTCGACACCGACATCGCGGTGGAGGCGAAGAAGCGCGCGGTGCGCGAAGCGCAGCTCGATGCCGAACGCGCCGTGCTCGCGCGACGCCTCACCATCCAGGACGAGGAGATGGCGGGTCAGGTGCGGCGCGAGGAAGCGAACCAGACACTCACTGATCTCAAGACCGCCAACGCGAAGAAGGAAGCCGATGCACAGAGCTACGCGCTGAACGAGGTGCTGAAGGCCGTCGGCAGCGTCGATCCGAAGGTGTGGGAAGCCCTCGCCGTGGGCCAGCTCGATGCCGGACGTCTCATCGCCCACGCCTTTCGCGGTCTTGCGGCGAACGCGGGTCGGATCGGTGAGCTCAACATCAGCCCCGACCTGCTGCAGCAGCTGAGCCGCGGCACGAGCAAGGGATAAGGCCATGACGACCGCGGAACCGCGCTTTGTGCTGGTGACGCGACGAACCCGCCTGGACGAGCTGCTGCAACGCTACACCACGCTCGACCAGGCGCGGTTCTACGTCGAACACCTCGGCGCCGACTTCGGCGACTACCTCGCCGAGCACGCGGCCTACGAGAAGGCGCTCAAGACCGTGGCGGAGACTCTCGCTGCCTGCGGCCGCGTACAGCGGATCGAGAGGAACGTGCTGCCGACGTTCGTCTTCCCGCCGGACACGCTCGTGGTCGCGTTGGGTCAGGACGGCCTCGTCGCGAACACATTGAAGTATGTCGGCGCGCGCCCCGTGCTTGGCGTCAATCCAGATCCGAAACGCTGGGACGGCGTGCTGCTGCCGTTTGCGCCCAGGGATCTGCCAATGCTGATCCCTGACTGCGTGAAGGGTCGGCGTCCGAAGCGCGCCGTGACCCTGGCCCGCGCCACGCTCACCGACGGCCAGGTGCTGCACGCCGTGAACGATCTCTTCATCGGCCAACGCTCGCACGTCTCGGCGCGCTACGAACTTGCGTGGGGACAGCAGCGCGAACGCCAGTCCTCCAGCGGCATCCTCGTTTCGACCGGACTCGGCTCAACCGGCTGGCTGCGCAGCGTTCTCACCGGCGCAGCCGGCGTCGAGCATGGCAACGAGACCGACGAAGCACAGGGACTGCGCACGAAGGGACTCGCGTGGGATGCCGGCGAACTGGTGTTCTCGGTGCGGGAACCGTTCCCCAGCAAGACCACCGGCACGGGCCTCGTCTTCGGCCGCGTGAACACGCAGCACCCGCTGACGGTGGTCTCGCACATGCCCGACAATGGCGTGATCTTCAGCGATGGCATGGAAGCCGACGCGCTGGTTTTCCCGGCTGGCATGACCGCCACCATCGACCTTGCCGCGCACCGTGGCTGCCTCCTGCATTGACGGGAATGGAAGACCTCCTCCCACTTTCACCGCGCACTTCCACTTGCCGGATCAACCCCATCGCGCGCGTCACGTGTCTCACGTCCTGAGCCGGCGCACGGATGGAATCACGCTAGAACGCCTCTCTCACCGAACCACCTCATGACGACTCCAAGTAGCGAAAGTCTCTACGTGCGACGTGACCGCATCGCCGGCGGACTGATGGGCCTGCTCATCGGCGATGCGCTGGGCGTGCCTTACGAGTTCCACCCGCCAAACCGCTTGCCACCGCCATCAGCGATCGAATTCTCGCCACCCTCGGGCTTTCCCCGCAGTCACGGGACTGTGCCACCCGGCACCTGGTCAGACGACGGCGCGCAAGCCCTATGCCTGCTGGCCTCGCTGCTGCATCGACAGCGACTGGATCTGGGCGATTTCTCGCGCCGTCTCGTGAACTGGATGGATTTCGGTTACCTCGCCGTGGATGGGCAGGTGTTTGACGTCGGCATGCAGACGGCACATGCCATCGCCGCGCTGCGCGACGGCACGCCACCGGACAGGTCGGGGCCTGCCGCAGAGCGTGACAACGGCAATGGTTCATTGATGCGTGTGCTGCCGCTGGCACTGTGGCATCGCGGCGACGATGCAGAACTGGCCGTACTCGCCGCGGCGCAGTCCTTGCCCACGCACGGTCATCCGCGTGCGCAGGCCGCATGCGCGATGGGGTGCCTATGGGCGCGGGCCATGCTGGCGGATCATCCTTCCGCGTGGGAATGGGCGGCCACCACCTTGCGCCACGTCGGCGCCGACGCCGGACTGTCGCGCGACGAAATCGAGCGCGTGCTCGATCCGGCGAATGAACGATCCATCGAAGGCTCGGGCTACGTCGTCGACACGCTCTGGTCGGCGCGCCACGCGCTCTCGGTCGGACACGACTACGAAAGCGTCGTCCGCGCGGCCATCGCTCTCGGCCACGACACGGACACGACCGCGGCGGTAGCCGGAGGCATCGCCGGCACCCGCCATGGGTTGTGGGGCATTCCACTGCGCTGGCGCGCCGCGCTGCGCGGCCAGGACGAGCTACGTCCGCTGTTGGACGAACTGCTCCGCGTGGCTGCCCCCGTGGAACGTCATGCCGGGAGCGAAGTGCGCACCAGCCTCACCCATCCACTGCGCATCGCAGAACTTCAACTGCCGTCCGGCGGCGCCATCGGCATCACGTTCTGTCCCGGCAAGCAGCAAGGCAACGCCATGACCGGGGTCTGGCAGCGCGATCTGTCTTTGGATCTCGCAGCCATGCGGGACTGGGGCGCCAGTCACCTCGTGACACTGATCGAGGAACACGAGTTCGAAGAACTCGGTGTGAGCGAGTTGCCGCAGCGAGCGCGCGAATTCGGACTGGCATGGCACCACCTGCCCATCCGCGATGGCAGCATTCCCGACGAACGCTTCGACGCCGCATGGAAGGTAGTGGGACCGATGTTGCATGCCGCCCTCGACCAAGGTCGTCGCGTCGTCGTGCACTGCAAGGGTGGACTCGGTCGCGCAGGTACAGTCGCGGCACGCCTTCTCCTGGAGCGAGAGCCAAACCCCAACCCACAGGCCGCCATCGCGCGAATACGAGCAGTTAGGCCGAATGCTGTCGAGACGGTTGTGCAGGAGTATTACTTGGCGCGATTGATTCGATGAACAAACTTCTAAACACGATCAGCAGCAGTTTCCACTGCTACCTAGGCGGCAAGCCATGAATGAACAAGTCGGTGGTGCTCGTGATGCGGTTTGTATCAAATGGACCCTTGGCCTGGGTGAGGATGGAGTCGACAAGGATAATGACAATCCGCTGCGCCGAGCGCTTGCGAGACTTTTCAGAACAGGCAAGCCCTTCTCTCGGCTAGTTCAGGTGTTTGTCGAATTCGACGAAGGCCCCCTTCGCTGGCTCGGGGTTTTTGTACAGGGAAAGCGGACCATGTTCTTTCCAGGATTCTCATATCAGTTCGATGGCATCGAGGCGTTTCGCGGGGACTTGCTGGATATTCGGCGAGGATTTTTCCTTGATCACTTTTCGCTCGAAGCGAATCGCGCGGCTTGGCACGTCACCTCAAGGAATTCGACCGATCACTTGGGTCAGGCTCCTACGCGAAACCTTGGGGACGGGCGAGTGCTATGGTTCGGATTGAGTAGTGCAGACCATCATTGCTTCAAGCCAGTCTTGCGAACGACGCACATCGAGTTTGACTCGCCGCTAGGTGATGGCAATCGAAGGCGTGAAGTCTTCCAAAAGGCGCGAGAGGGGGCAGTCTTTCCAATTGTTTCGTTTCCTGAGTCACACGCGGACCATTTCGGAGCGCGCACGTTTTTTCACTTTTCGGCCATCGCAGGGCCTCCGGGGTTCGACACATACCTTGGCCCGAATCACGCCCCGCCGCTAGGTGGCCCGTATGCTCGGGGAGATGTCTCAACCTTGGCAGGCGAAAAGCGCTGTCGAGTACACCGGGTGAGCATTTCTCCCACGGTAGACTTGCAGCTCACAATGTTTCAGCTTGCCGGAGAATTGGTAGCGCCGATCACCTTGACTGCACCATGATCGGCTACCGGTGCTCGCCGCCGCTCAGATCATCCCGAGTTCCAGATGATCCTCAGTGAGGAAGTTCCATGGCGACGACAGCCCTCGGCTCAAGGCCGTGCAGCATGACCTTTCCCCGGGAAGCGCGGCGGCGATTTTCGAGAGCGCGCACCAAGCGATGGTTCTCGCCGATACGGTGCTGATGACTGACCTTGAGCTGGCAACGAGGGCCAAGGCGTGTGAAGGGCCAGCCGGTTAAGGCGCACTGGAAGTTCCTTGCCGCAATTGATTCACTGAGAAACACTTGTCTCTCTTTCGTACGAAAACTTGGATGAGGAGTCGGAGGATTGATGCCGTCCACGAGATCTCCAGCTGTCGCGTTGAGCCTACCTGATGGCATTGCTGCGCACTTGCCGACTGAAGTACTACATCCTTTGCAGGAAGCAATCGGGCAACTGGAGGACTGGGTTTCGACTTTGCCCAAGGAATCTCGGTACTACCTCAACATGACAATTCCAAATCGCCACCCCCCGTTTGGATCGAACGTTTCGAAGCTCGAATTGAACATTGCCGATGCGTTCTTCGACCTGCATTCTTCGTTGGCAGGTCAGTGCCTGATCAAGTCGTGGCGAGCTGCACAGTTGGTGGACGGGCTCGAGAACGCTCTTTCAACCTGGAACTTAACGATGGCGGCGATGGCCGCTCGAGCTCTGGTGGAAACCGCCAGCGCCTGGTCGATCGAGTCGAACGAATTCGCTGCGCTTTGGATGGCCACCAAGGCCAAGCGACTGAGGACGTTCACAGACATCTCTAACGTGCGCCATGACTTGTTTGTGGCCTCGATGCAAATGTCTGTCGGGACGCGACTGCCTCACATAGCCAAAGACAGCAAGATGCTTCAACGCACCAATATCCTGACTTTAGTACAGAAGGCGGCCAAGGCACAGGATAGATACCAAACCCTCTGGCAGGACTACGAGATTTTGTGCGACGCGGTACATCCGAGCTGGGGCTCATCGGAGTGCTTCTGGGCGGAAGCGGGATTTGATGATGTCAACCAATATCGGGTACTGCTGTCTCGGAGCGCCGTGGGCCAGCTAAGCAGCGACGATGCGGAGACCGTCCGGCCTGGCTCAGGCTTGTTCAGGGTGATTCTCTCGACGGCCAGCTGGGCGTGCTTAAAACTGACGGCCGATCTTCAGCGCTTCCACAGGATGTGCTGTGACATGTGCCTAACTTCCCGGATTTTTATTTTTGGCGGCCAAGACTACTGGGGCATCGTGAGCCCTCGACAGCCCGACGAAGCCTGTGCTTGCGGATCCGGGGCGGCGACCAGAGATTGTCGGCATGTTTTTGGATAGACCTATTTTCTGCCAAGCAGGCTGCTCAGACTTCCGGCGTGTCCAGCAGCGGATAGACCTAGCCTCCCTTCAAACATCAAAACCGAGGATTCCCTAATTGATTTTGCGTGACGCTATTGCCGATTGACGGCTGGCATCAGCGGCCAAGCTGAGGAAACTTTTCGGCTGCGGAATGCGCCGAGGCAAGCGCTGGTGCCCGGTTTGAAGCACGACATGGAACGGCGGAGCCCGAAGGCGGGAGGGTTCGGTAATGGTCAAAGCGCGTCCCACGCTTCGGAGCCATGCACCCACTCCGCCAAGCCACTTCAGCAACTTCATCATGTGGACCTCCATCGACCTGTGCTTCGACCCTATCAGGACGTCGGGTGCGACGAAGTTGGCCGAGAACGCAGCACTATGCGTATGAAGGCAGGTGCTCGCCCAGCCTTCCTCGATCATCGTGAACCGGAACAGCTGCTCATTGCTTCAGCAGCGCCGCCACATCCTCGATCTCGTGCTTCTTGAACGCCCAGCTGCCCTCGAAGCGCAGCTTGCCGCCGTCGGTCGGATACATCTCCCAGTCGCCGAGGCCTAGCTTGCGCTCGAAGGCTACAGCACGCGCGCCGGTCTGCAGGTTGATCACCGTGAGGCGTGAGGGCCCGTCTTCCTTCACCATCGCGATCGGTCCGGCATCCGTGGCGTACCAGCGCGCACGCCAGTAGATGTGTTCGTCGTCGTGCAGGTGCGTGTCGGTGTAGCGGTTGGCGCCGTCGTGGATCTTGAGTCCCGCGATTTCCACTGGCACCGTGTCGCCCGTCTGCAGGTTGAAGAACATCACGTCGCTGTCGGTGTTCTTGCCCAGCGTCGCCTTGGTGTACTTGAGGAAGCCGCCGGGCGAATCGTCGGCGCGCTTGCGGTAGATCAGGATGTAGCCCGTGCCGCTCACGTCGCCGGTCTGCCACGACGCAACCTGGAAGCCTTCAGGCAAGGCGTAAGGTTTGACCGCCTCACCGAACTCCAGGAAGAACAGCGCGCCGGTGCGATAACCCAGCAGCGCGCGACCCGTGAGGATGAAGTGCTGCACGGCCAGGCGCTGGCCGTCCACGCCTTCGAACTCCTGCCGGCCGGGTGACCGTGTGAGATGGCCCACCGTCACCGGCCCCATGCGCGAATTCACGTTGGCATGCTTCACGATGAAGCGGTCGCCACCGGAGGCGACGAGATAGGTCACTTCACCAGTGGCCGCGTTGGTGGCATAGGTATCGGTGGCGCCTTCCGGATCCAGCCACAGCTTGCCGTTGGCCTTGAAGCCGTCGGTGAGGTCTTCAAAGCGGGTGGGCTTGGCGTCTTCCTTTGGCGGCAGGGTCAAGGCTGTTGTGGATATTGGCGCAGCCGCCGGCCCCGGCTCCACGGCGACCGGCACTGCGGCCACGGGCGCGGCCGGTGCAGCCTGCATCCCGCCCGATCCCGTCCGCATCGCGTTCGCCGCCGCCTGGATGCCCAGCACCCGCGCCTGCGTGTGTCGGGCTGCGTCGAGTGCCGTCCGCTCCATCTCGGGCGTCAGCGTCACGCCCTGCTCCTTGGCCGCCTTGCGCATCTCGCGCAGCATCGTTTCCTCGTCCTTGGTCATTTCCTGTGCAAATGCCGGCAGCGCCAGCAGCGCAGCCAAGGCCAACGCGCACGTCCTCCACTTCCCCATTGTCCACTCCCAGTTCAAAGGCCGGCGTCGTGCCGGGTAGCGGACCATGTTTGGAACTCATAGGTAGTCCACCTGTGAGACTGTAGAGCCTAAGGTGGACGTTTTCTAGGGTGGGGCCCCATGGACCCCGCCTTCTTCCGCCGCATTGGAACCGCCCTGCGCAAGCGCCGCGAAGCGCTGGGTTTCAGCCAGGAAAGCTTCGCCGACCACATCGAGATGCACCGCACGTACTACAGCGCCATCGAGCGAGGCGAGAAGAACCTGCAGCTCGACACGCTGCAGCGGCTTTGCGCCGGACTGCAGGCGCGGGTGTGGGAGGTCGTGCGGGAGGCGGAGACTGGCAAGTAGGGCTGCCATTGAGCCGGCCCACCTGCTGTGTATCATGGTCCCACGCCGTGACGGATTAAGCGCCGATGACCCCAGCAAAGGCGGAAGCCGCAGCCCTTAAGGCGCGCCTCAAGGAATCAGGCGAGGCTTTCCCCGAAACCTTGCGCGTTCGCCTGCATCGTGCCATCAGCTGGTTCGCCCGCTCCCAGAACGAGTCAGACGACCACGACGCCCAGTTCGTGTTCCTGTGGATCGCGTTCAACGCCGCCTATGCGCGCGAGTTCGGTCAAGACGAACCCGAGCGCGAACGCCTACGGCAGTTCTTTGCGCTGCTGCTGTCGATCGATGCCGAGAAGCGCCTGCACGTGCTGCTGCACCAGCACTTCACCGGTCCCATCCGCACGATGCTGGACAACAAGTTCGTGTTCGAACCATTTTGGCGCGCGCTGCGCGAGCACGACGCCAGCAACCGCTGGGAGGAGAAATTCGCCGGCGCCCGCAAGGTCGCTCTCACGGCGCTGATGAGCAATGACACCGCCACTGTGCTGTCGGTCGTGTTCGATCGCCTCTACGTGCTGCGTAACCAGCTGATTCACGGCGGCGCGACCTGGAACAGCGGGGTGAACCGGGCCCAGGTAAAGGACGGCGCCTATATCCTGGCGGAGCTTGTTCAAGTAGTGATCGATCTGATGCTGCGCCAGCCGGAGGCGGATTTCGGGGAGATTCTCTATCCGGTTGTTTGACACAGCGGCCCAATGGATCTTTTGTCGCGAACCCTGAGACATCCGCCTTGCATTGTCACTATGGTGCAATCGAAGCACCTCTGTCGCTGACCACCGATGCCAATGCACTCAGTTCGTGTCCGTCATTGGTCCGCTACAGAGCGGTGGCAATCTGTCAGAAATTGGCTAACCTGACGAAGCGCAAGGTGTTCGGACGCGAATGATCGAGTGTCCAGGGAACCTGGGATGGAAGAGAAACAAAATTGCAGCCAAGCGAGGAAGAAATCTCAAGGGATTCAACAGTCCGAGTGGTTAGGGATGTTGACATCGGCAACCTCGGGAAGCGCGGACTTCCAAGCGGGCGCACCGCGACCGCCGACGGATGGTCTTGATGTCGTATTCGAGTCCGAAACCGAACCAGGGGTCAGCAGCGATCGACTCCAAAGTCATATTGCCCAGTCGGCAACCGTCCAGTGGGACGAATTCCCAAGTACTGACCTAGTTCGCGACGCGACGCGCGAAAGCGCAGATCTACCCGAAGCATTCTTCGCCGAGGACCTGGCATTTGGAATTGATGAGTCGGCAGTCAAATGTGGACTGCCCAGGGACTGGCCTGCCAAGCGAAAGCAGCTTATAGGACGCATACGTCATGCCCGCAAATGCGGCTTCATTCTGGAGACTGCACTTGCCGACGTTCTTCCTGAGGGACATCTAGCTCCAAATGCATTTGAAGCAGTAAGGCGCGTACTTGCTGACTCAGGAATCGAGATAGTTGAGAGTCCTCCGACTGTCCAACCACTTTCACTGGTATCGCCATATTGTGGTGGCGCGTCCTCTGCGGAGATTGTCGACACTGAGCTGTCGCCCGAGAACGGCATCAGAACAGACCCTTCCTCATTCCTGCTAGGCCAAGCTGCGAATTTGGAGCTCTTAAGTAGAGACGGCGAGCGTGCATTGGCGGAGGCCATTGCACACTCGCGAGATGCGTGGTTGAAGACTGTCTCAGGTTCGCCCGCACTCCTAACGGCTCTGCAAAATGTATTGGAAAGTGCAAAAAATGGCGAAATTCGCGCGCACGACGTCTTCGATTTGCTCAGCCAGCAAACGGTGGACTCCGAAGGGACGGCAGAGAGGCTAGAGCACCTGCTCCGCGACACCGAGGAAGGTGAGGACTACGCTTCTGACGACGAGACCAACGTCGGAGTATTGACGGAAGCGATCGCAAGCTGTTCGAAACTCGCGAGGTCGATCGACTGCGAGCATCCCTCGGCCGACTTGCAACAGGTAAGGACCGAACTGGTAAGGCTGCTAGGAAACTACAGACTGTCAGCCTTGGCGATGAGGCGCACGCTCACTTCGGGTCGAAAAATGAGCCCGGACGAACCAACGATTGAAAAGGCCACCCGACACCTGGAGCAATTACTTCAAGCTCGGGGGAAATTGATTGAAGCGAATTTCAAGCTTGTCCTCTGGATCGCCAAGAAGTATCGCTGGGCGAGTGTTCCCATGGATGATCTCGTGCAAGAAGGCAACATCGGACTGATGAAGGCGGTTGACAAGTTCGACGGACAAAAAGAGATCAGATTCTCGACCTACGCGATGTGGTGGGTGCGGCAAAGTATTGTTCGAAGCCTCGGTAACGACTCACGAACAGTCCGCCTGCCCGTCTACGTCCATGAGGCCGTTGTCAAAGTATCGCGAATCGGTTCACGGCTTGCCGGGAAGGGGTTGAACGCGTCTCCGGAGACCATTTCTGCGGAATCAGGAATTCCGAAGGATCGCGTGCGGCGACTCTTGGCCCTTGCGACCGAGCAGCTTCAATATGACCCCTGGAAACAAGAAGCGCCGGTAGAGCCCATAGATGATGAGGAGACGAAAACCATTACTGATTTTGAGACATCGCACTGCGATGACGCCTCGTCATACGCCGAAAGACTCGATGTTGCAGCGAAGATCCAGATGGTCCTGACGCAGCTATGCAGTCGAGAGCGGTTTGCGTAACCCCACGGATGTCGTAGGTTAGCGCATCACCTGCCGAGGTAGCCCCGATGTCGCACTGACCTGCCCCCCGATTTCAGTGCCAGCCTGAACTAAGTAGAGTCCGTCACGCAAGCGAGGACGGACATGAAGAAGCGGTTCACCGAGGAACAGATCATCGGCTT
>Ga0116193_1002188_pt1 | contig 15140 bp, 12 predicted proteins | sample AD_UKC115_MetaG_FD_89892 | JGI IMG/M metagenome (GOLD analysis project Ga0116193, IMG submission 89892) | Active sludge microbial communities of municipal wastewater-treating anaerobic digesters from Hong Kong - AD_UKC115_MetaG | ecosystem: Engineered > Bioreactor > Anaerobic > Digestate... | reverse complement strand
AGCGTTCATGTCTTCGGCCTTTTCGACGTTGGTCATTTGCAGGCGCGTCACATCCATGAGGACCAGCGGAAACAAATAGATGTAGGCTTCGACAGCGATTTCGTCCAAATTCTGGTCTGTGGCGTGGGCCGGAAATACCCCTGTCAATAGCGGCACAATCATAATCGCAATGGCACCGATCAAATTCTTCATCGATCCCCCTTTTCACTGTCGCAAAAGTGTCAACTCACACTATGCAACAATTACTGACCTTAGAAATTCCATATCGCTAAGGAAAGATCAGGCCCGATTGCCTTCTCGTTGTCGCAGGCACTCGGCCAATGCGATGGCCGCGGACACTGACGCGTTGAGGCTGGTGATGGGGCCGGTAAGGGGGATGCGCAGGTGGAAGTCCGAGTGCTGGCGCACCAGGTGGCGGATGCCTTTGCCTTCGCTGCCGATGACAAGGACAATGCGCCCTTTGAGGTCGGCTTCCCACAGGGTCTGCGGGGCGTCGGCGTCAAAGGCGGCAATCCAGAAGCCCAACTCTTTTAGTTTTTCAAAGCTACGGACCAGGTTGGTGACCTGGATGAGGTCAATGTATTCCATGGCGCCGGCGGCGCTTTTCATGGAGACGGCCGAGATGGGCGCGGCGCGATCCTTGGCGTACAGCACGGCCGACGCCCCACAGGCGGCCGCCGAGCGAACGATGGCGCCAAAATTGTGCGGGTCTTCGACGCCGTCCAGTGCGACAACCACGGCGTCTGGCGCAATAGACCGCTTCGCCCATTCCTCCAGCGTGGCGATGGGCAACGGGTCCGCCTCGAGCACCACCCCTTGATGAACGGCTCCGGCCGCCAGCGCATCCAAATAACGCCGCGAACATTCCACGACCGGCACCCGCGCCTCATGCACGATGCCCTCCAGGCCCTTGGCGCCCTCCAGCACGTACAGCCTGCGGGCCGCGCGTCTTTTGGCGCGGAGACACTCCTGCACCGGAATCCGGCCAATCACTTTATCGGACAAACTGTCAGCGCGCTTCGAGTTCATGAACCTCAATCAATTTTTCGACGCGATAATTAATGCTGTCGTTATCCGGCACGCGCGTGTCCTTCTCGTGCGCCTTGACAGCCATGCACTCGCGCAATAACGCAACGGATCGCCGATAGTCGCCAAGCTTTTCAGCGCATCGCGCCATTTGATACTTGTTGTACCAAACGTTTTTTCCTTCGGGATACCGAGTCGCGCCCGCTTCGAAGATGAACAGGGCTTTCTCGTACTTGAAAAGCATCATGCTGTATTTTCCAAGCCACGAAAGGCCCGCTTCATTGCGCGCGTCCTGCGCGACGTCCACGCCGGGCGTGCCCGCCGTAAACTTGTTGAACATGAAGTTCACACCCGAGCTGGTCAACAGCCATCCGACAAGAACAATGACTCCAATAATGACAGGCCACTTTAACCCAGAGAGATTCATGACGTCATCCTTTCACAACAGACCGTTATGATTGCTCCAAAACTCAATGCTAAAAACCGATGATGCTGAGAACTGTCCGCGTCAGATTGCCAAGCACCGGCACGTTGAACTTAATACCGACAAAGCCAATGGCAATCAGGACAGCAGCAAACACCACCATTTTTTTGATAAACCGTCCGAGTTTCCCGCCTCCGGTGGAGTAGTGTGTGCCGCGATCGATTTCCTGCGCGCGCTGCATGAAGGTGTCGTTCTTCTGTTGGCAGGTTTCGCTACAGTACTTGCCTGACGCGACCGAGACCACGCACGTGTTGCATACCGGCTTGCCGCACATCTTGCACCGCGCCACCGCCTCGTACGAGGGGTGGTTTATACAACAAGAAAGTCTACCTTCTGCCATAGAACGCCTCCTCTTTTTAATCGCGCGCTTTAGACTGGATCTCCTCTTGGATCTTGGCTATGAATGCATCGGTGCTCATCGAACCGAGATCGCCCTGACGGCGGTGGCGCACGGCCACGGCGTTGTTCTCACGCTCACGGTCGCCGACAACCAGCATGTACGGGACCTGCTGCGTCTGCGCGAGGCGAATCTTGTACTTCATCGTCTCGTCGCTGGCGTCGACCTCGGAACGGATGCCCAGGTCAAACAGGCGGCGGTGGACCTCGTAGGCATAATCGGCGTGCGCTTCGGCAATCGGAATGATCACAACCTGCACGGGCGACAGCCACACCGGGAATGCGCCGGCGAAGTGCTCAATCAGGATGCCCAGGAAACGCTCGATGGCGCCGTAGATCACGCGATGGACCATCACGGGCCGATGCGCCGCGCCGTCCTGGCCGATGTATTCGAGATCGAACTTCTCCGGCATCGCAAAGTCGAGCTGGATGGTCGCGCACTGCCACGAACGCTTGAGGCTGTCGCGGACATGAAAGTCGATCTTCGGACCATAGAACGCGCCGTCGCCTTCGTTGATCTTGAACGGCAGGCCTTTGGCCTCGAGCGCGCTGCGCAGGCTCGAGGTCGCCACGTCCCACATCTCGTCCGAACCAATGGAGTTCTCGGGCCGTGTACTCAGCTCGACCGAGTATTCCAGGCCAAAAATGCCGTAGACATAGTCCACGAAATCGATGATGCTTGAGACTTCCTGCTGAATCTGGCTATCCATCATAAAGATGTGGGCGTCGTCCTGGGTAAACATGCGCACGCGCGAGAGGCCATGCAGCACGCCGGATTTTTCGTGGCGATGCACGATGCCCAGTTCGGCCCAGCGCAGCGGCAGGTCGCGGTACGACCGCATCCGGCTCTTGTACACCAGCATGCCGCCCGGACAGTTCATCGGCTTCACGGCCACGTCCCGTTCGTCAATCTTGGTGAAGTACATGTTCTCTTTGTAGTGGTCCCAGTGCCCGGACTGTTCCCACAGGCTGCGGTCCAGAATGATCGGCGTGCGCAGTTCGCCGTACCCGCGCTTGCGGTGCTCTTCGCGCCAGAACCCGAGCAGCTCGTTGAGCATCACCATGCCCTTCGGGTGGAAGAAAGGGAACCCCGGCCCCTGCTCGTGAAAACTGAACAGGTCAAGCTGTTTGCCCAGCTTGCGGTGGTCACGCTTTTCGGCCTCGGCCAGGCGCTCGAGGTGCTCGTCGAGGTCTTTCTTTTTCGGGAACGCCGTGCCGTACACGCGCTGGAGCATGGGGCGGTTTGAATCGCCGCGCCAATAGGCGCCCGCCAGGCTCAGCAGTTTAAAGGCCTTGATCCGGCCGGTCGACGGCAGGTGCGGCCCGCGACACAGGTCAATGAACCCATCGTGCTGGTAGGTGGTAATCGAGCCGTCTTCGAGCGCTTCAATCAGTTCAACCTTGTAGGTCTCCTTACGGTCGCCGAAATATTTCAGGGCGTCGGACTTGGAAATCTCTTTGCGTTCGAACGGCAGGTCTTCCTGCACCACTTTGCCCATTTCGGCTTCGATGGCCGCAAAATCTTCTTCGGTCAACGGCGGCTGCGTCTCAATGTCATAATAAAAACCGTCTTCAATCGACGGACCAATCGCAAATTTCACGTCCGGGCGCACCCGCATAATGGCCGACGCCATCACGTGTGATGCGCTGTGCCGGAAGATGTCGCGCCCCTCTTCGGAATCAAACGTCAGGATTTCGATTTTGTCGCCGTCGTTCACCGTCGTAGTCAGCCCGCGCAGCTCCCCGTTAATCTTGCCGCCCAGCGCCTCTTTGGCCAAGCGCGGGCCAATCTTTTCGGCGACGGACAACACACAACTCCCTTCGGGCATCTCAAGCTCCGAACCGTTGGGCAACATGACACGAATTGTACTCATACGAACTCCTGACGCAATCGCTTTGCTAGTTTTACATCCAACAATAAATCAATATTTCCGAAAATGAAAATTCTTCCGAATACGTCATATTAGCACATTTCCCGCACAGACGCATTTACCCCGAGGGACTTTATTGAAGATGGCGGTACAGTCTAGGCCGACTGTTTGCCTATCGAAAACAGGCTGGCCAGGTAGTCCTTGCTCCATTCCTGGACGTCGTCAATGAGCGTGTAGAGCAGCGGCACAACCACCAGCGTCAGCATCGTGCCCCCGACCAGCCCGCCGATGAAGGCCCGGCCGAGGCTCACGTAGGAGACGGCGCTTTCGGTGTTGGTGCTTAATGCAATGGGCACGCAACCCAAAATCGTCGTCAACGCCGTCATGATCACCGGGCGGAATCGGTCGCGCCCGGCCTGGACGATCGCGTCCAGCCGGCTCTGTCCCTCGTTTCGCAGGAAGTTGATATGGTCGACGATGACGATGCCGTTTTTCACAATAACGCCCACCATTAACACGCAGCCAATGAGCCCCACCGTATCCAGCGGCGTCGCTGTCATGTAGAGCGTCCAGTAGACACCAACGAACGCCAGCGGAACCGTCACCAAAATGGAAATGGGCAGAAAGACCGATTCAAACAGCGCGCTCATCACGATGTACACCAGTATCAACGCCAGGAACAGCGTCGTAATATAATTGGACTGATTCATTTCCAGCTCCACCAATTCGTCTCCGTGGTCTACTGAGTACCCCAGCGGAAGCTGAAAATTATCGATGAGCTGATCAAGTTTCTTTCGCACGCCGGTGAGATCTTTGGCATCGGTCTTGATCGTCAACGAAAGAACATTTTTCCCGTCAATGCGTTCAACGGCGCTGGGACTGTCCGCCTTGGTGTAGTTGACCAACTGGCTTAAAGGGACCAATCCGCCTTTTTCGCCCATCGTGGCCACATTGTCCAGGTTATCGCGGTTCTTTCGGTCCTCCTCGCGAAACTGCGCCCAGACCCGATATTCGCGTCCGGCCTGCTTGAGGTTAGGCAACCGGTTGCCCCGAAGCGCCATATCCACCGTGCGCGCAACCACCAGCGGTGTCACGCCGGCCTGCTGCGCCCGCGCCTCGTCTATCTGTAGCTGATATTCCTGCCGTTGAGTCTCGGTATTAACCGTCACCTCCTGAATGTCCGGCAAGGCCGCAACCAATTCCTTGAGCCGTTGGGAGTACTCACTGAGCAGTTTGGAATCATCGCCACGCAACCGCAGAGACAGGCTGTTGGCGGATCCGCCCTCCTGGCCGCCGTGCGGCAACCACAGATTAATTCGGCAGCCCGGTATGCGCTTGGGCAATCGCGCCGTTAGAATATCGATCACTTCCTGCGTCGTGTATGGCTTCGTTTTGGCCGGATCCTTTTCGAGATCCTCTTTGGTGTTCAAATAAAGATCAATCGAGCCGCCGGACGCGGTGCTCATGGCGAAGACGTTCCTGATGCCCAATTCGTCCCGCTGAAGATTTACCGCACTCTTAATTTCACCGAAAATTTGGTCGGCCATGTCGCTGGTGAGTGTTTGGTCAAACTCGATTTTCAGGTTGACCTCCCGCATGTCCAGTTCGGCCATTTGCTTCATGCCCACCTTCTGCATCGGAACGGCCACCGTCATCGTCAACACCAGGATTACCAGCGCCGCGGACTCCACGCGCTTGCGCATCACCAGACGCAGGACGCGCGCGTACACTTCAATCACCGCGTTGAGCGGATGTGTCTTAAGCAGTGCCAGCCAATTGGTCTTCGCGTCCGGCTCGGCCGCATCTCCAGTCTTGAAGAGATACAACCGCGTCTTGGGCTTACGCATGCGGCTCAGCACCAGCGGAATAATGGTCAGCGCGGTCAGCAGGCTCCCCGCGAGTGCCATAGTCATCGGCCACGCAAACTGCTTCATGAACACCGGCATCTGACCGCCTTCCATGTACAGCACCGGCACAAACACCACCGCCGTCGTCAAGGTCGCCGCCGTAATCGCCACCCCCACTTCCTCGGCCCCGCGGCACGCCGCCTCCACGCTGTCCAATCCGTGCTGGTAATAGCGGTAGATGTTTTCCAGCACCACGATCGCGTCGTCCACCAGCATGCCGACCGCCACAATGAGCGACATCATCGTGATCACGTTGAGCGTCATGCCGGAAAAAAACATGAAGACAAACGCGCCGATCAGCGAAATGGGCATCGACAAGGCCACCACCAACGTGGGCGCCAATCGAAGCAGGAACAGAAAAAGGACCAGCGTCGCCAGGATAGCGCCCGTCTGCCCCGCATCAATCAACCCGTTGAGCGCCGACAGGATCATCTTGGACTGATCAAAGAACACAAGCTGATCAAACCCCGCCATCTCCGGGTCCGCCTTCAGGCGTTCCAGTTCGTCTTTTATAGCCTGGCAAACGTCCACGGTGTTGGCTTCAGATTCTTTGCTGATGATAACGAACGCGCCGCCTTTGTCATCGACGTCGTACCGCCCTTCCGGGTCGCGCGACCGGAAGCTCACCTCCGCCACGTCACTGATGCGCAGCGCGTTCGGGCCAATTACAATGTCGCCAATATCCTCAGGCCGGCGAAACTCATCGGCCACCCGCAGATAATATTTGGTGGTGCCTTCGGTGAGCTCACCCGCCGGAAAATTGATGTTGGCCGACTCCAGCATGTTGACCAGATTGAATAATCCCACGTTGTGTGAACGCAGTTGGTCCTGATCAAACTCGATCAGCACCTCGTCCTCGGGTTTGCTGGTATGGACCCGCACTTCGGCCACCCCGTCCAGTCGCGCCAGCCGCGGCTGAATCACCGTCCGGATCAGATGCGACGTGTCGCGCTCTTCCCCTGCCCGAAACAGACCCAGCGCCATCACCGGCATCGAATTGGAGCTGTGGCGGTAGATCATCACCCGTTCCACCTCGTGCGGAAGCACCAGTTTGAGCCGCTCGATCCGATCCCGCACTTCCGCGGACGCTACCGACATGTCGGTGTTGCTTTCAAACTGCATCCCGACGCGACAACCGCCCGTGTCTGACGTGGTACTGATGCGCCTCACCTGCGGCACCGTCCCGAACTCCCCCTCGGCCGGTATCGCAATTTCCTTCTCCACCTGCTCCGGTGTCGCGCCCGCGTACGGGATCATGACCGTCAGGAACGGAAAGTCCATCGACGGCAGAAAGGTCAGCGGCAACCGCGTGCAGGAAATGACACCGAGCCCAACAAGGGAAATGGTGAGCATGATGACGGTAATCGGGTGTTTCAGCGCCAGTCTTGGCAGCGACATTTTCATGACTTCGCCGGACGGTCTTTGCCGCCAAACATGTAGTAGACAATCGGAACTATGTACAGCGTCAAGAGCGTGGCCACCGTCAGGCCGGACACAACCGTGATGGCCAGCGGCTGGCGCATCTCGGCGCCTTCGCCCGACCACAGCGCCATCGGCACAAGCCCGAGAATGGTGGTAATGGCGGTCATCAACACGGGGCGTAGCCGCGCCTGGCCGGCTTCCACGATAGCCTCTTCCATGGATTTGCCCCGGGCTCGAAGCTGGTTGATGTAGTCAATGAGTACGATGCCGTTGTTGACCACAATGCCCACCAGCACCAGGCCGCCAATAAACACCACGACACTGAGACTGATCCCTAGCGCCGTGAGCGTGTAAATGACGCCGATGAGGGCCAGCGGGACCGTAAACATGACCAGGGCCGGGTGAATCAGCGATTCGAACTGGCATGCCATGACCACATACACCAAAAACGCGGCCAGGAACAGGGCAAACCAAAGGCTGCTAAACGACGTCTGCAACTCGCGATTCTGGCCGCCCAGCACAAACACATAATCCGCCGGCTTATGGACCGCGGCCAACCGCCGCTGAATCTGGTCTGAGACGGCCCCCAAGTCAATGCCCGTCACATTTGCCTGAATCAGTACGACCTGGCGCTGATCGATGCGACGAATTTCGCTGGGGCCGTCTTTGACGGTAATGTCGGCCACTGCCGAAAGCGGAATCGGGGGGTTCTTCTCCACAATCGAGACCCGGCGGAGATCCTCCAGGCTGCTGAGTCTGCCCTGATCGGACCGCACGCGGATGTCCACCTTATCGCCGCGCCGGCTGAATTGCGTCGCCACATCGCCCTGCACTTCCGTTCGAAGCCGTTGCGCCACAGTAAACGGCGAAATGTTTCGCGCGGCCAGAAGATCACGATCCAGTTCCACAATGATCTCAGGATAACCGCGCTTCACGCTCAGCTCCGGGTCTTTCAACCCTTCGATGTTTGAAATGGCCGCCAGCGCGTCCTCACCAATCTGCTTCAGTTCATCGAGGTCGTCCCCCCGAATCTGCAATTCAACGGCCGTCTTGAAACTGAAAAGCGCCGGCAGCGTGAACGTAATTTCGTCCGATGAAACCGCCGCGATTTCGTGCCGAAGACGCTCGATGATTTCATCCTGGCGCTCGGAGTTTTCTTTGGGATTTTTCAGAACCACTGTAAACTGTGCGATGTTTTCGCCGCGCTCGCCGCTGGCTTTGCTTTTCTCGCGCCCAATGTCCACCGACACCGAAGCCACGTCCGAGTCCGCCACGACGATTTGTTCAAGCTGCTTGGCACGCAACTCTGTGTCTTCCAGGCGTGTCCCCGGCGGAGCCTCCATATGAATGCCAAACTCACCCTGTTTGAGCGGGGGTATCAGTTCCTGGCCCAGCGTCGTTGAAACGTACGCCGCATGAAGGGCCAGGCCCACCATAACGGCAAACGCCACGGGCGCTATATGCAGCGATTGTCTGAGAGTGCGGCTATAGACGCCTCGAAAGGATGTGAAGGCGGCATTGAAACCATCGAGCGGAAGGGACGCGATTCGCCCTATCGTCTTTCGGCCCAGAATGACCAGCGCGATAACAATCAGCGACGCGGCAAACAGCGCGGTAATGATCATTTCACGAAGGCCGCTCAAACCAATCTGAAGCGCCGCCACCGTCAGGATAAAGGGCAGCAAGGCCAAATGACCTACGCAGCGCGCGATCGCCGCGAGCGACGGCTCATTGGCCACATTACGCAAAGATGTGTATATCGGGGTCAACGAGTCTTGGATGGTTTTGCATGTCCACGTCCAGGCGTGGCGAACGCCATAGGGAAGGCTCGAGAGCGCGGCTGCCCACCGGCTCTGCGGCCGGCTGGCCCTGGCCGTCCTGTACGCCCGGAGCACCCAGATGGCATCCCGCTGGTGAGACAGGTTCAATCCGCCGCCGGACACCAGCACCGGGTTCAGGTACAGGGCCGTCAACAGGGACGCCAACAGCGAAAACGTTACCGTCAGCGCAAGGTCGCCGAAAATCTGGCCCGCAATGCCTTCCACAAACGCGATGGGAAAGAACACGGCCACCGTCGTCAACGTGGACGCCGTCACGGCGCCCGCCACTTCATGCGTTCCACGCTGCGCGGCATCTTTTAAGCTGTCGCCTTCCTCACGGCACCGGAAGATGCTTTCCAGCACGACAATCGAATTGTCCACCAGCATGCCCACGCCCAGCGCCAGGCCGCCTAACGACATGATATTCAGCGTGATGTCCCGCATGAACATTGGGATAAATGTGGTCATGATGGATATCGGTATCGCCAGGCCTATCACCAGCGTGCTGCGCCACTCGCGCAAAAACAGGTACAGAATGGCCAACGCCAGCAGCCCGCCCATGACGGCCGAATCCTTGACTTCCTTAATCGCCCCCTCAATAAATCGGGCCTGTTCGCTGACGAGGACGAACCGGGCGTTGGGCGGCAGATGCGCCTGGATCGATTTGCGAAGTTTCTCCATCGGGCTGTCCGGCAGCGTGATGCCTTTGGCGGCCGCCTGTTTCTTTTGCTCTTCGGCCATGCGCGCGACGATGCCGCTGAACACGGTCGCGGGACGTTCAAAGCCCAGCGCTTCCTTCAGCTTGTTGCACACCTCAACCGTGTTGGCGTCGCCCTCTTTATAGATGTCCAGCGCCACCGCCTCCGCGCCATTGATCCGGACGATGGTTTCACGTTCCTTTTGGCCGGCCGTCACATCCGCTACGTCGATCAAGCGTACCTGGCGGCCGTTGGGCGCGCCGACGATGCTGTTGCGAATCTCGGTTATGTCTTCAAACTCATTGAGCGTGCGGACCAGATATTCGCTCTTGCCTTCCCGCAAGCTTCCGCCGGAAAGGTTGATGTTTTGCTGCGCCAGGACCGTGGCCACCTCCGTCAGAGAGATGCCCAGCGTCTTGCACCGCTCCGAATCCACCAGGACCTGAATCTCCTCCTGGGCCCCGCCTTTTACCAGCGCCTGGGCGATGCCCGCTTCAGCTTCAAGGTCGCTCTTGATGCGCCGCTCGGCCGCCTCACGGATGCTCATCAGCTCGCGCATGGCCAGCTCACTGCGATACTGGGGGTCCGCAATGTCCGAAAAATCTGACCCCGCAATCGCTACGCGCATGACGGGATCCAGCGACGGATCGTATCGAAGGATAACCGGTTTTTCCGTGATTTCCTTGGGGGGCTCAAACAAATCCAGCCGATCGCGCACTTCCTGGAGGGCATCGTTCATATCCGTCCCCCAGGTAAATTCCAGCACGATCTCGGAAAGCCCCGGCGAGGACACGCTGCTGATGGAAACCATCCCGTTGACGATACTCAGCGTCTCTTCGAGCGGACGCGTCACCAGTTTCTCGACGTCTTCGGGGGCGGCCCCTTCGTATTCGGTGCGGACCGTCAGCGTGGGGTAGGAGATGTCGGGCATCAGCGTAATCGACAGCCCTTGGTACGACTTCCAGCCCAACACCACCAGCGTCAGGAAAAGCATCACCATCATGACGGGGCGCCGGATGGCGAGACTGTAGTGTTTGGGTTGGTTCAAATCAGGCATAGTCGTTTGGCTGTTGGGCCCCCAGTCGGCAACGGTTTGGACATGCTATTTTATTTGGCCTGCCTGGGCGGCCTTGCTTTTGGCCGCTTCGATAGCGTCGGCCGGATTCATCCCGATGTTTTTCATCAACTGCTCGTTGGCATTTGTGATGCTCACCTTTGCTCCGGGCTTGAGCGCATGCTGTCCCAGCACCACCACAGGCGCATCGTCGGGCAGCTCAGACAGTATCTCCACATGTTGCGCGTCTTCCAGTCCTGTCATCACTTCAAGCCGGTTGGCTATCAAGCCATCTTTTTTCTCAGCCGGCCCCTCAGTCAGCCCGGCCTCCACTGGCGCGGCCGCCGCACCGTCCGTGTTCACGACAAAAAGATATTTGCGCGCGTTTTCCTCGATGATGGCTTCACGCGCCACCAAGAGCGCATTTTCGTGCGTGTCCAACACAACGCTCACGCGGGCAAAGGCTGCTTCATGAAGGGCCGCTCGCGTGTCGCGATCAAAGTCCAAAACCACTTTGACCGTACCGCTCGCGGCGTCCACGCCCGGATTGATCCGGCGCACGGTCACAGCAAATGTCTGGTCGCCCAGGGCGTCGATGGTGCAACTGGCCGTCTGCCCCACCGCCAAGCGCGGCCGCTCTTTTTCCGGCACGTTCACCACCAAAATGAAACTCTCCGGATCAACCAGTGTAAACGCCGGCGTCCCCGCGACGGTCATCTGACCTTTTTGGATATTGCGCTTGGTGATGATGCCGCTGATGGGCGCGCGGATCGTACGCTTGTCCAGCGCGACCTTATGCGTTTCCAGGGCGGCTGTGGCTTGCTCGTACGCGAAACGCGCACTGTCGCGCTCGGACCGCGAACCAATGCCCTCGGCAAAACTTTGTTCGGCAATCTCATAGGACGTTTTGGTCTGCCGCACTTGGACTTCAGCCTGCCCAATGGCCGCCAGCACGTCGTCCTTGGCCAGCTCCGCCAGAATTTTTCCCGCCTCGACGCGATCGCCTTCCTCGGCATTGACTTGGGTGCATTCCGCCACGGCTTCCGCCATGATGTTGACGCACCGCTCGGCCTCTACACGGCTGACCGTATCCAGATGCGACGAAATCGGTCCGCGCACCGGCAGGCGCGCCTCGACAGGAATGATCAGCTCAGGTTCGGCGGCAGCCGTTTCAGTTGGGGAAGCAGGCGCTGGCACATCAGACGACGCAACCGGTTTGGACTGGCTGCAACCAACAAAGACCAGCAAGACATTTACAAGCAGTATGAAGATCGATTTTGGCATGTGAAACATCTGCGACCCGCCCCCTTGTTGCTAGTGCCGTAAATGTCAACTCTAAACGTGAAAAAGACGGAGCAGATCGCTCTGCTCCGTCACACTGTGCTCTTCAACTTACTCTTCCGCTTTGAATTCGCCCATCTCGACCAATTCAATGCGCGCCATCGGAGCCGCATCGCCCGCACGGTTGCCCAGACGAAGAATGCGTGTGTACCCGCCCGGACGGGTCGCGTAGGCCGGACCAATGGTCGTGAACAACTGACGCACGGCTTCTTCATCGCGCAGTTTGGCGAACGCGTTGCGACGATTGGCAACGCTGTCCACTTTCGCCAGCGTGATAATCGGCTCGGCAAACATCCGCAACTCTTTGGACTTCGCCACGGTGGTTTCAATCGCGTGGTGGTGGAAGAGGGCCACGGCAAGGTTCTTGAGCGTGGCCTTGCGATGGGCCATCATCCGGCCAAGCCGTCTGCCTGCTTTACGATGTCTCATGATAACACTTCCTTTGCTTTGCAGAAGGCGGTAATCCCGCCGCTAATTTATCCTATCCGCTCAACGCGGCCCAATTATTCCTCGTCTTCCTCTTCTTCGTACTCTTCATCCAGCACTTCAACCGCCGCCATCACCGGCCGGGAGATTTCCATCGACGCCGGCAGCTTCATGCCCAGCGACAAGTCCATCCCCTGCAAGATGACTTTGATCTCGTCAAGCGACTTCTTGCCGAAGTTCGGGAACTGAAGCATTTCCTGCTCGGACCGGCCAACCAAGTCGCCGATCGTGCGGATGTTGGCCGCCTTGAGGCAATGCGCCGCGCGCACGCTCAGTTCAAGCTCTTCCACCGGACGCGACAAGGCCTGTGTCAGCGCGCTGTCTTCGGCACTGCCCGCACCGGCGTCTTTGCTGTCTTCGGATTGCTGTTGCACAAAGATCTTCAGATGCTCCATGACCAGCTCAGCCGCTTCCTGAACGGCCTGCTGCGGAGCGATAGACCCGTTGGTCCACACATCCAGGATCAGCCGGTCGTAGTCCGTCTTGTGCCCCACACGCGCATCTTCCACGAAGAAGTTCACTTTGGTCACCGGGGAGAAATTGGCATCCAGATAAATCGTCCCCAACGGCGCATGCTCGAGTTCAAAGTTGTCTGCCGTGATATAGCCGCGGCCCCGAGCCACTTTGATTTCCATTTCAATCGTGGCCGTCTTCGACGTGGCCGTAAAGACCACCAATTCCGGATTGAAGACTTCCACGTCCGCCTTCTTAAATAATTCGCCCGCCGTAATTTCACCCGCACCCTTGTGCGTGAACGGGAAAATGATCGAATCATCCTTGTTCAGCGACAGTTGGCACCGCTTCAGGTTCAACACCACATCCGTCACATCTTCTTTGATGCCCGGAATGGCGCTGAATTCATGTTGTATGCCTTCGATCCGAATGGCCGTCACCGCGCTGCCTTCCAGCGACGCCAACAGCACACGGCGCAGCGTGTTGCCGATGGTCGTACCGTAGCCGCGTTCAAACGGTTCCACGACAAACCGCGAATGCTTGTTCGTCGCGCCCTGTTCAAGCCGTACCCATTTCGGAATCGTGAATTCTCTTGGTATCATCTATCTGAGCCTTTCACCAGTGGCCTGCATTTTGAGAGGTTGTACTATCCTCGTTGTCCTACAAAATCCAGAACCTGTCCTACACGCGGCGGCGCTTGCGCGAACGGCACCCGTTGTGCGGGATTTTCGTCACATCTTTAATCAGGGTCACATCCAGCCCGGCCGCTTGAATGGCACGGATGGCGGATTCGCGCCCTGCCCCTGGACCATCAACATACACGCGCACCTCTTTCATGCCCGCTTCCAGAACTTTTTTGGCCGCCTGCTCGGCCGCGAGCTGCGCGGCAAACGCCGTGCTCTTGCGCGAACCCGAGAAGCCGACCTGGCCAGCGCTCGACCAGCCAATCACATTGCCTTGCGTGTCGGTGATCGAAACGATCGTGTTGTTAAAGGTTGCAAGGATGTGCGCTACACCGGAGGTGATGTTCATCCCGACGCGGCGTTTCTTTGTTACTTTGGTCTTTCTTTTCTCTTTGGCCACGTTTCAGTGCCTCCTATTTCTTTTTAATGGTGGTGCGACGCGGTCCCTTGCGCGTGCGTGCGTTCGTATGCGTGCGTTGACCCCGAGTCGGCAGACCGCGTTTGTGGCGGGTGCCCCGGTAGCAGTTGATGTCCATCAACCGCTTGATATTGGCGGTGACTTCCCGGCGGAGATCACCTTCCACTTTGTAATCATTTTCAACGGTCCGCGCGATCTTGCTGACTTCTTCGTCAGTCAAGTCACGCACCCGTTTGGTCGGGGTCACGCCAGTCTTGGTCAGGACTTCGCGCGAGCGCGCCGGTCCGATGCCATAAATCGACTGAAGTGCGACTTCGACTTGCTTTTCGCGGGGGAGGTCGACGCCTACTACACGTGCCATGCTCTACATTCTCCTAACGTTATACTTAACTTTGGGCCGCGGGAGTTACAGCGGTCAACCCTGTCTCTGTTTGTGCTTGGGATTCTCGCAGATGACGCGGATGCGGCCATGGCGTTTGATAATCTTGCACTTTTCACAAATCTTTTTCGTAGAACTACGGACTTTCATCTCTCGCTCCATCCAGATGGCAACGCCGCGCTGCGCTGGGCTCCGACAAGAAGCGCCACGGTCGCGGCAACTAATCTACTTAAACCGGTACGTGATCCGACCCCGGGTCAGATCGTACGGCGACATCTCCACTTTGACCTTGTCGCCCGGCAAAATCCGGATAAAATTCATCCGCATCTTCCCGGAAATGTGCGCCAGGATCACATGCTTGGCTTTGAGTTCAACCCGGAACATCGCATTGGGCAGCGCCTCAAGCACCGTTCCTTCGACTTCTATCGGTTCCTCTTTATGCATTCTATCTTCTAATCTAACCCATGCCCCAAGGGCGTTTATCCGACGCCGACAATACGTCGGCCGGCCCTTCGGTCACCGCAATACTGTGCTCGAAGTGGGCGCTGGGCTTGCCGTCGGCCGTCACAGCCGTCCAATTGTCCTTCAACACTCTCACATCATACGTGCCGGCGTTCACCATCGGCTCAATCGCCAGGATCATACCCGGCTTGAGCTTCGGCCCTTTGTTCCCAATCACAAAGTTCGGCACCTGCGGGTCTT
>Ga0116193_1002186_pt1 | contig 15141 bp, 12 predicted proteins | sample AD_UKC115_MetaG_FD_89892 | JGI IMG/M metagenome (GOLD analysis project Ga0116193, IMG submission 89892) | Active sludge microbial communities of municipal wastewater-treating anaerobic digesters from Hong Kong - AD_UKC115_MetaG | ecosystem: Engineered > Bioreactor > Anaerobic > Digestate... | reverse complement strand
GACAATGCCCACTCCGGCATTGTCGAAAATGGCGCGCAGCCGTTCCTCATTCAGCCGCAGCTCTTGCTCCACCTTTTTGCGCTGGCTGATGTCCAGCACGAAGGCAACGCCCTCATAACGCCGTTCATCGAGCATGGCGGCACCAATGATAATCGGAATTCGTTTGCCGTCTTTGCGAATAAACTCCTTCTCATACGGCGTATCCACGCCGCGGTCGCGTAATTCCTGCATGGCAAATTCATCAAGAGGGCTGTATTCAGGCGGAGTCATCTGCTGCCATTGAACGCGCCCTGCGCGCACATCCTCCTTGGTGTATCCCACCATTTGCAGGAACTTGTCATTGGCGTCGGTTATACCGCCATCCATCGTCCAGTAGATCGTCCCGACCATGTCGGATTGAAAAAAGACGCGCAAGCGCCGTTCGCTTTCCTTCAGACGCTGTTCGGCTTGCTTGCGCTCAGTGATGTCCAGCAAGATGCTCAGCACCGCCTCTTCGCCCTCCACTGAAAGAATCTCGGCCGAAAGAAGGGCGAAGAAGGATTCGCCGGAGCGGCGCACCATGGTTTGTTCCCAATCATGCAGCGAGCCACCATGTTCTTGCAGCTGCCTGATGTATTCCTCGCGATCCTGCGCCACGGGCCAGATGCTGAAATCCAGGGATGATTTGCCGAGCACTTCATGGCGCTGGTATCCGAACATGCGCTCCCATGTTTCATTCACTTCCAGAAACACGCCATCCTTCACGCGTGTCAGAACAATGGCCGCCGGATTCATCGAAAACGTCTTGGCGTACTTTTCTTCCGATGTACGCAAGGCGTCATAGGCCTGACGCACTTGCGTGATATCACGCGCCACCACGACAGCTCCGGCGATCTTTTCATCCTCATCGCGAATGGGGGCAAAACTATAGCTGCCAATCCAACTCTCGCCCGTATCCTTTCGACGTATTCGGAATTCCGCATTGGCAACTTTTTCGCCGCGGAAAGCGCGTGAAAGAGGCCACTGGTTTACCGGCGCCAACTCGCCATTGGAAAAATAAACCTCAAAAATATCAGGATATTCATTGAATGACCTCGCACACTCTTCTTTGCTGGCGAAGCGATGGAATGTGGCAAAGGCATCGTTTAACTGAATGAAATTCCCTTTCATATCGGTGATGGATACCGCATCCGTCATGCTGGCCAGCGCCGCCTCCAGTTTCGCGCGGCTCTCGGCCAGATCATGCTCCACCTGTTTGCGTTCGCTGATGTCTTCAATGACAGCGATCTCAAAATCGGGCTGCCCCTTGGCATCACGCACCATTGATAACGTCAATCGAGTCCAAACAGGATGGCCTAATTTATGAACGAAGCGTTTCTCCACCGTATAACTTTGCAATTCCCCCGCGGCCATTTGGCGGAAGGGAATTAAATCAATCTCGAGATCAGCGGGATATGTCATTTCCGGCCATGCGATTCGCAGCATTTCCTCGCGCGTGTAACCAAGCATCCGGCATAACGTTTCGTTGGCATCAATCCATTGGGCAGTTAAAAAACGGACCCGCCCCATGCCAATGGCGGCATGTTCAAAAAAGGAACGGAATTTCTCCTCGCTGTCGCGCAAGGCATCCTCGGCGCGTTTGCGCTCGGAAATATCCAGCCATGTGGATAGAACCATTACTTCTCCGGCCACTTCCAATTGCTCAAATGAAGCAAGCGCCACAAGGCTCTGGCCTTGCTTGTTCTTTATAGAAACTTCCCAATTACGCGCCGAGCCATGGTCAATAATTGCATCGACCAGTTGCTGGCGCTGTTCGGCATTAGTCCAAATAGCCAAGTCCAAAGTTGAGCGGCCGATGGATTCGGCCCGGCTGTAGCCGAACAGGCTTACCCAGGTTTCATTAACGTCGAAGATGATGCCGTCACTCAGCCGCGTCAGCCCAATGGCGGCAGGATTATAGCCAAAAGCCTTGCTGAACTTTTCCTCGGATAGTTGCAACTGCTCCTGTGCCTTAATCTGTTGAGTAATATCAATGCATACCCCGACGTATTCGCCAATATGATTGCCTTCGAGCACGGGCACGCCGCGCGCCAGAATGTTGCGCCACACTCCATCATACCGGCGCAGTCGGTAGGAGACTTCATAGATGCCCTGCAGTTCGTAAGCTTTTTTCCAAGCCGCGGCGACCTTGGCGCGATCCTCCGGATGAATGGCATTCATCCAGCCAAAGCCACGCGCCTCCTCGCCGGATTGACCCGTGAATTCCTGCCAGGCGGGGATTTCGAAATTCACCTCGCCGCGGGCATTCGTGGTCCACACGACCTGTGAGGATGCCGTGACAAAGGAACGATAACGCTCTTCACTACGCCGCAGCGCCAGCTCGGCTTCCTTGGTTTCGGTGATGTCGCGATTGCTGCCGCGAATTCCAAGGTAGCGGCCATTTTCATCATATACGGGCACGCAACTGTGCGCGATCCAGCGCACGGCGCCGTCGCGGCGAATGATCCGAAACTCCGCTGAGGGCGTGACGCAGCCTTCGCGCGGCATGGGTCCGCGATGCTGTTTGTATTTATGAACATCATTGGGATGAACAATGTCCAACAGGAGATTGGGATTATCGAAGAACTCCTGTGGCCTATAGCCGGTAATCACTTCGCAAGAGGGGGAGGTGTAAATAAAGTTCTCATGGGGATCCATCCAGAATTCCCACGCGAAGGTGTTCTCCGCCACAATGCGATACTTCGATTCGCTCTCCTGCAACTGCCGCTGGTATTCGCGATTTACCTCTTGAGCCGTCGATGAACCTGCGGGGGCTGAATTGGCTCTTCTACGGCGTAATGCCACTCCTATCGCACAGGCGCATATACCGCTTGCCAGAAAAACAAAGGCATTCATCCATGGATTGGAAACGGCGGGAGCATGCGGCCACAGGATAAACATCAACGAGCATAAACATGCCGCCAGCAGGCCGGCTGAAAATCCTGCAAAGAAAGCAGTGGCGACGATGATCAGCAGGGCAAAAGAGCATGAAATAGTACCCAGAGCTCGGTAAAAAACGGCATTGACAACTATTGCAATGGCAACAGTAAACAGACCCAAAGCAATGCGCTTTGCAGGAGGAGGTGTATGGCGGGACAGCGAAAACAAATCCATGTCTCCTGAGAAAAGGCTCTTTTTCAGTTTATCACTAGGAAAGCGTCTGTTTCCAATGCTTTTCAAAATTTGCCTCACAGTTGACAAGTTTCTAATATTCTGTCAAAATGATTTTGCGAAAAGTGCCCATCGCAACAGGCCGCCTGCAACGCTGGCGGCACCGCAGGAGGATCCTCCATGGAATCTCAAGGCGACTTGGGACAGCAACTAGATGCACTGCGCGCGGATTTGAACCAGTTGCGCTCCGACATGAGCGAGATGATTCAGACGCTGGTCCAGACCGGAAAAAATGAAGCAGGGGAGATGAAAGATCGCATTCAGGAGGGAACCTCGCGCACATTCAGTGAATTGCGCGACCAGACTCGTGAAAAAACGCAAATGTATGCCGATCGCCTGGAGACCACGATTGAAGAAAATCCGATATCCAGCGTACTGACCGCGCTTGGCATTGGCTTCGTGCTCGGCCTGGTCATAAGCCACCGGTAATGCCACCCCGCGGAGGTGCAATTGTGCAAAGCTTAACGCAGTTGCTCGTGGCGTTGCTGGAACTTCTGGAAGCCGAAGGCCGCGCTTTTAGAGTCGGCATTGGCAAAGCCGCCATGGCGATCATGTTTCTGCTGGTGGCGGCGCTGCTGGCGCTGGGCGGATTTGGCATGCTGGTTTGGGCCGTTTTCCTGGGATTTGCCGCAATCCCGCTGGCTGCGGGATGGGCTGCCTTTTGGACGGGCATCGTGACTTTGGCTGGAGCGGGGGTGCTAATGTGGTTAGCCAAAACCGCAGCGAAATAGCCGCCTGGGTGCAGCAAATTCGCGAGCAGCGCCACGGCAGTCCCCCTCCGTCCTTGGAGGAGGCGAAACTTCGCTTTTTGCTCGTTGGGCGCGATATTTCGTGGACGGATCTGATTCGAAAACGCCCCTTTATGGCCACGGGCGCGGCAATCTCGATAGGCGCCTTGTTGGGCTGGTCGCGCAAATTACGCGGCGCCTGCGGGGGCGTGTTAAAAAAAGGCGTGGGGCGTTTGGCCAGGAAAAGGCATTGTGATTGAGCCTCTTGACCGGATTTCTTTCGCCTGCCACAGTGGCTTCTGAAAGGCGGAAGAAATATGACCGAGCCATTGCCGGCCCTGCGGGCCGTTGAAGCCATACCCACAAAGCATGAGGGGCAGACCGTCGTCGTCCTGCGCGATCCTGAGGGAATTTGCGAAGGACTGGTGGTGCTGCCCTTGCCTGCTTTTTTCCTGGCCAGCTGCTTTGACGGCGCGGCCCGTGCGATAGATGTGCAAGAGGCCTTTCAACAGCAGTTTCAGCATACCGTTGATCTAAATGATATTGAATCACTCAGCCGCCAGTTGGACGAGCAGGGGTTGCTGGTTTCGCGCACGTATTTCCTTCGCAAACAGGCATTGGAGCAGGCCTATGATGCGCTGCCCGCGCGTCCCGCCGCCCATGCTGGCGAAGCTTATCCCAATTCCGCCGAGGAATTAAAAACCGTCTTTCAAGGTTATTTTACTCTGGAAGGCGGCGCGGGCGATTATCAAATTACACCCTCCGGGCGCGAAGTTGCCGGCCTGGTTCTGCCGCATATCGATCCACGATGTGGTGGAAGATGCGCCAGTTGGGCGCTTAAAGAACTAGCCTCCTCGCCTGTGCCGGATGTGTTCGTCATTTTCGGCACGAGCCATCATCCTCTTCCCGATCTATTTTCGGTTGGAGAAAAGGATTTCGAGACGCCGCTGGGAACGGTGCCTGTGGATCGCGCATTCATTGCCGCCTTGCGCCAGCAGTGGCCCAACGACCGTTTCAAAGGCGGCAGTCTGATTCACAAGACCGAGCATTCCATTGAATTTCAGGTTGTGTTTCTGCACGCCTTGTATGGAGATCCCGCGCCATTCACGATTGTCCCGGTGCTATGCGGCTCGTTGCACGAGTATATCAACGATCCCGACCGCATGGTGCTCGATCCGGATTTAGTCAGTTTCTTTCAGGCCATGCGCACTGTGGCGGAGAGTTGTGGGAGACGCGTCTGCTACGTTGCCGGCGCCGATCTGGCGCACATGGGGCGCAAGTTTGGCGATGATTTTGGCTTATCCGATGAGTTAATTCAGCGCACGCGGGCAAATGATATGGCGGCGCTGGAGTTCATGGCGCGCATGGATGCGCAGGCGTTTTTTCGCCGCGTTGCACTTAATGGCGATGAATACAAGATCTGTGGTTTATCGCCGATGTATGCCATGCTGCGTTGCATGCAGGCCAGCGAAGGGAAATTGATGCGGCACGATTACAATCTCGAAGCCCAAACGGATTCGATGGTGAGCTTCTGCTCGATGGTGTTTTACAAATAACAGCGAAAATGAACAATGGTCAGTTTCAAAGGAGCGAAGCGTCCATTTTGTAGAACCACCAGATTGTCATTTTGAAGGAGCGCCGCGTTTATTTTGAAAGGACTATCAGATTGTCATTTCGAAGGAGCGCCTCGTTCATTTTGAAACGACCATCAGATTGTCATTTCGCCTCGTTCATTTTGAAGAACCACCAGATTGTCATTTCCCTCGTTTATTTTAAAAGGACCATCAGATTGTCATTTCGAAGGAGCGAAGCGACTGAGAAATCCCCCTCGTTATCGGGATCTCTCGCCTTTGGCTTCGAGATGACAACTTTGACTTCGAGATGACAAATTGAGGGATTCCATCAACTAATTCTGGCGGAGAGGGCGGGATTCGAACCCGCGGTGCGAGTTTTGCCCGCACAGACGCTTTCGAGGCGCCCGCCTTCAACCGCTCGGCCACCTCTCCGAATAGGCTGCATGCCTGCTGCCCTGCAATGTGAAGGGGCATCTTCCAAGCGTTTGGCTTTGGGTTCAAGTTCTTTTTTCCAGCCTATCGAGCCATTGCATCAGCAATATCGGCAGATTTTCCCCCGGTTTGGATTCTTTCGGCCACAAATTAAATACCATTCACTGCCGCCGTATCGTTGTTGGAAAAGAATTTGAAACGTAAATGCCAAACTACCGTGCCTCATTTCGCTCAATTTAGAAAATTGGCACACCCATTGCTTTAACGCTTATCATGATCAGGCGGCTCAATAGATTGAAGGAGCCAGGAACCATGGATGCCGAATATTTCTGGATTGAATGCGCAGGATGCCGTCTGACGTGGAAAATGTCGCTTTTAGAATGTGAATGCCATCACCCATTGGTATGCCCATTCTGCGGCAATCAGCATTTTTCACCGAAGGCAGTGGCTGCAGTTGATGTGGAAGAGTCAGTGAATGAAGAGCAAACCCGGGCGGCAAAGGGACGCCGCGCGAGTGAAGATACGCAGTTTTCGTGGTTTTAGCAGGCAGTGGTTTTGAAAAGTATCACCTAACCCACCATAACTCACTTCACAATTCCCGCTTAACCCAAAGGGCCGGACGAAAGTCCGGCCCTCTCACCATCAAGGAAGGAAACTACGACTGAAACACTAGCACTGCTTGGCTCTTTCAGCAAAGGAATAGTTGCTGAGACTATTTTTTTTATCAGTTTTCCGCGTTCAACTGCTTTTCAACATACAAGCGCTGCTGCTCATTGAGGTATGTGTGCGGGAAATGATCCACACATGCGCGGTAATACGCGATGGCCGCGGCGCGCTGGCCCATTTCCTCATGAATGACGCCTTGCAGGAATCCACCCAGGCAGGCCCATTGCGAGGTTTGATCCAGCGGAAGCGCCTGGTTCAGGATTGTCTGCGCTTGGGAAGGATTCTTTCGCGCCAGATGTTGCAGTGCCATAAGTATCAGCTGGCTCTGCCGGCGTGCATTGGCCGTTTCCCTGGCGCTGATGCGCCCGCTGGCCAGAAGTTCGGATTCCACTTTGTTCAACTGCGGCAACAAATCGAATTTACCATCGCGCACGAAGCTATACTTCAGATCATTTAGGTTCTGAAATTCAGACTGATAATTCGCTGCGGTTGCGCTGGAAGATGCAGGGGCACTTTGCGCGGCATCCATTTGGGGGGTGATGGCTTGTTGCAGGGCATTCGAGGCCTTGGACCAGACGGCGCTGACTTGGTCGAGCGAGATGCGCGTCAATTCGGCGGATCGCGACAAATTGCTTGTCGAACGGGGATGCGACCAGAGTTGGAATCCATTCGCTTGGATGGCCAATCCTATAGCCACGCCAATGGCGCAAATGGCCAGAGTGCGGCTGGCGCGCGCGAGCAGACGGCTGGAGAACACCAGCGCGGCGAATGGTTCCATGATACGCTGCCGCAGGCGTTCCCAGCGGCTGAGTCGAGTCAGGCGCGGCGCAATGCGCTGAAAAAGCCCCTCGTAATAATGTTCCGGTGGTAGTGAATTTTGCGCCGACTCGCGCAATGCCTGACGGACGAGCTGTTGCACGTCAGTCCATTCGCGACAGTTATGGCATTGCGCCAGGTGCTGCTCGCAGGCGCTGGAGGCTGAGGCGCTCAGTTCCTGGGCGGCATACAAGTCGTATTGCTCCTGAAATCGCTTGCAGTTCATGTTGTTTATCCTTCCCGGCCGCTTGCTTCCTGATCTTCCAAGGCCCCGGCATTGCCGTGCCCCTGGACAACAACTTCGCGCGCGCGCCGCGCATGGTTTAGTTCATCGCTCAAACTGACCTGCAATTTTTTCCGCGCCTGGTGAACGTTGAACTTCACCGCTCCTTCGCTGCATTGCATGGCCTCGGCCACTTCGCGCGTGGACAATCCTTCCACCTCAAACAGCAGAATGGCGATTCGCTGGCGCTTGGGGAGCGCATCAATGGCCTTATAAATGGCAACGATGGATTCCTGCCTCATCATCATCTCGCGCGGGGAGGCGCCCATGCCGGATTGTAGAAGCACATTCGTATCTTCCTGTTCCACAATATCGTCAATATGGGTATAAGCCTGGCGCCCTTTGCGCGCCCTTTGCGTGTGGCATTGGTTCACCACTATGCGCATGGCCCAACTCGAGAATTTGTCCAAATCTTTCAAATTGCGAAAATACCGGAAGATGCGAATGAGGCTCTCCTGCATGACCTCATCCGTGTCGTCATGATCACGCATGAATGAATAGATGATGCGATAAAGGTCCTCTTTGATGCGACCGAACAATACTTCAAAGGAGTCGAAATCGCCATTTCGGCAGCGCGCCAGCAGCGAAGAGGGAATATCCGATAGTGGCATGCAGGCGCCTCAGCCATGGGTTCGCGCCAGGATAGAAAATGCGCAACCTGACGATATTCAACAGATTAGACCCGCCGACATGCTGAAAAGTTTGCTGAATGAAAGAAGAATATCCTTCTGCTGGGCAAAGCGCAAGGCTCAGCGATCGCTCAGGCGGATGCGCGGATCGAGCCAGACATAGAGAATATCCACCAGCAGGTTCATCAAAACCAGCAACGCGCAATAAAAGACGGTTACGCCCAGAATGACTGGATAGTCGCGGTTGTAAATGTTAGTCACATAGTAACGACCCAGCCCAGGAATCCCGTAAATTCGCTCGATAACGAAGCTGCCGGTCAGCACCATGGCGGTTAATGGGCCAAGGTAAGTCACCACCGGCTGAATGGCGTTGCGCAAGGCATGGCGCCAGACCACTCGCCACATGCCGGCGCCCTTCGCCCGCGCGGTGCGGATATAATCCTGCCGCAGCACCTCGGCAAAACTGGCGCGCGTGAGCCGGACGATGTAAGCCAATGAGAATGCCGACAATGAAAGGACAGGAATGATCAGCGGGAGCAGAGTTTCGCTTATGGTGGCGCTTTGCCCATAACTGCGTCCGCTCCATGTCGGGGGCAGGAAGTGCAACAGCGGAAAATGGCGATTGGGCAAAGGCAAAGATCAGAAATGAGCACAGGACAAAACTCGGCACGCTGACCAAACTGATGGCTGCGATCATCGAAAGATGATCCAGCCACTGGTTGCGGCGCAGGGCCGAGATAATGCCCAGCGGAACGCCAACGGCCAGCGAAAGCAGAATCGAGAGAAATCCTAGCAGCGCCGAGACGGGAAAGCCATCGGCGATGATGCTATTGACCGAGCGCCCCTGCGAGAAGAATGAAGGGCCGAGGTCGAAATGCAGCAGACCATTCATATAATAAAGGTATTGCAGATGAAGCGGATCATTCAGCCGATAGCGTTCTTCAATGGCATGCTTCACTGCGGCCGGAACGGCGCGTTCGCGATCAAAGGGGCCGCCCGGCACGGCATGCATGAGCATAAAGGTGATGGTCACCACCACCCACAGCACAAGGAGAGAATGCATGGCTCGGCGAAGCAGATAGGCTATCATGAAAATTACCTTAGCCTTAACTTAAGCCTTGCAGCCATTCCTATTTACTTTTGGACTTTCCCCATCTGCCCTCGGAATATGATGACATGAAAGACCGTGTATTGAACAAGATCGCCGTTCGCTGTCCTAATTGGGTGGGCGATACCGTTATGGCCACGCCGGTGCTGACCTGCCTGCGCGATGCCTTTCCGCGCGCCGAAATTACCGCGCTTTGCCGCAAGTCCTCCCGTGCGATTCTGGAGACAAATCCTCATATTGATGATTTATGGACTATTGATGATCATGGGTTTGGAAATATGCTGTCGTTGTCGCATCACATCCGCGAAAGCCGGTTTGATGCGGCGATCCTGTTGCCCAATTCGATCCGCTCGGCACTGCCGTTCGCCTTGGCCGGAGTCAAGCAGCGCATTGGCTTTGCCCGTCATGGGCGCAGTTTTCTGCTTACTCATCCTGTTGCACTGACGCCGTATCATGCCAAATGCCATCAAGTGACCTATTATCTGGATCTGCTGACGGAATTAGGCATTGAAGGCGTGGACGATTCACTGCAGCGATTGGTGCTGCACCCCACCGATGAGGCCAAGCAACAAATAGACGAGTTGCTGAAAAAAAAGGACTTGGAAAACAAACTGCTTGTGGCCATTTCGCCTGGGGCGGCGTTTGGATCAGCCAAATGCTGGCTGCCCGAGCGTTATGCCGAACTGGCCGCCGAAGTAAAATTGCGCTACCAGGCGGAGGTGCTGCTGCTGGGAAGTCCCGCCGAAGTGCCGCTGTGCAATGAAATCGAATCGCTTTGTCCTGTCCCAATTTATAATATGTGCAAAGACGTCAGCCTTGCCGGACTGATTGCGATTTGTGAGCGCGTTGCGATTTTCGTGGCGAATGACAGCGGAGCTATGCATATCGCTGCGGCTATGGGGACTCCGCTCATTGCCATCTTTGGCGCGACCGATCCATCGATCTCTGCTCCCCATTCGGAAAATGCGCGGGTGCTTGAGGCCATCGACACCTGCGGGTGCAATCTGGCGCCTTGCTACAAACGCCTTTGCCCGACGGATCATGCCTGCATGAAAGCGGTTACAGTGCCCGATGCAGTCGAGGCGGTGGAATGGCACCTTGCACGCGCGCGCCACGGGCGGTCGTAAATGCCGGCATCCATTCTTCATGTGGACAGCGGGAAGGAATGGCGCGGCGGACAGGCGCAAGTGTTGCATTTGCTGTGCGGACTCAAAGAACGCCGTTGGCCGCAATCTCTTGTCTGTCCACCAGAAAGCGAACTGGGCCGGCGCGCTGCGGCCGAAGGCATTCAGGTGCAGTTCGTGCCGATGGCGGGGGAGTGGGATTTGCGCGCTCCGGGCCGGCTGGCTGCCATTGCGCGCAAGCATAAGTCCGCCTTGCTGCATGCCCATGCCTCGCAGGCGCATGGCATCTGCTGGCGCGCATTGCGGCGCTTGCCGGAAATGGCTCTGGTTGTTACCCGTCGCGTTGATTTTGCCATTGGGAAAAATCTTCTATCGCGTTGGAAATATCTTAATCCGCGCACGCATTATATTGCCATCTCCAGCGGGGTGCGCGATGTGCTGGTTCGCGGCGGCGTGGCGCCCGACCATATCTCAATTGTGCATAGCGGCATTGATCCTCAGCGCTGGCACGGGGGAGTGGGGCGCAAGGATTTGATTGCGGAGTTTGGGCTTCCTTCCGATTCCTTACTTATCGTCAATGTCGCTGCGCTGACTGATCATAAGGGGCAGCAATACCTTATCGATGCCGCTGCGCAAGTCGTGAAAGAGGTCCCCCGCGCGCGCTTCTTTATTGTGGGCGAAGGCGAATTGCGCTCTGCCCTGCAGAATCAAATTCAGTCGCTTAAGTTATCTGACCGTGTTTTCCTGACCGGCTTTCGCGCGGATGTGGAGAAGTTTCTGGCCGGGGCCGATCTGTTTGTTCTCTCGTCGCATCTGGAGGGACTGTGCACATCGCTGCTGGATGCGCTTTGGTTTGAAAAGCCCGCCATTGGCACCCGCGTCGGCGGCGTGGTCGATGTCATTGAGCATGAAAAGAATGGCTTACTGGTTGAGCCGAAGAACCCGCGCGCATTGGCCGAGGCGATTCTCAAATTGCTGCGCGACCCTGCGTTGGCGACGCAAATGGCCCGCCAGGCCCGCGCGAAAATTGAGCGAAAATTCACGTCCGAGGCCATGGTGAATGGGACGATTGGCGTGTACGAACAATTGATGAGTGGCTTGATGCAAAGCTAAAAATGTTGCAATTGCGGCTCAGAACAGGAAACTGGCGTAGGTCGGTTTCTTCGAGCCGACGCCGTCCTCCCCGCAGGATGGACCTACTTCTCTTAGAGGAAATCGATGGATCGCTATATCGATAAAATTATGTCTCTTTCGCAGACACATGAAACTGCCGAGGAGATGAGGGCGCAAGGCAAACGCGTCGTGCTGGCCAACGGCTGCTTCGACCTCGTGCATGCCGGACATATCTCCTATCTGCAGGATGCGAAAGCACAGGGAGATTATCTCATTGTTGGCCTGAACAGCGATGCCTCGATGCGCGAGATCAAAGGCCCCACACGCCCGATTATTAATGAGAATGATCGCGCGCTAGTGCTGGCGGCGATGGAAGTGGTGGATGCGGTTGTCCTGTTTGACGAGCCTACTTGCGCCAATCTGCTGGAGACCTTGCATCCAGATGTTCATTCCAAAGGCACGGATTACACCGCCGAGACGGTTCCCGAGCGCGAGGTGAATGAGCGCCTTGGCATAAAGACGTACATTGCTGGAGCTGCCAAGGAGGAATCCACCAAGGACATCGTCAAGACCATCATTCAGCGTTACGGGCCGAAGCAGGAAGAACCCGCGGCGCAATAGTATCTCGTTCTGTGTGGCACAGCCGCCCTCGGCTGTGAATTGGTGATGCAAGAAAACTGCACAGACGAGGGCGGCTGTGCCACACTTTCTCGATAAATCAATCATGAGCGGAGCGCCCGATCCGGATTTTTCCATTGTCGTTGCCAACTGGAATGGCGCTTCGTTCCTGCGGCGCGGGTTGGGGTCGCTCATTCTTTCCGCGCATGCTACTCACCGGCCCCATGAAATCATTGTCGTCGATGATGCCAGCACCGATGATAGTCCCTCCCTTATTGAAAAGGAATTTCCCTCCGTTCGGCTGATTCGCCACCATAATAATCAAGGCTTCGGCATTACGGCCAATGATGGCGTACGGGCGGCTCGTGCGAAGATTGTTGTCCTCTGCAACAACGACTTGATTGCGCGCGAGGAATTCATCCCGCATCTCTTGGCGCCTTTATCTAATTCCGCCATCTTTGCCGTTTCGGGCAAGACGATCGACTGGGAGGATGGCAAGCCCAACCACATCGAGATGCATGCCGTTTGGCGCAATGGGCTTTTAGCGCAATATCATTCCGATCCCATGGAACCGGTCGAGACCACGTTTTTCCAAGGTGGCGCTTGTGCCTGCCGGCGCGATGTTTTCCTGCAACTTGGCGGCTTCTGCCCGATCTTTGAGCCTGGTTATTGGGAGGATTATGATCTGGGCTATCTGGCGCGCAAGGCCGGTTGGCGTATCCTCTACGAGCCGCGCGCCATTGCCATTCATCTGGGCAAAGCCTCAATGAGCGCGCGCTATGGACGCGATCGGCTCGAAATCATTCTCCGCCGCAATCAGATTCTCTTTACCTGGCTCAATCTCAGCGATAGCGCCCTATGGCTGCGACATTGCTTCCAATTTCCCATTGCACTCTTGCGCGATTTAGCCAGGACTGAAAACTCCCCGCTGGCCAAAGGCTTTATTCGAGCTGTGCCACTCGTCGGCAAAGTCTTCGCCGAGCGCTTGCGTCGCCGTTCGGAGCTGCGCAAATCCGACCGGGAGATCATCCAATGATCTCCGTCCTGATTCTCACCGCTGGCAGACCCCAGCAATTAGCTGATTGCCTGGATGCACTGGCTGCGGGGAACACAGTTCCCGATCAGACAGCCGTCCTGCTCACGCGCGATGATCCGGAAACGCAACAGGTGCTGCGCGAACATACGCTCAAAGGATTGCATTGGCAGAAGTGGACTGCTCGTGAATCCGGCGGCAGTTATGCCGAGGCGCGTAATGCGCTGATTGATATGGCAAACGGTGAGAAGATCGCCTTTCTCGATGATGATTGCATCCCGGCGTCCGATTGGCTGCAACAAGCGGATCAGAACCTCGAGCGATTCGACGCGGTAGGCGGAATTGTCGCTCCGGCCAAGGCGCTGCGCTACCCCGCATGGTGGGATCCTGAAATGGCGTGGCTGGCGGGTCTTTCGGTTCCGCGCGCAAGCATCGAGCGCACAGGCGCATACTGCTACCCGCAAGCGGCCAATCTGGCCATCCGCCGCACGGTGCTCGAGGCAGAGCTCTTTCAGGAACTTGGCGGGAGATTTTCCTCCTCAAAAGAAGATTATGCCGCCGGGCGCGAAGATGCGGAACTCTGGCGGCGCTTGCGCGTCAAAGGCTACTGCACGGCTTTTGATCCGCAGATGCTGGTTTATCACCAAATCCCGCAGGAACGCTTAAATTATGAGGTATTGCTTGCGCGAGCGCGGCATGATGGTGAGGCGGCCGTGCGCCGGGAAGCCAACGAAATTGCTTTGCAATTGGCCTGTTGCGATGCGGCCTATGGCCCGCTGCTGATGCTGCGCCGCTATCTGGGGCGTCCATGGCCAAATGATCCGCAGCGCACGATGGATAAACTTTGGCTAGAGCGGCAGAGGGCATTTATTGCCGAATGGCAGCGCCTGCCCGACCCAGTGCAGGCCGACGCATTGCAGCAAGCGCGCAAATCAGCGCTCCGCCATATCTTTGTTTCTGAGATGAAACGCCCTCTGGGCAAGGCCGTTCTGCTTTACAATCAATTGATGGGGCCGCGGCGGGAATTTGCCCGCACGCGCGCGATTTCGCCACGCCGGATGCTCGTTGCTTCGGCTGGATTTCTCGGTGATGCCATTTTGACGGCAACGGTGGTGGCTTCACGGCGCGAACGGTATCCGGATGTGCAGGTGGATGCGGCATTAACTTCCGGTTCAGCCATCGAACTGCTTCGCGATCAGCGCGTTTATAACTCCATCTGGCGCATTGCGACAAAATCCGGCGAAGGCGTGGTCAAACTCAGTCCCGTGATTGATCGCGGACACTATGATGTAGTGGTGGCGCCTTATTTCCATGACACGATTTATCCTGCCACAGGCCACCTTTTCCGCAGTTTCGGACCGCCGGTGGTCATGTTTGCGCAGGATAATGGATTGCGCCGACAAAGCGATCTGCTGCGCGCCACCTTGCGTTTGCAGCGGAATTTTTCGCGGAATGAGATCCTTTCGCTTCAGGATTTATTTTCGCTGGCGGGAACGGTGGAGAAAGTTTGGCCTTGGACTCCTGAATTCTCCGAAGAGGAAGAAAATAAAATAGGTGAAATCCTCCAGCAAGTAAACCCCTCTAACTTGCCGCTGATTGCTCTGCATCCGGGCGCGGGCAAGCGCGACAAGGAATGGGTTTGGGAGCGCTGGTTCGTGCTTGCGGCAGCGTTGGCACAGCGTCAGTGCCGCATTCTGTTCATTTGCGAACCATCCCTTCAGCCGAAAATCGAGCAGGATTGCGCCCGCTTGGGCGTCAATGCCGCCGTGCTGGCCCCTGATATTCGGCAAATGGCCCTGCTGCTGCGCGCCAGTGCCTTGATGATTTC
>Ga0116193_1002185_pt1 | contig 15145 bp, 14 predicted proteins | sample AD_UKC115_MetaG_FD_89892 | JGI IMG/M metagenome (GOLD analysis project Ga0116193, IMG submission 89892) | Active sludge microbial communities of municipal wastewater-treating anaerobic digesters from Hong Kong - AD_UKC115_MetaG | ecosystem: Engineered > Bioreactor > Anaerobic > Digestate... | reverse complement strand
TCTTGTTTTGTATACATGCTTATCATTTTTTATGAACGGATGCTATCCGTTCTTGTTGGTAGGTGGTATACTTTTCGATTGAAATGTGGGGTACTTTTTGATTAATATATACACCCGTGAAATTCTCTCATTTTCAGGATATAATAATTCTTCGTGTTTCATAATTTCTTCTACAGTATTCCATCTGAATTTTAGAACTTTAGCAGGGACACCACCAACAATCGAGTATGGAGGAATGCTTTTATTTCCTACTGCTCCAGCAGCAACTATACTTCCTCTACCGATTGTTACTCCCGCAAGGATGGTTACATTACTGCCTATCCAGACATCCTTCTCGATAATGACATCCTTATCGTACCCTTTAGGCTTATTTGCTGACGTTATGTCCGTAACAAACTTCCCAACGATTCTAGCGTGGTTCCCCGTATGTATAGTCAACCCCTCTGCAATAGAGTCATTGCCCTTGATGATAATTTTCGCCCCAGGTGTTGACAGGTTTGCCTTGGGCCCAATCCCCACATTATCATAGATATATACATTCTTCATATACCCTGAGAGGGGGGGGGGAAAGAATTACATTTTCGCCTATATGCCCGAACCTGCTCCGCTTCAAGTTTCCGAAGTTCCTCGACCATATACTCCAGACGCCTCGTACCCAGCGATTGTTTTTTATTATACTTGCGATACTCATAGTTAAATTATGCTAATGCGTCAATCAGATATTGCTGTGAATTCTTGCGTTGTTCTTCGACTCGCTGCGTGACAACATTATAGTCAATAGGAGTCTCCCATCTTCTGTCAGTCAGCATTTCCGCCACAGAGTTAAACATCCTGTCCTCTAACCCGAAGGTCTTGACAATGTTAATCAACCGGGAATCTCGGTCATTGTGGTTCAGTGTCACCACAAACTGTTTTTTGTTAATGATGCTAAAGGCAACACCGTGGAAAGAGTCCGTCAGCACAAATTCTGCTGCAGCAATTCTTTGCATCCATGTCTTCAAAGACGGAGGGAAGCAATAACGGAAATCCTTGTGAGGGTAGTTATAATTAAGGAGTGTTAATGGAAGTCCTATTATTTGCCCGAATAAGGGAGCACAATTCCAGAAATCTTCTGTCTTGTTGATCTTATAACATAGTATCTCTTTTCGTGGCTTCACCTTTCCCAAGATATTATTGTATTCCGCGTTCAAGAACGTAGGGTCTAACACTATCGTAGGTTTAACACCAAACTCTTTCTCGGCAAGCCACTGGCCCTCTTTTTCCCTAACTGACAATGAACTAAAAGAATGAAGAAGGTTTTTAATATGTGCGTTAACCGTTTCGTCGTTGATAATCCATTCAGACAGCCCAAAACTTGAGGCATACGATACTCGTTTCGTTTCTTTACTCCCAAAATCCAGAAAGTAGGCCAGCATTAGATCTTTACTGATATTGGGATTCCAAACCTGGTCACTGCCCACAATGTAACAATCTGCCTCCGGCGGGTTCTGCTGCAGTTCTTGAAAGGTTGTGTATCTCCGGGTCAATGGAGGGTACAGCTCACGCATATCCTTCTGCAACCTGTAATCAACAATTGCATTCTTCACTATCCGCCCCATAAAACCAAGGTTTGTTCCCTCTTCCTGGCGTATGTCTATGATACGAACATCGTGGCCCTGTTCTGTTAAGAAGCGGCACAAGGCATACGTCTGCATAAATGCCCCTTTGTTGTTGGAATAGTGATATGTAATTACAGCTATCTTCATTGATTATGTAAATTTTGAATGGTTTTCTTCAGTTTAATTTGATAAAACTTTCCATTTATTCGCCCTGCGATATATCCAATTATCTTTTTTATCATCTGCCGAGGTTCATGCCACGTTGCTTTGTTTGCATACACCTGCAGTATCTTTTCGTATGGGTATTCACGGAATGCCTTTGCAAGATTCTTCCTCGCTTTGGATTTTGACGTGCATTTATATCCATCAATCATCCTGGGGTTATGCATCAGGAAGTTGTCCCAGCCTATTTCGTGTAGCTCAATGTCCGCCTGTTCGAGCAGATTCTTTCCTTTTTCCGAATGTGCAACTGCCACAGACACTCCTTCCTTGTGCTCGTTTATATACTCAGTGTCTCCCCAATAGTCACCAATGGTTATATCACTCTTTCTATGCGATCCATTAAACTTACAGTCGTAGCAGGAATAACGATTGGTAAGTTCTGTATAGAAACCGCATAACGGGAGCGGTCGCTCACTCAATGACACTACTTTTACCTGTCCGTTCTTATCCTTTACGGAGAACTCGTATTTCTGCTTGTTGCGAAAAGCTACTATCTCTACCACGTTGGGATTTTCACGAAGGTAATAATCTATGAGAAACTTGCTGGGCACTCCCCCACAAATCAAATCCACGGTACATAATTCACCTTTATACGGTCTGTTGCCAAGGAAAGATAAGAGTCCGGCTACTTGGCAGCCAAGGCCAGAGAACAGAACGTCTTTTCCATCTTGCAAGTACTTCCTAACTGTTTTAAAAATGCCATCTGTGTCACTTTGAGTGTATTTAGAGCCTTGCAACAGATAAATATCCTCTGCTTTATCCACTGCTATATGCTTTACATCGTTGTTTTGCAATGAAGCCCCTACTACTATACCGCCGTTACTAATTACCTGTTGGGCCAGTTGTGCGAATACACCTCCAGAGGATGATTTTGAACGCAACTGCCTGTCTTTACCCCAAGCAGCGTATGGCTGTGAGTCTTTAAGTGTATTTACACCGTATAAATAGTTTGAAACGACGGGGCAAGCCTTTTCGCAAAGGCCACACTCCACGCATAAGGTTGCATCTAACTGATATGTCAGATGCCCTTCGTCGTTATAATGAGCTGTCAATGCTTTCTTAGCGCAGGTATCAACACATGCTAAACAGCCGGTACACGTGTGTATGTCTGCTAAATGAGGCATAGGCTTAAATCTTTTTTTGATAGAACGTGATTAACGCATCAGCCACTTTTTCCCACCCGTGATTCTGTTTGTTCCGTTCCTCTATATTTTTCACCATCTCTTCTCTAACCAGATTATTATCTAACAGATAAATAATTGCATTGGCTAATTGAGTTGCATCTCTGGGTGGCACTAATAAACCTGTTATTTTATCCTCTATCATCTCGTGCATCGCCTCCAGATCCGTTCCAATGACAGGTTTACCCATAACAAGAGATGTGACAACCCCTCCGCTTTGAGATGAACTGACATAGGGACATACTGTAAATAAACAATCAGATATAATTTGTGCTAAATCTTTGGCATCCAAAAATCTATGTATTATTTCAATATACGGTAGTTTTCTATATGGTTCTATATCAAAATAGAAATCGCCACTTCCAGCTATTACGAGAATAGCATCAGGGATTTTTGCATGAACCTGTTTCATCGCCTCGCATAAGAATTCCAGACCTTTATACCTGCTTATACGCCCCCAAAATACTATTTTCTTACTATTAGCATTTGCATTACTGTTGTTAAAAACGGTGATAGTATCTAATTGTCCAAGGTTTTCAGCTAAAACTCGCTGTGGCTTAATATTATATTTCTCACAAAACTCATTTTTTAGGAAATGATTATAAATAACAATTTTGGGCGTCAGCTTAAAATTAACGTATCTAAAGAATCGATCTATTAATGAAACTTTACGTGCATGTGGTATTGGTTCATGAATCGCTCTTATAGTTATCTTTCTATAACGTAGTAAAGCAAGTTTCCAAAACATAAAAAGAATGTCAGTGTGAATATAGTCATACTCCCCCTTCTTTATGAAATGTAACACTCGTCTCGTAGAAAATAGTGACTCCATATCCCAAATATGACCGTCAGGATTGTTTTCTACAAATACATTATCGAGGTTGCAGTAGCTTTCATATCTCTTTATGCTCGGATATTCTATCGCCTTAAAGATTCCTTGTTTGTGAATAAGATCTTTATCATCAAACAGGGCACTATTTTTCCTTGTTAAATGATACAGTAAAGTTACATCAGCACCTTTAGCTTGTAATGCTTTGTATAAGGGCAACGTATTATCTGAAAAAAAGGCACTTGAATAAATTAGAACTTTCATTTATTTCCGAATAAAGTCTCCACTGTATTTCTTAAACTCATATCAGGTGCTATTCTTATATTAACACAACACCCTGCATTCTTCCCTGCCTCAACATCCCTGTCGCTATCCCCAATCATGATCGATTGGCTCAGGTCGATATTGAAGTCCTTTGCCGCTTGCAAAAACAGTCCCGCCTTCGGTTTCCGGCAGTCGCAGTCAAACTTATACTCCGGTCTCTCGCCTTCAAAGCCTTTATCCTTATGGTGCGGACAAACATAGATACCATCCAGGAATGCACCTTCTTTACCCAACTCCGTTTCCATCTTGTTGTGAATCTTCTGCAACTCTTCCCAACTGCACTCACCACGGGCTATCACAGGTTGGTTGGTCACAACAATGGCCAGATAGCCGCTCTTGTTGATCATCTTCACCGCTTCAGCAGCACCAGGCAACAGTTCAAACTCATCCGCAGTGCGCAAGAATCCCACATACTTATTCAGCGTCCCGTCCCTATCCAAGAACACAGCCTTCTGTTTCCTTGACAGGTTGCGAGCCTTCACCTTACCGGTCTGTATATCCTTCTCCACCTCATAATACCGGTCAGGCGTCCCCATATCCTTAATATACTCAGGTGTATCGTAGGCATATATCTTTCCTGTCGGGATATTGGGTTTCAGCACATCCCTGTCCAAATCGATCCTATCGGGAGTCTCTAGATGTCGAGGCACAAAGTGCTTCATGGTCTCCTGAAGTAGCAGAGGCGATATAATCTCAATTCCCGCATTCACACGGTTCTTATAATATAATCTCTCGTCTTCTTTGTTCATCCATTTCACCACCCTATGCGTATCTACAGGATTCCCTCCCGGCACTTGTGGTAACAGTATCTCCGTAACCAGTAAAGAACTGTCATACGGATGCCCATTAGGGTGCGCCATCAGCGAAGCCCACGCCCCTGTTGATCGATGGAACTCAATGAACCTATTAAAATCCACATCCAGTATTACATCCCCACACATCAGCAAGAAATCCTCAGTCAACTCCGGCATCTTGAACAACGCCCCGGCTGTCCCTAACGGCTCTGTCTCCTCGAAATAGGAAATCTTCACGCCAAACTTAGTGCCGTCACCAAAGTATTCCTTGATGACGTGCCCCAGATACCCTATCACCAGCGTTATATCCGTCAGTCCACAGGTCTTCAGATTCTCAATCTGCCACTCCAGTATAGGCTTCCCGCAAATCTCTATCATGGGCTTGGGTACGTCGCTCTTCACCGATGCAATGCGAGTACCCTTGCCGCCTGCCATGATTACAACTTTCATCCGAAAAACTTTTCTTCAAGCATTAAACATAAACAGTGATATACCGGCAGATGCAGTTCTTGTATCTTATATGTCTCTGTTTCTGGCACACGAATACATACGTCCGCATACTTCATCAGTTTATTCTCACGTGAGCCTGTCAGTCCTACAACCTTCAAACCTTTTGCCTTGGCATTCACCGCAGCATAGAGCACATTCTTACTATTGCCGGATGTTGATATGCCAAGAAAGACATCACCCTGCTTGCCATACCCATTCACCTGCTGGGCAAACACCAGTTCCGGCACAGCATCATTCATAAATGCCGTCTGTAACGAGGAATGTCCTGTCAGCGAAATGGCAGGCAGTGCTCCCTGCAAATTGTCAGCAAGCACCTGACCCAATTCCGGGTCAATCGCTTTCAAGGCCGCAGCATGTTCGCTATACACCTTTCTTTTCAGTTTGAATTCCTTCATCAGCTCTCCCACAATGTGTTCTGAGTCTGATGCGGAACCTCCATTACCGCATACCAGCAGTTTCCTGCCAGCAGAATATGCTTCTTCTAAAAGCAGATACGCTTTCTTGATATCTTCTTTGCATACCGCCAACTGCGGATAGCGTCCAATTAAAATATCTAATTGTTCGTCCATGAGTAAAAGTTTATTTGTTGGCCTTAATCAAGGCCTTTACATATTCTTTCATCTTCACATCATTTCCCTTCGCAATTTCAGTTATGAAATCCAACTGCCCGGCAGCATGTGTATAGAATTGGAACTTTTCGCGCAATTCCTCTGGAATATCTACTAACTGGATATAACTGTCGACCTCTTGTGAAGGGATTACCCCTTCTTCCATCATGGTGTTTACTACTATCTCAGCCACTTGTCTGTGGGATATGGGATGATTTCCTCCCAGGTTATAGATGCCGGTTATCATATCGGGGCGCAACATTGCCTGATACATCACTTCCGCAACATCCTCCACCCAGATATGGTCACGGATAATCTCCTTATTGAACAAGTCAATGAAGTTCTTCTCCTTGATGAAGCGGTAGAAACGGTAAACGATATTGGCGTTCTTACCCTTGTGAAACTCGCCCCATCCAAACACATTAAAGAAACGGAAACCAACCACCTTATTAACAAAATGGTCTTTGTTGCCCAATACATACTGGTCAAACAACCACTTCGACCACGCGTATGTATTATGGGGTTCTTCTTCATCACTTCCAACACTCTGATTTTTGCCCCCCCCATTGCCATATACAGCTGACGAAGAAGCATAGATAAATGGGATGTTTTTGGAGTCAGAATACTCACAGTATAACTTGGAAAATTCAAAGTTCTCATTCATCATCTTCTTCGGGTTATACTCCAGAACGTCAGCATTAGCCCCTATATGGAAGAAACCTTGTGGATTCTCTATCTTACCCAAATATTCTCTTACTACCTTAAGGCCATCCTGATAGTCCACAAAATCACGGAACTTTAGACCAAGGAGGTTCTTCATCTTATCGTCACCGTATGAATCAATGATGACAATATCGGTTATACCCTTCTCATTCAACTTCTTTACCATATTTGAGCCCACAAAACCGGCTCCTCCTGTTACAATGTAGCACATACCTTATCTTAGTTTTATTTCTTTTCTGGGTGAATATGACTGAGGGGCATAATATAGCACCTGTGTACCGTCATTCTCAAAATTAAATGGTACAATCATCAATTTATCCAGTGCTTTTTTGAGATTTTCTTGCTTCTCTTTCTCGCAATAGAACAATAGGAATCCACCGCCACCTGCACCGAGAAGCTTACCGCCCAAGGCACCTGCCTTGATTGCAACATCATACAACTCGTCTATACTACCATTGCTCACCTTGCTGCCGGTACCCCTCTTCAATTTCCAAGTGGTATCTAAAAGTTTACCGAATTCATTCAGACTTGCTCCCTTATCTGTTAGTATTATCTCTGCTTCATCCACTAAAGCCAACATATCCAGTAACTGTCTTGTTTTATCTACTGGTTTAGCAAAAGTATCCGCCTGTATCTCCGAGGAAAATCGCTGAACTCCGGTATAGAATAGCAACAAGTTCTCATCCAGTTCCTTTTTCCTTTCAGGGGAAATGATGATTGGGTGTACTGAGAAGTCACCATTCTTGAAATCAATACGGTTTAATCCACCGTATGCAGCCGCTATCTGGTCTTGCCATCCCCCGTGCTCCTTCAATATATCTCGTTCAACGAGGATGGCTTCCTGGGCCAATTGGCGCTTGCTCATCATCTTGCCTTTCAACGCACAGAAAGCATTGAGCATACCTACAGCAAAAGTACTGCTCGTACCCAAGCCTGTTCTCGCAGGCAGGTCTCCTTCGTATGTCAGACGGATCTCATGGATGTCATGCAACTTCATACACTCCCTAATCAGCGGGTGTACTATTTCCTCCACATCATTTACCCTTTCAAATTTACTATATACCAATTCGGTAATGTATGGATGGAATGGTGGATTATGACGTACATTGACATAACAATATTTATCGAATGTCGTGGAGATAACAGCCCCGCCGTGTTCATTGAAAAAGGCTGGCATATCCGTTCCACCGCCAAAGAAGGACATTCTAAAAGGTGTTTTTGTGATAATCATTTTTATCTATGAAAATTATGCTAACGCTTTGATAAAACCACGCAGTAAAGTTTTAGTAGATAGCGAAAACCGCTTTCTATACCTTATCCAATACGCAATCCTGAATATCGAATTATTTTTTAAATCATATGAAATAAGAACACTCTTTTCTTTGCTGATAATTACAGGTATTTCTGCCTTCAGCTGATTTTGATACAAAACATCTAATGGGTTTTCGCAATCCTGGTGCAAGTAATTATTTAACCATTCTTCTTTTTGAAGGACGGCATGCATTTTAAGTATCAAATTGCCTGTCTTACTAATAGTCTGAGAGTTCCTTCTATATTGAAATACTACCTTTTGCGTATTTGCCACCCCATTTTTGTCCGCTGCAATAATAGCAGATATATCATCACTACCCCAAGCCAAAGGAAGATAGTAGAATCCACCGTTTTCTTTAAGCAACAGAGAGTTGAAACAGAAGTCTCCAATGTATTGTGTTGAATATGCGTGCATCCGATGCCAAAGAAGAGACATTGCAGTTTCATAATTACATCTATGCGTTGTTAATTCTACAACTTTAGAATGTTCATCAATAATCTCTGTCCAACCGTGCAACAAGCCAATGCCGGGATACTGGCACAATAGTTTTTCATATTCGTCTAAACATGATGGGAGAAGTATATCATCATCTCCCATACATATTACATAATCACCGCTTGAATATTGTAGACATTTATTCCAATTTTCAACAACATTCTCAGCACCTATATTGGATTCGTTTAAATAATATTTGATACGTCTATCATTGTATTTTTTTACAATCTCTTCAACATTTTCAGGAGACGCATCATTTACAATGACTATTTCAAAATCCTTAAAAGTTTGAGATAAAACGCTATCAATACACTCTTTTAAATATTTTGCTTTGAACGCGGGTATTAATATCGAAAAACGTACTGCCATAGTCAATTTAGTGTCGTAATTTATTTACTGCCTGCCTATAGACCTGCATTAAAGATGGGTTTTTAATTATACAGAGTTGTAATATCATTACATACCCCCCTGTCATTACAATGGCTAATACCATGTCTATGACATAATTCAATGGTATACACCTTATAAGATAAAGGATCAATGCAAGAGGTGTCATATATAATACGTTTAGAACAACTTTCTTTATAGGGAAAGCTATGTCCATATATTTTTTCATGAAAAACTGTGCTATTAACAAAACAGACAATTCAGAAATCAACCAAACAATAGCAGAACCAGAACACTTTAAAATAGGGACGATAGCCAGGTTACATACCACACTAACGACTGCACCGACTATTGAGTTCACTAAAATTGAATTATCCTTCTTTAACGGCATTAATCCTTGAATAACTAATATCTGTTCGTATCCTATAATAAACAACAATGGAATCATTATCTGCAACGGGACTATTGCTCCTTCATAGCCTTTACCTGAAATTACTAAAATAATATCTGCCGCATAGAATATAACAAATATAATTGCGGGCAAAGATATCGCCAACAAAAAATCTGTTGTTTTGTTAAGTAAAGCCTTGTATTCTTCGACACGGTTCTCTGCTATTAATGAACTCATTCTAGGTAACATTACTCCTGTCAAGGCTGAGAATATTGAAAGTGATATGGCGAATATCTTATATGCTGTTGAATAGTAGCCGACCTCTGTCTCATCCGTCTGAAAACCTAAAAACGCCACGTTAAAGGTAGTGTACATATTTGTTAATATCGCATAAATGCCTAAAATGAAAATTGGTGATAGATACCTTTTAAAATCTATTTTATTAAGCACTATCGAAATATACCTCCTGGCATAAAGACAATTAACTACTGCGTTCAATGCTATATTCATTGACGTTAGGAAGAAGAACAGTCCGTAGTCTGAAGGATTCTTTACAAATATAAAAACTGATACAACATATATTGTTTTTATTATCAAAGTCCTTGAGGTTATGAACTTAAATTCCTCTAAACCTTTAAACAACCATTCTACCAGAAGATAATTAAAACATAATTTTATAGCGCCAATCCACATCAACTCAATATGATCATGCAATTTGGGTATGGAATAGGAACAAATTATATATACCAACAAAGCGATTGACGTCAAGATAGTATTAATTGTAAAAATCGAGGAAAAGCAAGAGTTTAACTCATTCTTATCCTGCTTTGCCTTCGCTATTTCTCTTACACCAACAACATTAATTCCCAGCATTGAGAATATGCAGAAGTAATTAACTATAGAATCCACAAAATTGCATGCTCCAATGTTCGCAACACCTAAGACTCGCGAAATATATGGAAAAACTATTAAGGGGAAAACATAGTTTGCTCCCGTAAGTATGGTGCTATAAAAGAAATTCCTTTTTACACTGACCATTCTAAATGATTATTAATGTCTAAACCTTCAACAGGAACATACCCATAGCTTTATGATATAGGCACTCTGTTAAGTTGCATTTTTGAATCAATATAAAATAATAAGTAAAACAATAATATGGCTAACAAACCAAGATTTCCCGTAAATGAAAAAGAAAAGAGAAACATCCCACCTTGCATACATATAATCATTGCAAGATAAACAAGAATCGCTTTATGGAAAGGTATAGCATTCCCTTTAAAGGATGTTGCTTTCACAAACAACAGGCTAAATGTAATAAAGATAATGAATGCTAGTATTGGACCAAAATCCAATGTAAAATCACCCACAAACGTAGAGAAGACACTATCATCCATCTTCATTGAAGAATACTTCGCACGGACAGCATTCATACCTTTTGGTGTATTAGGTATCCCTAAAAGTTGTTTGAACGTATTACACGTTCTATCTCCATGCCGGATTCCATTAGCTGACAGCCCATATTGATCAAAGTTAGGCACTGCCTGACCTAAATAGGTGACTACTGAACCTCCTGCACCAGACTCGGTTTCACCGAACCGACTTATTGTCAATGCACTAAATGGTATCATAATAGCTATACCAAAGATGATACTTACACGAGCTATTACTTTATTCGTCTTAACATCCAAAAAACGTTTAAACCCAAAGTAAGAAATGATAAATGACATTATCATCATTGTTGTTTGCGTCCTTTGCCCCCTAGATAGCCCGGAAAAGACCTCCACTATTACACACATCAACAAACTTATTATAATCCATTTTTTCTTTCTATGTTGTGACAAATAGTAAAACAGAAACAGGAACAACAGAGGGGCGAATAAGTTATATATTATAGCCGTAAAGTTAGATATTGTTCCATCGTAATTACTCTCATTTAGCTTTGCTTCTGAATAAAGCTCCGATCCACTTACCGAATCAAGCATTATAGCCGCAATCCCACTTGAAATATTATCTATGATGCTGGGAATCTGAAGAAAAGCTATAATTATATAAAAAACAGTGACTATATTTAATAATTTCTCATTCCGTGGTGGTTGAATTGATAATGGCCTTTTTCTATCAAAATGTATTATAGGAAGTGCCGCTATCCAAAGCATCGCAAATAAATATATCAAAGGGAAAAGCTTCATTTCCTTATACTCGACTATATCATTGAACTTGGTTACCAAAAATAAACTAAAAACCGCATAAATAGCATAGCTCAAAAAAAGTATACTGGATGAATTCCAGTGCCCACCATTTTTTTTTCTTTCTCGTAGAGAACAGAATATCCACCCCAATACATATAGCACTAAAAAGATAATGCTTAAAAGCCCGACCTGCAGCATATCACCCAATCTGTTACATTTATTACATTATATTTTGCAAACAATTCCTTAGACTTTCTAACCAGTAAGGGACACTGATACTAAACTTCTCCTTAATCTTTGCCTTATCAAGCACAGAAAATGCCGGTCTTTTCACCTTACTCGGAAACTCGTCACTATGACAAGGCAATACGACACAAGCGCCGTGGGTATCAATAATTCCAAACGCCTCAGAATTTTCAAGTTCCACCGCAATCTGTTGAATCATCTTCGTAAAGTCATACCAGGAGCATACCCCCTCGTTCGAAAAGTGGTATAAGCCACTCTTCATATAGTTCAAAGTTCCATGTTCAAAGTTCAAAGTCTGTTTATAGTCTTCAATTATGGTGGAGATTGCTTTCGCTAGGTCGTAGGCGTACGTTGGAGTGCCTACCTGATCAAATACAACCTTTAATTGTGGCTTGGTTGAAGTTAAATTAAGCATCGTCTTAACAAAGTTCTTTCCAAACTCACTATAGAGCCAAGCGGTACGGATAATGACCTGATCGCAATTCTGCTTCTGAATACTCTGTTCTCCGTGGAGTTTAGTCAGTCCATACACACCGGTTGGTGTTCCTTTCTGGTCTTCCTTGCAAGGAGTGTTGTATGGGTCTCCACCAAAAACATAATCGGTGCTGATATGAACCAACAGTCCATTAACTTCTTTCATTGTCATCGCCAGATTCTCTGGCGCTTTAGCATTGAGAAGTTCTGCCAGTTCCAGATCGTTCTCTGCTGCATCCACATTGGTATAGGCAGCACAGTTGACAATAACCTTTACATCATGTTCTTTAACCATCGCCCGGATAGCATCCAGGTTAGTTATATCCAGTTTCACGGTAGAACAATCCACATCCTCCCCTGCCAGTTTATGCAGCATCGCAATGGATTCCGGATGCCCTTCGCAAACATCAGTAAAGATGTATTTGTCCTTGGATCCTTTGGAGACAATTCGCATCTCATTGCCAAGCTGTCCGTTGGCTCCTGTAACAAGTATATTCATACTTCGAACGTTTAGCGGTTATGGGTTATCGGTTATAGACAAAAGGGGTATCGAAGTCTTTGAGGAAAGGATGGATTTTATCTTTCTCGCTCAACTCTATATCCTCTGCCTTTATTGACCATTCTATAGCCAAATCAGGATCATCCCACATAATGGCACCTTCAGCTTCGGGATGGTAGAACTCATCACATTTATACTGGAATACGCGCGTAACCGAAATCAGTTGTGGTTCTTTGTAAAAACGGCTTATTGCCGGTGCCGAAAGAAATAGAAGTATATATAAAAAGATGCTGACGATTAAATTAAAAAAAAAAACCGTATCGTAATCTTTCTTTTCTGCATCTATCTTTCTGATCAACGCATTGGAAAAACCGCTATCCACTATGGAATTGGATATGGCGATGAAAATGGTGATCATACCGATAATCCCGAATTCCGAGGGTGAGAGCAATCGCGCAAGAACGAGTCCGACGAGAAAGGATATGCCTGATCCTGCTATATTGTCGACAAAGCTCCAACTGACTCCTTTAAGTGTTCTTTTTTTTAGCGATTCTTCCATTTAGTCAGTTCTTCCTGTCAGAATGTATTTACTCGTTGATGAATGGGTTGTTTTTTATTTTGTATTCATTTCTATTAAGTTCAGCAGATAATGACCGTACCCATTCTTTTTCATCGGTGCTGCTAATCGAATAAGATCATCTTTGTTGATCCATCCTTTTTTGTAAGCGATCTCTTCGAGGCAGGCAATTTTCAATCCCTGACGTTTTTCGATTACTTCTACAAATGTGGAAGCTTCGGCCAGCGATTCGTGGGTGCCGGTATCCAACCAGGCGAATCCTCTGCCAAGGACTTGCAGCTTTAATCGGTTTTCTTTCAAGAACTCCTTATTTACGGAAGTAATTTCCAGCTCTCCGCGTGCTGAAGGTTTGATATGCTTGGCTATCCCAACCACACTGTTGGGGTAGAAATAAATGCCCACCACAGCATAGTTGGATTTTGGGTTTGCCGGTTTCTCTTCGATGCTAAGCACGTTTCCTTCTTTATCAAACTCAGCCACACCGTATCGTTCCGGGTCATTGACATAGTACCCGAATACGGTAGCCTTGCTCTGCTCTTCGGCATATTTGACCGCTTTATCGAGCATTGGCCGGAATCCCTGCCCATAGAAGATATTGTCGCCCAACACCAAACAGACGCTATCATTTCCGATAAACTCTTCACCAATGATAAAAGCCTGAGCCAGTCCGTCGGGACTGGGTTGCTCGGCGTAGGCAAACTTCACGCCATAGTCGCTGCCATCGCCCAGCAGTCGCTCAAAACCAGGCAGATCCTGTGGGGTGGAGATGATCAGAATCTCCCTGATTCCTGCCAGCATCAATGCCGAGATAGGATAATAGACCATCGGCTTGTCGTAGATGGGCAACAACTGCTTGCTTACTCCCTTAGTGATAGGGTACAACCGAGTGCCGGAGCCTCCCGCAAGGACGATACCTTTCATATTTCTTTAGCGTTTGGCTGTCAGCTTTATTTTTGATAGTTGTTTCAATAGATTGCGCATACAATCAATTACTTACAGCAACTGTAAGTATCCGAAAATGTACCGTGCAAGCACACTTCGTGACTACCTGTCACATGTGTGCGAGAGGCAGTCCCTTTTTTTCGGCAACAAAATTAAAACAAAAAAACGATAAATCTCTCTTTTTTTTCGTTAAAATCACAGATAGGAAATACGTCCACGGTGAATAGCTCATTAAAATACGAAAAGGGGCAAAAGGCACTGCCGTCGTCACGGGTGCCGGAGACGGATGCCCTCCTTCGCCTATGCCGGATCGAGAAAGAACCTCCCGGGCGAGAACCCTTCGCACGAGCCGGCTCAGGGGAAGGTTCACACCGCTGCGCCCGGCCGTTGAGAATTCTCCTCCGTTGGGATGCAGAGCGACCTTATCTTTCAACAAGGAGTTCAAGAATCCGCGGCTCTTGCCGTTATGCAGGCGTGCCGGATGGTATCCCGGCTTTTTCAATTGAACCGAATGCTTTCCTTTTGCCGTGATGGTGAATGGAAAGCTACTGCCGTTACCGTTTACCACGGGTATTCCCCGTAAAAGGATACCCGCATCTGGGGCATATATGGCAAATTATGGCACTATGTGAAATAGTGTGGGTAGATAAAAATTGAGGTTGCCTCATGAATTACGGATAACCCGTTCCCTCCCTCATTTCTTTTCTCATTTACCATTCTCCGGTACTATTCCGACCTCATCTCCTCATCGGGGCGCCCGATCTGCGCAGAGAGCGTGCCGCCGGGCAAAAGACAAGCTGTTTGATCCGTCAGCTGACGGAGAGTTATTTGTCTTTTAGCGAAC
>Ga0116193_1002180_pt1 | contig 15165 bp, 18 predicted proteins | sample AD_UKC115_MetaG_FD_89892 | JGI IMG/M metagenome (GOLD analysis project Ga0116193, IMG submission 89892) | Active sludge microbial communities of municipal wastewater-treating anaerobic digesters from Hong Kong - AD_UKC115_MetaG | ecosystem: Engineered > Bioreactor > Anaerobic > Digestate... | reverse complement strand
GGTAGTTCTCCCGCCACGTGTCGACTTCGCGGTCACCCGGCTGCAGCAGCAGCACCGGGTCGTCGTCGTCATCGTCGCGGACGGTATAGGTAGTGGTGGGCACAGAAGATGGCGTCAGCACGTCCCGAAACTACCGCCATCGCGGTACTCGGCGGTAACCAACGGGTGAACAGCAGTCAGCCGAGGATGCCCTTGACGTAGGCCGCCTGTCCCAGATGCTGCGCACAATCGTCGATGACGCTGACCAGCCGCACACTGGCCGTGACGGGTGGATCCCAGCGGGTGTCGACAATCCGGCCGAGGGTGTCCGAATCGACGGTGACCACGTAGTCGAGCGTCATCGCGTGCACGGCCCGGTAGTAGCCGGCCAGCAGTTGAGCCGAAGCGCGTACCTTCGCGACGTCCTGCGCGGAGTGCCCGTAGCCGGTGTCATCCCGCGGCAGGTCCAGGCCGAACCGATCGACCCAGCCCTCGGACGTCCACACCTGGTCGACGCCGGCGATGTCGGCCACCTGCGCGTCCTGCACCCGGGCGCTGTGCCAGACCAGCCAGGCGATGCTGTTGGCCTGCGGCGTGGGCCGGAAGGTCGCATCCGGCTCGGACAGATCGTCGGTGACAGCCTCCACGTGCTCGATGAGCCGGGTGAACGCGTCGCGCAGCAGTTCCTGCACGGCCTCGGCATCAGTCATGCGGGCCTCCGCCGTGAAAGACCGCCTCGACGTTGTTGCCGTCCGGATCCCGGACGAAGGCACCGTAGTAGTGGTCGTGGTACTCCGGCCACAGCCGCGGCTCGTGCAGCGGTTCGGCGCCCAGCGCCAGGGCGGTGCGGAAGAACGCCTGCAACGCCTCCGGACTCTTGGCCGCAAAGGCGATGTGGACCTCCCGGTTCGGCCCCTGGGCCTCCCCGGCGGAGGCGTCGGCGATCCAGAAACTGGGGTGGTCGGTGCCGTAACCGATGGCCTGACCCATATCCAGCTGCCGGGTGGCGTCCAGAACGCCGAGCACCTTGTCGTAGAAGTCCTTGGACTTCTCCCAATCCGAACAGTTGATTCCGAAATGGTCGATCATGCCGCCACCGTACATTCGGGATATGACGTACGAGCTCATCATCCGTAACGGCACCATCGTCGACGGCCTGGGCGGCCCACCCTACGTCGGTGACGTCGCGGTGCGCGACGGCGTCATCGCCGCGGTGGGTGACGTCGACGGTGCGAGCGACCGCGAGATCGACGCGACCGGTTTGCTCGTCACGCCGGGCTTCGTGGACCTGCACACCCACTACGACGGTCAGGCGATCTGGAGCGAACGCATGACGCCGTCGTCGGCGCACGGTGTGACGACGGCGGTGATGGGCAACTGCGGTGTCGGGTTCGCGCCCTGCCGGCCGGAGGATCACGACGTGCTGGTCGACGTGATGGCCGGGGTCGAGGACATTCCCGGCGTGGTGATGGTCGACGGCCTGCCGTGGCAGTGGGAGACCTTCCCGGAATTCCTGGACGCCGTCGACCGCGGTCGCCGCGACATTGACGTGGCGGCGTTCCTGCCGCACTCGCCGCTGCGGGTCTATGTGATGGGCGAGCGGGGGGTCAACCGGGAGCCGGCCACCGGCGAGGACCTGGCGCTGATGCGCAAGCTGGCCGCCGAAGCCGTGCGGGCGGGCGCCCTGGGCTTTGCCTCGTCCCGGCTGACCCTGCACAAAACGGCTGGCGGACAACCGATCCCGAGCTACGAAGCGGCATACTCCGAGATCGAGGCGATCGCTCGCGGGGTGGACGACGCGGGCGGCGGACTGCTCCAGTTCGTCCCAGATCTGATGGCCGGCGACTACGAGGGCGCGCTGGCCGCGGTGTTCGACGTCGCCACCGACGTCGGTCTGCCGGTCACGTTCACCCTGGCGATCGGCAACGCCGGGCCGCCGATCCACCTCGACGCGCTCGCCATGGTCGAGAAGGCGAACGCGAACGGGGGCGACGTCACGGGGCAGATCTTCCCGCGGCCCATCGGCCTGGTGCTGGGCCTGGACCTGTCGGGCAACCCATTCGTGATGTATCCGAGCTACCGGGCGATCGCCGACCTGCCACTGGCCGAGCGCGTCGCCGAGATGCGCAAACCCGAAGTGCGCCAACGGATCCTGAACGACACCCCCGCCGCCGACGGGCATCCGCTGATGTTCGCCGCACAGGCTTTCCGCTACATGTATCCACTCGGCGATCCGCCGAACTACGAACCGTCACCGCAGGATTCGATCGAGGCCCGGGCGGCCGCACACGGCGTTTCCCCGCTCGAGGAGGCATACGACCGCCTGCTCGACGACGACGGGCACGCCATGCTGCTGGTCACCCTGGCCAACTTCCGCGACGGTTCCCTGGACACCGTGGCCGAACTGATCCAGCGCGACGACGTGGTGCTGGGCCTGGGCGACGGCGGTGCGCACTACGGGATGATCTGCGACGCGTCGTTCCCGACCTACCTGCTGACCCACTGGGTGCGCGACCGCGCGTCGGGACGGCTCGGCCTGCCCGAGGTGATCCGCGAGTTGACCTCGGTACCCGCTCGCATCGCGGGACTGGCCGACCGCGGCCGGATCGCGGTCGGCTACAAGGCGGACCTGAACGTGATCGACGCCGACGCGCTGCGACTGCACCGGCCCGTGGTGGTCAGCGACCTGCCGGCGGGCGGCCGGCGTCTGGACCAGACCGCCGACGGCTACGTGGCGACCGTCGTCGCCGGTGAGGTGATCGCCGAGAACGGGGTGCCCACCGCGGCGCGCCCCGGCCGGCTGATCCGCGGACGCCAGCCGGCACCGGTCGGCTGATTGCGTGTAACGCTTCGTCACCTGCCCTGCACTCCCGCTCAGTAAGCGTTCGGCGGATGGCCGCCGGACCGGACACTGGAGGGAATGCTCATGAGGGGACTCGTCACGACCCTGGGGGCCGCGGCCGCCGTGGGGATTACCGCACTGGGCCTGGCCACCCCGGCGTCCGCCGATCCGTCGCAGGGCCACCTGCCGACCGGCAGCCTCATCACCGTCCACGGCACCCTCGCGCTGGACGGCGGCAACGCGGCGGATCGTCGCGCCGACCGCTTCCACGAGTGCATGGCGCGGGCGCAGGCCTCCGGGATGCCCCTGACCGGGGCCACCATCGAGGGTTGCGTCGTGGTGATGAACATGGCGGACAACTGATCACCGATGCGTGACGGACGATCTCCCAGCCGGCTGCATGACATCATCGGACCATGCCGGCGATGCCAGATCCGGATGCCGGGCTCGTCGCTTCGCTCAGAGCGGGTGACGAGTCCGTCTTCGGTGAGCTGATCGACCGCTACGGCCCGTCGATGCTCAGGGTCGCCCGCGGATACGTCCGCAGCACCGAGAGCGCCGAAGAAGTGGTGCAGGACACCTGGATCGCGCTACTGAAGGGCATCGGCGGCTTCGAGGGGCGCTCGTCGCTGCGAACCTGGCTGTTCACCGTGCTGATCAACATCGCGAAATCCCGGGGCGTCCGCGAACAGCGCACCGCCTCCGTCGAGCTGCTGGCGTTCGACGGCCCTTCCGTGGACCCGGACCGGTTCCGGCCGGACGGCGACGAATGGCCCGGACATTGGAAGGCCGACCGGACGCCGGCGCCGTTCCCCGACAGCCCCGAGGGGTCGCTGCTCGGCGCCGAGTTGGTGGCCCTGGCCCAGCGCGAGCTGGACAAGCAGCCCGAACGACAGCGGGCCGTCGTGACGATGCGAGATATCCTCGGATTCGAGTCGGCGGAGGTGGTCGCGGTGCTCGGGATCAGCGTCGCGAACCAACGGGTGTTATTGCATCGCGGTCGTTCGGCGATCCGGCAGGCACTCGAGGACTATCTGAAGGAGGGACCGTCATGACGGCAACGGGTCCCGAGCCGATGGACTGCAACGAGCTCGTCGAACTGGTGACCGCGTATCTGGACCAGGCACTGGACCTCGAGACGCGGGCCCGGTTCGACATGCACCTGCTGGAATGCGACGGGTGCGAGAACTATCTGCAGCAATTGCGGACCACCATCGGCACCCTGAATCAGATCTCCGACGACCAGCTCGATCCCGTCTTCCGCAATCGTCTACTGTCGGCCTTCCGGGACTGGAAATGAGTTCCGTTGACTTCGCGCGACTGGCCGAGGCGCTGGCCGACTTCGACGTGGCCTATCTGATCACCGTCGGCGCGGAAGGCCGACCGCATACGGTGATGGTCGATACGGTTCTGCGGGACAACGTCTTTCACGTCGGCGAGATCGGATCCCACAGCACCGACAACATCGGCGCACATGACGTCGTCAGCCTGCTGTGGCCGCCACATGAACCGGGTGGCTACGCGCTGATGGTCGACGGCCGCGCCGAGGCGGGTGACCATCTGCGGGTGGTGCCGATCAAGGCGCTGCTGCACCGCCGGGCCGCGCCCGGCTCGCCGGCCGCCGAGTCCGGCTGCCTGCACGACTGCGTCGTCTTCAAGGCCTGACCGGACGTCAGTCCCTGGCCGGTCGAACCGCGCGGCGGCCAGCCCCAGGCAGCCGATCCACGAATCGGCCGAGCCGGACCACCGTGTTGTCCAGCGGGTCGACGATCTCGGTCAGCCGCTGCAGCGTCGGCAGGATCGCCACTAGTTCGTCGATCCCGGTGACGAGCTTCTGTGCATGCGTGTCGATGCCCTGGGCCGCGTCGCTGAGACCCGAGATCTCCTCGCCGATCTTGCCGGCGTTGCGGTCGATGCCCGCCGCGCTGGTGCCCAGATCGGACAGGGTCTCCGCGATGATCTCGGCCGACCGCCGCAGCTCGGCGATGTCGTCGAGCGTCGACCCGGCCCGGTCGATCAGCGACGCCAGCGCGATGACCCGGCGTGCCGTGGTCACCGTGGTGGCCATCGTCCAGTCCACCGCCTCCTGGAGCCCGGGCACCGCACGCAGGTCCATCGTTGGCGCTGAATAGCCAGCCATCTGCATGTCGTCGATTCTGCGTCATGCGGTAGCGATGCCGCGAACCGACTCGGCGACGACGATCTCGAGGCGCTGGAGTTGTAGTCGTCGAGCTTGAAGCGCCTGCTGGCGCGGACACCCGACTGAGGCGCCTGCATCACGCCGAGTGTGGGCCCTGCGTACGCAAATCGAATTCGGAAGGTCCAAAGGCCCCACGTTCGGCGAGCTTGGCGCGGACGCGGTCGACGATCACCGCAGGACGCCGCAGCATTGCGGCGCTGATCCGGATCACCACCCAGCCGGCGGCTTCCAGGAGTGCGAGCCGCTCGATGTCCCACGCTCGTTGCGCCGGATCATCCCAATGTTGAACACCGTCGTACTCGACGGCGACCCGCCATGCACGCCAGCCCATATCGAGGCGGATGCATCGGGCGCACAGGCCCCACACCTCGATCTGCGTCTCGGGTCTGGGCAGGCGCGCAGCCACCAACAGCATCCGCACCCGGGTGTCCATCGGTGATTCGGCGCCGCCGTCTGCCACCTCCAGCGCAGCGCGCAGCCGCCGGATGCCGCGTGCCCCGGGGTATCGATCCGCCACCGCGCGCACGTGCGCGGGCTCGATCCGGGTTGCATTGAGCAATGCGTCGAGGATCGGCAGCGCCCGCGCCACCGGCAGTCCGCACCCGATGTCGAATGCGGTACGGGCGGCCGTGGTCACGCGCATTCCCCGGACGATGCGGACCTCGTCGTCGGCCAGCCGGTAACTGTGCACGACCATCCCCGGCTGACCATGGCGGTCACGGCGCACGATCTCTGCGGGCGCTGCCGCGTCGAGCCATTTCGTGCCGAGCACGGCGGCCGCGGAATGGCCGGCCAGGATCGCACCCGTCGACAACCAGGCCGCACGGGCCCTGGTCGCTGCGGTCAGCTGCACGTTCCTGTCGACGTACACGTCGCGGAACACCGCGCGATACCGCGTGCGCAGCTGATTGCGGGTGACGGCACCGCGCGCGAGGGCCTGACTGCCCGAGAAGGGAATGGCGTCCATGGGCCCATGTTCTGCGGACCGGATGTCACCGAGCGCCCATGCTGATCACCGAACGTGGTTGCTGTGGACGAACATTCGACTGTGAACCGGCCGCACACCTCGCCGAGTGTGGGCCCTGCGTACGGAAATCCACCTCTGGACATCCATATGGCCCACGCTCGGCGAAGAAAGAAAAGCCCGGCGTGCAATGCACACCGGGCTCTTCCGTAGGCGACTTCTAGAAGTCCATGCCACCCATGCCACCGGTCGGGTCGCCGACGGGAGCGGCGGCCTTCTCCGGCTTGTCAGCGACAACGGCCTCGGTCGTCAGGAACAGCGCCGCGATGGACGCCGCGTTCTGCAGCGCCGAGCGGGTGACCTTGACCGGGTCGGCCACGCCGGCCTTGAGCAGGTCCTCGTACTCACCGGTGGCGGCGTTCAGGCCGGTCCCGGAAGCGGAGTTGGTGACCTTCTCGGCGACGACGCCGGGCTCGAGGCCCGCGTTGAAGGCGATCTGCTTCAGCGGAGCCGACAGCGCGACGCGCACGATGTTGGCACCGGTGGCCTCGTCACCCTCGAGCTTCAGCTCGTCGAGCGCCGGGGCCGACTGCAGCAGAGCCACGCCGCCACCGGCGACGATGCCCTCTTCGACGGCAGCCTTGGCGTTGCGCACGGCATCCTCGATGCGGTGCTTGCGCTCCTTGAGCTCCACCTCGGTGGCAGCGCCGGCCTTGATCACCGCAACACCGCCGGCCAGCTTGGCCAGGCGCTCCTGCAGCTTCTCGCGGTCGTAGTCGGAGTCGCTGTTCTCGATCTCCTGGCGGATCTGCGCGACGCGACCGGCGATGGCCTCGGAGTCACCCGCGCCCTCGACGATGGTGGTCTCGTCCTTGGTCACGACGACCTTGCGGGCCTGGCCCAGCAGCGTGACGTCGGCGGTCTCGAGGGACAACCCGACCTCTTCGCTGATGACCTGGCCACCGGTGAGGATCGCCATGTCCTGCAGCATCGCCTTGCGGCGGTCGCCGAAGCCCGGGGCCTTGACGGCGACGGACTTGAACGTGCCGCGGATCTTGTTGACCACCAGGGTCGACAGGGCCTCGCCCTCGACGTCCTCGGCGATGATCAGCAGCGGCTTGCCGGCCTGGATGACCTTCTCCAGCAGCGGCAGCAGATCCTTGACGGTCGAGATCTTCGAGCTGACCAGCAGGATGTAGGGATCCTCCAGGACGGCTTCCTGCCGCTCGGCGTCGGTCACGAAGTAGCCCGAGATGTAGCCCTTGTCGAACCGCATGCCCTCGGTGAGCTCGAGCTGCAGGCCGAAGGTGTTGGACTCCTCGACGGTGATGACACCCTCGTTGCCGACCTTGTCCATGGCCTCGGCGATCAGGTCACCGATGGTCTGGTCGCCCGCGGAGATACCGGCGGTGGCAGCGATCTGCTCCTTGGTCTCGACCTCCTTGGCGGATGCAAGGAGACTTCCCGTGATCGCTTCCACGGCCTTCTCGATGCCGCGCTTCAGGCCGAGCGGGTTGGCGCCGGCCGCGACGTTGCGCAGACCTTCGCGAACCAGGGCCTGAGCGAGGACGGTGGCGGTGGTGGTTCCGTCGCCGGCGACATCGTCGGTCTTCTTGGCAACTTCCTTGACCAGCTCGGCGCCGATCTTCTCGTAGGGATCCTCCAGCTCGATCTCCTTGGCGATGGACACACCATCGTTGGTGATCGTGGGGGCGCCCCACTTCTTCTCCAGGACGACGTTGCGACCCTTGGGGCCCAGCGTCACCTTGACCGCGTCGGCGAGGCTGTTCAGGCCCCGCTCGAGGCCGCGACGGGCCTCTTCGTCATACGCAATTGTCTTGGCCATTGCGAAGTGTTTCCTCCGGAATAGGTTTTGTGCACGTCAAGAGCGACCGCTAGATGAGTCGCTCCATCGAAGCTGTGGTCGGGTCAGTGCCCGCGACGGACGACCGGCCTGTGCTGCCCGGTCTCACCGCTCCGACCTAGCACTCACGAGTCGAGAGTGCCAACAGCATTTTTAGCACTCTGCCATGGCGAGTGCAAGGCTCGGCCGGGCCTTACGCTGACAGCGATGCCCCTTGGCGTGCTGTGGCCGAATCACCGGGTGCCGCCGGCGTGGGTGATGAGTCGCCGGTCGTCGCCGTGTTGTCAGGCGGGGCGCCCTGCTGGGTGATCGAAGCAGAACCGGTCTCATCGTGCGCCGGGTCCAGCGAGCTCTTCTCGGTCGCCACCGGCGACTCCACTGACTCTGACTCCGGCTCGACGGCTTCGGACTCACCCATTGCCGGATGGACGGCATCCTTGCGACCGTCCTGAACTGCGGCTTCGACCCCGTCCAACTGCGTCGCGTCGACCCCGGATGGCGGCGGCGCAGCGACAGCTGACGTGTCGACGCCATTCCGCGTCACAGCGGTTGGCTGGCCGTCGGATGTGGACACCGCAACGCTGGTCGGGACCGGTTCGGGGGCGACGGCGTCGGTCGGTGTTACCGCCTGCTGCTCCTGAGCGGGCCAGTGAAGCCGCCCGTCGGACAGGTACGGACGAGGGTCGCCCGGCGCGTCGTGACGGTGATATCCGGCATCGACGACCGGGCGAAGCACCCCGTCGAGGACGTCGACGAGTGGACCGGGCACGACCAGACGAAGCAGCTGCGTCAGCGGAAGATTCTTGGTCGGCACGAAGTAGGTGGTCACCACTGCACCCCGCGAATTCTTTGCAACGGTGATGTTCTCGGGGGGGACGTCGGCCGGATCGGCCAGCGAGGTCTGGCCGTGCACGAAGAGCGCGGCGCCCAGCGCCGCGTTGAGCAGCGACACCAGATTCCACGGACGATCGGGGGGATCGGACCAGAAGTCGTACTCGCCGATCACGATGGTGGTGGGGTACGGGGACTCTGGAATGCGGCTGACCCGGTAGTTGAGGATCGGTATGTAGGTGCCCACTCTGAAGTACCTCGCGGCACCTGCTTCCGGCGGGGCCATCAAGATGACCCGGACGTCGTCGACCGACGGAGGATGAGAGCTGTCCGCCAGCTCCGCGGCAACTCTGGCGGCGACCATGCTCCCCATCGACTCGCCGATCACCACCACTTTTCCGTCGATCGCGCGAACAGCGGCGGTCGCCCGCTCGACCCCTTGACGAATGGCCCAGTTCGAGGCCAGCGGGTTCTGCGAATAGTCGATGACCTGCGCGTCGTCTTCGCCACGAAAATTGATGCCGATATTCGGATAGAGCCAGAGCTTGTTCGGCAGATAGAACGGGTTGATGTACTTGAAGGGCATTGCTCCGGGGATCAGCACCGCTTCCTCGTCGCTGACCGCGTGTGCAACCGTTCCGGTGCCCAGCAGCAAGCAGATCGCGATGATCGCTGGGATCAGTCGCCGGTACCAACCATTCATCCCACTGCCCTCCCCGAGCGCCCGCGGTGTCGCAGGAAACTCGACCCGGTGGGCGTGTGTCGAGCCTCGCACAGCCCTCGACACCCGGTCCGGACTTCGTCGGAATCGATGGCCTTTCGAGCCGCGCTCATTCCGTGCGGAGCGGAATATCCAGATCGAACGCCAGCACCAGAGCGACCGCCAGCTGTCGCTCCTGGGCGGTGGAAAGCTGACCAACGGTCTTACCGAGGTTGGCCGCCGGAATGGTGACGACGTTGTCCAGCGAGATCGCACCTGACGCATCGAGTCCGTTCTCGGGCCCGACGGGCACTTCGCTACTCAACCCCTTCACGGTCGACGTGATCGGTGCGACCGTGACCTTCGTCATCGCCGGACGCGCGAGTGCGCGGGTCAGGACCACGACGGGCCGGGTCTTGTCGAGCTTGGCAAGGCAGATGGGGCGCGGACTCATTCATCAACGCTGGCGTTGGCAGCGGTCCATCGGACCACGGCGTCGAGATCGTCCCCCGGGCCGACGCCACGCAGAGTCTCGGCGTCGGCCTCGGCCGCCAGTCGCCGCAGTTCCCGCTCGAGGGCGGCCTCGACGAGGGACGCCCGACTACGCGCACGACCGCAGGCGACCACCCGATCGAGCGCCACCACCAGAGAATCGGAGAGTCTGACGGCGATCTGCGTGCTCATATGTCGATCGTATCAGCGTGATCCCAGATTGGGATGCAATCAGTGCCGGGCCACAGCCCCGGGCGGGGGCGGGAGCACGAACTCCCAACCGCCGTCGAGCATGGCGGGGATCGCGGCACCGAGGCCCGCCGCGGTGCCCGAACGCGGGTGATTCAGGTGCGCGATCACCACCGATCCGGGCAGGGCCCGGCCGGTCGCGGATCGGACCGCGGCCGGCGGCGCCGTCGCCCCGTTGTCGGCGTTGACGGTGAAACCCAGCGGCGTCAGGCCGAGGCCGCGCACGATCTGCACCGCAACGTCGTCGTAGTGGGCGGTGGCGGCCCGGAACCAGACGGGCGCCCGCCCGGTCAGCCCGACAAGACGCTGCTGATTGGTCCAGACCTCGGCCACCACATCGGCCGCCGACCGCGTGCCCGTGATGCCGTAGGCGCGCCGCCCGGTCACCGACAACGGCACGTGGCGCGTCCCGTGGTTACCGATCTCGAGGAGCGGCGAGGCCGCCAGCCGTTCGACCCGGCCCGGGTTCGCGTCGATCCACTTCGAGCAGACGAACAGGACCGCGGGCACCCGGTAGCGCCGCAGCGTGGCCAGGAGGGCGTCGTCGCACGCGCCGTCACACGCGTCGAGGGTCAACGCGAGCTGGCGGCCATCGGCCGGGAACGTCGACACAACACCTGGCATCGACATGCCCCACCGAGTGGGCGCGCGTCCGGCGTAGCGCTGGGCGGCCTGGGCCGGGTCCACCAGCGGACCGGCGAACGCCCGAGGCGCCCCCAGAGCACTTGCGGCAGTGGCGCCGGCCAGGGCGGTGAGAAACATCCGGCGCGTCGCCACGGATGAAGATTAGCCGCGTTCGCTGGCCGCTTCCTGGGAGCCGGCCGCAACACGGAACCGGTCCACGCAAGACACGCCGCGACGAAATGCGTTCCCGGAATCCGTTCACGTAGAGTCCTTTCCGGCCACGCCGCGCAAAGACGGCCCGAGGCCGGGAGGAGTCACAGGGTGCGGGCTGACGCAGCGCCCAGCACCCAGGCTTTGCGGGGCTGGCAGCGGCGGGCGCTGGTGAAATACCTGGCCGCCAAGCCACGGGATTTCCTCGCGGTCGCCACTCCGGGATCCGGCAAGACCACCTTCGCCCTGCGCATCGCCGCCGAACTGCTGGCCGAGAACGCCGTCGAACAGGTCACCGTTGTGGTACCCACCGAGCACCTCAAGGTTCAGTGGGCGCAGGCGGCCGCCCGGGCCGGCATCGCGCTGGACCCCAAGTTCTCCAACTCCAACGCCCAGACCTCCTCGGAATATCACGGCGTCGTCGTCACCTACGCCCAGGTGGCCAGCCACCCGACACGGCACCGGGTGCGCACCGAGAACCGCCGGACGCTGGTGATCTTCGACGAGATCCACCATGGCGGCGATGCCAAGAGCTGGGGCGAGGCGATCCGGGAGGCATTCGACGACGCCACCCGGCGCCTGGCGCTGACGGGGACGCCGTTCCGGTCCGACGACAGCCCGATCCCGTTCGTCACCTACGAAACCGACGCCGCCGGCTTCCAGCGATCACAGGCCGACCACACCTACGGCTACGCCGAGGCGCTGGCCGACGGCGTCGTGCGGCCCGTGGTGTTCATGGCGTACTCCGGCGAGGCCCGCTGGCGCGATAGCGCCGGCGAGGAACACGAAGCACGGCTGGGCGAACCGCTGAGCGCCGAGCAGACCGCTCGGGCCTGGCGCACCGTCTTGAATCCAGCCGGCGAGTGGATGCCCGCGGTGATCGCCGCGGCCGACACCCGCCTGCGGCAGTTGCGCGAGCACGTACCCGATGCCGGCGGCATGATCATCGCCTCCGATCAGACGGCGGCGCGGGCCTACGCCGAGTTGCTCCGGGAAATCGCCGGTGAGGCACCGACCGTGGTGCTGTCCGACGATCCCGGTTCCTCACAACGGATTTCGGAATTCTCGGTGGCGTCCTCGCGGTGGCTGGTCGCGGTGCGCATGGTCTCCGAGGGTGTCGACGTGCCGCGGCTGGCGGTCGGTGTGTACGCCACCAGCGCGTCCACCCCGCTGTTCTTCGCGCAGGCGATCGGCCGGTTCGTGCGGTCCCGCCGGCCCGGCGAGACGGCCAGCATCTTCCTGCCCTCGGTGCCCAACCTGCTGCAGCTGGCCAGCGAGCTCGAGGAGCAGCGCAACCACGTGCTGGGCAAACCGCATCGGGTGTCCGAGGAGGACCCGCTCGACGAGGAACTGCGCGAGCAGCGCCGCGACGAACCCGGCGAGCTGGATAACGGCTTCGAATCACTCGGCGCACAGGCCGAACTGGATCAGGTGATCTTCGACGGCTCGTCGTTCGGCACCGCTGCCGCGGTCGGCAGCGACGAGGAGGCCGACTACCTGGGCATCCCGGGGCTGCTGGATGCCGGTCAGATGCGGGATCTGCTCTCACGCCGGCAGGACGAGCAGCTGCAGAGACGCACCGCCTCCGGCGAGGTGCCGCCGCCGTCGACGCATGGGCAGTTGCGCGAATTGCGCAGGGAGCTCAACGCTCTGGTGTCGGCGACACACCACAAGTCCGGAAAGCCGCACGGCTGGATCCACAACGAGCTGAGACGCCGCTGCGGCGGTCCGCCGGTGGCCGCGGCGACGCGGGACCAATTGGCCGAGCGCATCGAAGCGATCCGGCTGCTGCACCGCGAACTCTGAGTGATTTCGGTGCATTTCCCGTCGGTCAGCGACGGCTATTGCACCGAAATCGCGGTGGAACGGTCGGCGTTGACCAGCAGCGTGCGGACCCATCGCGGCCACCAGAACAGCTCCAGCAACGCCAGCACCAGGTAGATGACGGAGGCGACGGTGTTGTTGACGGAGCCGGATACGCTGTCCCACAACGCCGTTGCGAGCGCGACGATCAGCACCACCACCAGCAGCCAGCGGATCATTCGCGCGCTGTCGGCTGCGGCGTGCAACGCCCGACGGTACGTGGCGACCGCCGTCGCCAGCCGGGGGTCGCCGACGCGCTCGCCCCGGCGCGCCGCCCGCACGACGGCCACCCGGTCAGCGCCGCTGATGTTCGCCGCCTCCGGCCAGAGCCGATCCATCCGGCGCGCCGTCACGATGCCCATGAGGACCCCGAGGATCACCAGCACGCCTAGGCCCGAGAGCCAGAAACCGGAGTCCAGCCAGGACAGTGCTCCGAGGGCGACACCGACGGCCCCGCCCGTCAGCACCGCCCGGTAGAAAAAGCCCCCTCGCCAGACGAACGCGGGCACGGTCAGCATGCAGTGATCATCCACCCATCAGGCATCGACCGGCATCAACACCGGGTACAGATCGGGACTGTCCCGCACACCCTTGAGGTCGACCTCGCGGGCAGTTCCGAGCTCGATCCCGGGGACGTCCCGGACGGCCCGGCGCACCGGTTCGGTGATCAGGATCTCCCCGCCGGCGGCCTGGTCGGCGACGCGCGCGGCGATGGCGACGTTGCGGCCGAACAGGTCGTCGCCGCGGCGCACCGAGCTGCCCAGGTGCATGCCGATGCGCACCCGGATGGGCGGCCGCCGGCCGCCTCCGTCGTCGAGTCCTTGCTGAATTCCGATGCAGCACAACACCGCTCGGCCCGCGTCGGCGAACGCGATCATGAATCCGTCGCCCTGGTGCTTGACCACGTGCCCGCCGTGCGCGGTGACCAGATCGTCGACCAGCTTGGTGTGGCGCTCGAGAACCTTGACCCATTCCCGGTCGCCCAGTTCCTCGTTGAGCTGGGTGGAGCCCTCGATGTCGGAGAAGGCGATCACCACGTCGCCGTCAGCGGTCAGCCGGGCCAGATCCGGCCGCTCCACCCGCGCCCAGCCGGCGAGGTCCTCGATCGAGTTGCGCACCGTGGCCCCGAAGCCCTTGTTCAGCAGCGAGTCGGCCGTCTGCCATACCGTCCGGATCGCCAGCGGCGCGACACCGAGCCGCCGGCGGCGCCGGCCCTGCTGCTCACGCAGCGATTCGAGCTCACCGCGGACGTCGCGCAGGTGCCGGCGGGCCACGATCAGCAACACGGCCAACGCAACGATGGCCGCCAGCAACAGAACGCCGACGACGACAAGCAGTGTCAGCTGTGTCGTCGTCATGGCCTGACCCTACAGGCCCAGCAACTCCGGGAGGTCGGCGATCGAGTCGATGACGTGATTGGGCTGCATCGCGAATTCGTCTGCGGCCCAACGATCCAACGTGTCCTGCCGGAACTTGCCGGTGCGCACCAACACGCCGGTCATCCCGACCACCTGGCCGGCGATGACATCGTTGTTGAGATCGTCGCCCACCATGTACATCTCGTCCGGTTCGACCCCCAGGCGCACCGCCGACGCCAGGAAACCGGCCGGGGCCGGCTTGCCGACGGCGGTGGCCTGCCGACCGGACACCGCCTCCATCCCCAGCAGGTACATCCCGGTGTCGATGCGCAGACCGTCGGTGGTGGTCCACGCCGTGCTGCGGTGCATGGCCACCACCGGCACCCCCTGGGCCATCCAGTCGTACACCCAGCTCAGGGTCACATGGTCGTACTCCGGGCCGGCGCCGCCGAGGATGACGACATCGGGGACGTCCGGGGTGGGCCCGCCGTGGGTGTCGACGGAGGAGACGATGTCGAGCCCGGGCATGTCGGCGGCGATGTCGCCGCTGTTGACCAGGAAACAGCGCGCATCCGGATACCGGTCCCGGACGAAGTCGGCGGTCAGGACGGCCGCGGTGATCACCTCGTCCGGCGCCACCGCCATGCCCGCGTCGGTCAGCAGCTGCGCGATCTGCCCCCGGGTGCGGGTGGTGGTGTTGGTCAGATACGACCGGGCGATCTGGTGCTCGGCCAACGTTCGCAACGTCGCGGCGGCGCCCTCGATCGGCATCCACGAGGTCACCAGTACCCCGTCGATGTCGAAGAGGACGCCACCTACCGCCATGGTGCGACAGTAAACGCAGTTGCGGTGCGTGCAACTCGAAGCGCGGGCCTAGACGGTATGGGGAGGCTGGGGCCTCGCCACATGTGAACGTGGGTTGCCGTCAGGAGTGGGTCCTGGCCGGTAGAGCCACAGATGTGGATGGAGGCCCCAGTGATTGGTCATCG
>Ga0116193_1002179_pt1 | contig 15175 bp, 14 predicted proteins | sample AD_UKC115_MetaG_FD_89892 | JGI IMG/M metagenome (GOLD analysis project Ga0116193, IMG submission 89892) | Active sludge microbial communities of municipal wastewater-treating anaerobic digesters from Hong Kong - AD_UKC115_MetaG | ecosystem: Engineered > Bioreactor > Anaerobic > Digestate... | reverse complement strand
TGACGCTTGCACCCGCACTGCTGGCCATCGGCCGGCACTTCGGCCTGTTCGAACCCGCCCGCCCGATGAACACCCGTGGCTGGCGGCGGATCGGCACCGCCATCGTGCGCTGGCCCGGGCCCATCCTGTTCGCGACGGTGGCCATCGCACTCATCGGCCTGCTGGCGCTGCCCCGGTACCAGACCAGTTACGACGCCCGGCACTACATGCCGGGCTGGGCACCGGCCAATGTGGGCTACGCCGCGGCCGATCGGCACTTCTCGCAGGCCCGGCTCAATCCCGAGTTGGTGATGATCGAAGCCGATCACGACCTGCGGAACTCGACCGACATGATCCTGCTGGAACGGGTGGCCAAGGCCATCTTCCACACCGACGGCATCGCCCAGGTGCAGTCGATCACCCGCCCATTGGGTACACCCCTGGACCACACGTCGATCCCGTTCCAGATCAGCGCGGGCAGTGCCGCGCAGATCAACAATCTGCCCTTCCAGCAGGCCCGCACCGCCGATCTGTTGAAACAGGTTGGTGTGATCAACAATTCGATCGACATCCTGCGCCAGCAGTACGCGCTGCAACAGCAATCCAGCGCCATCACCGATGAACAGAGCCAAGCCTTCCAGCAGACGGTCGCCACGGCGGAGAACCTGCGCGACAAGATCGCGAACTTCGACGACCAGTTCCGGCCGATCCGCAACTATTTCTATTGGGAGCCACACTGTTTCGACATCCCCATGTGCGCTGCGCTGCGGTCGGTGTTCGACGCGCTGGACGGTATCGATGATCTGACCGAGCAACTGGGCAACGTGTCGGGCAGCATCGCGAAACTCGATCAGCTGCAACCGAAACTGCTCGCCCTTATCCCGCCGCAGATCGCCAGCCAGGAGACCAACCGCGATCTCACGATGACCAACTACGCCACCAACAAGGGCCTGAACGACCAGAGCCAGGCGGCACTGCAGAATGCGACGGCCCTGGGCCAGGCCTACGACGCGTCCAAGACCGACGACTCGTTCTACCTACCACCGGAGGCGTTCACCAACCCGGAGTTCGTCCGCGGTATGAACATGTTCCTGTCGCCGGACGGCAAGGCCGCCCGGATGATCATCACCCACGACGGCGATCCCGCGACGCCAGAGGGCATTTCGCATATCGACGCCATCCGACACGCCGCTCAGGAAGCCGTCAAGGGCACCCCCCTGGCCGGCTCCAAGATCTTCATCGCCGGCACCGCGGCCACCTACAAGGACATTCACGACGGCGCCCAGTACGACCTGATGATCGCCGGCATCGCGGCGCTGAGCCTGATCCTCTTGGTGATGATCTTCATCACCCGGAGCCTGGTCGCCGCGCTGGTGATCGTCGGGACCGTGGCGCTGTCACTCGGCGCGTCCTTCGGTCTCTCGGTGCTGATCTGGCAGGACCTGTTCGGCATCGAGCTGTACTGGATCGTGTTGGCGCTGGCCATCATCCTGCTACTGGCGGTCGGGTCGGACTACAACCTGTTGTTGATCTCCCGATTCAAGGAGGAGATCCACGCCGGGCTGAACACCGGCATCATCCGGGCGATGGCCGGCTCGGGTGCGGTGGTGACGGCGGCCGGCCTGGTCTTTGCGGCGACCATGGCATCGTTCCTGTTCGCCGACCTACGGATCCTGGGGCAGATCGGCACCACCATCGCCCTGGGCCTGTTGTTCGACACGCTGATCGTGCGGTCATTCATGACTCCGGCGATCGCCACGTTGCTCGGGCGCTGGTTCTGGTGGCCGCTGCGGGTCCGGCCCAGGCCCGCCAGCGCGATGCTACGGCCCTATGGCACCCGCGAGTCGGTTCGTCAGCTGCTGCTGTGGGAGGACGGTGACCCCGCGGTGGTGTCCGCGTCACCGGAAGGCTGACCCTCGGACGTTACGTCGATGCCGCGCAGCTTCTTGCGCAGGTGCGCGACCCGGCGCAGTTGGGCGGCCATGTTCATGGAGGTCAGCATCGGGATCCCGCCGATGAACGTGCGGAACGAGGGCTGGCCACCGTGCACGTGCAATTCGTGCAGGCAGCCGACGACGTAGAAGAACCCCATCGCGAACAACACGGCCGGTATCGCGAACGCCAGCGGTGAGCGGGCGTCGTCGACCAACTCGGTGGCGTAGTCGAACTCGTCCTGGGTCAGCGGTTCGCGCTTGCGCACCTTGGCAAGCACCTCCTTGTGCGCGCCCACCTGCTCGCCCAGGTGATGCGGGATCCGGCGCTCGAGCCGCGTCAGGTAGATGAACACGCAGGTGGCGAACACCACGATCATCGCGGCGTCGAGCACCGTGAGGTCGCCCCAGAGATCCATGTCCACGACGCTACCCGCGCGCCGCGACAGGTGATGGCTGGCCACAGACTTGTGCGAACCACCCACGAGGACGAACGGCTGCTGCCGGTCGGTGCGCCCACCTGGCTCGACGCGGGCCGTTACGCCCGGATCATGACGGCCGGTCTGCGACTGCTGGCCCGGTTGCCGGGCATCAAGTGATGCGGCCGGTCAGGCCTCGAGCACCTCGACAACCTTCTCGGCGGTGGCCTTGGCCGAGCCGGGGTTCTGGCCGGTCACCAGGCGCCCGTCGACGACGACGTAGGACCGGAACGGGATGAGGCCTTTCTCGTAGCGGGCGCCGCGCTTCTTCATCTCCTCTTCGGCGTTGTACGGCACCAGCTTGTCCACCCGGGCCAGGACCTCCTCCGACCAGGCGAACCCGGTGAGCTTGCGCCCCTTGACCAGCAGGTTGCCGTCGGAGAGTCTGGTATTGAGCAAGCCACAGTAGCCGTGGCACACCGATGACACGACGCCGCCGGCCTCGAAGATCTCGCGTGTAATACGTTGCAGCCCTTCACTGTCCGGAAAGTCGAACATCACGGCGTGGCCGCCGGTGAAATAGATCGCGTCGAACTCGGCCGCGTCGATCTGCTCGGGCGAGGCGGTCGCGGCCAGCAGTGCCATCTTCGCCGCGTCGCCCTTCCACGCCTTGGCGCTCTTGTCGTAGTTCGGGAACTTCAGCGAGCGGGGCTCGAGTGGCGACGGGCCGCCCGAGGGACTGACGATCGTCTGGTCGTATCCCGCCTCGGCGAAGACGTGATAGGCATGGGTCAGCTCGGAGAGCCACAGGCCGGTCGGTTCCGACGGATCCTCGTAATGGCTGACGTTGGTGACGACGTTCAGAATTCGCTTGGCCATGGGTCAACCATGGCGGTTCTGCTCCGGCGGCGCCAGGGGCTTCACTTCTCGCGAGCGTATCCGTCGATGGTGGCGTAGAGCACCGAGCGGCTGCCGTCGGGGAGTACCCTGCGGGCCACCAGGAATTCGCTGCCCATCCAGCCGTGGCGGATGTACTTCCCAAAGCGCATCCGGGTGCCCGGTGCACCGGTAGCCGCGGGCATCATCTTGATCCGCTCCAGGGCGTCCTTGACCCCGACGCCGGTCAGTGGCCGTGCGGTGGCCAGCGCGGTCATCATCAGCCGCCCGACGTCGTAGGCGTACAGCGGGAAGAAGTACGCCGGCCGGTGTCCGTAGCGCCGCTCGAATCGGTCGAGGAAGTCCTGTCCGATGGTGTTGCGCTCGTCGTACTGGTCGAGTCCGATCCAGCCCGCCAGCTGCTGGCACCACCACTCACTGGTGGCGGCGAACTCGAAGGCCGTGGTGGTGTATCTGGGCGGCATCCAGCCGATGGCCTCCAGCGCGGCGTTCATGCCGATGATGCCCAGCCCGAAACCGACGTGCATGAGGGCGTCGGGCTTGTCGAGTGCCAGCGTCGCCATCGCCGTGCGCTGATCGGCCGCGACCTGCGGGATGGCGACCTCCGCGGTGATGGTCAGACCGGCGTCCCGGCACGCTTCCCGGGTGGTGCGCAGGTACTCGCGGCCGATCAGGCTGTCCTCGAAGGCCACCCCCACCGTGCGGCAGCCGTCGAGCGCCGCCACGGTGGCCATGATGATCGGCTCCTCTTCCATCGACCCGGCCGGCAAGCCGAAAACCCACTCCCCCAGCATCGTTTCGGAAGCGGCCATGGTGATGATCGGGACCTGGCCGCAATCCTCCACATAGGGCCGCAGCGCCACACCGTTCTCCGAGACCAACGGGCCGAAGATCACCAGCGCGTCCTCATCCACCAGTTCGTGGAACGCATCGCGGACGTGGCGGAACGATCCGTTCGGTAGCCCCTGTACGGCGCGTACGACGAATTCGACCGGGCGTTCCAGTACTCCGGCGGCGAGGTACTCGTCGGCCACGAGTTGAAGTGCCGGAAGGATGTTCTGGTCGTAGGGAGCATCCCCGTCCTTCAGATAATCGATCAGCAGTCCGACCCGGGCGGGTGTGACCTCGGCGGCCATGAATTCGGCTCCTCCAGGACGGGTGCAAGGAATGTTCAGTACCTTTACAAAGGTACCTTCGGAGGCTTGAATGTCGCTAGCCATTCGATTGACCCCTTGGCGGAACGAGGAGCAAGCGATGAGGACCCGAGCCGCGGTGCTGCACGGCGTGGGACAGGACTGGCAGATGGAAACCATCGATCTCGACCCTCCACGCGCCGGTGAAGTGCTGGTGAAGATGATGGTCGCCGGTGTCTGCCATTCCGACGACCACTTCGCCACCGGCGACAGCGTTCCCGACGAGAACCTGCGCGCGCTGGTCGAAGCCGCGGGAATGCCGCTCCCCGAATGGTTTCCGCTGCTGGGCGGCCATGAGGGCGCCGGGATCGTCGAGCAGGTCGGACCAGGTGTCACGTCGCTGCATCCCGGTGACCACGTGGCGGTGTCCTTCATCCCGGCCTGCGGTACGTGCCGCTGGTGCGTCACGGGCGCCACCTACCTGTGCGACATCGGCGCGAAGCTGTTCAGCAAGAACATGATCACCGACGACACCCCGCGTCGACACCTGGGCGATCAGGACCTGCTGGCCATGATGCAGGTCGGGACGTTCGCCGAGCACGTCGTCGCTTCCGAACGGTCCTTCATCAAGATCGACGACGCGATCCCCTTCGAAGCGGCGGCGCTCGTATCCTGTGGTGTGACAACCGGTTTCGGGTCCGCGAGCATCAGCGCAGCAGTCCGCCCGGGCGACACCGTCGTGGTGGTCGGAACCGGCGGCGTCGGTATGAACGCCGTGCAGGGCGCTCGGGCTGCCGGCGCGAAGTACGTCATCGGCGTCGATCCGGTCGACTTCAAACGCGACGCCGCAACCGGGTTCGGCGCCACCCACACCGTCGCCGAAGCGGGGGCTGCGTTCACGCTGGTGCAGGATCTCACCCACGGTGTCATGGCCGACGCGGTGATCCTGACGGTCGGTGTGCTGCAGACGGATCTGGTTCCGGTGGCGCTGATGATGACCCGCAAGGGCGGTACCTGTGTGGTCACGGCCATGACCCCGCTGTCGCAGATGACGGTGCCGATGTCGCTGACCGAATTCGTGAACTCGGCCAAGACGCTCAAGGGGACGCTCTACGGCCAGATGAATGCCCGTGCCAGCATGCCGATGCTGTTGTCGATGTACCAGGCGGGCACCCTCAGGCTCGACGAACTCGTCACGCGCCGCTACCGCCTCGACGACATCAACGACGCCATCGCACACCTGCGCGAGGGCAGCAACATCCGTGGTGTCATTTGCTTCAATCCGTAATCGCCGCAACATGATCGGAGCACCCATGGCGGACAGCATCAAGTTCGACGTGCGCACCCACGTCCCGGTTACCGAGATCTACCGCCGGGCCTGGACGCCCGGGCCGGGACTCGGGCTGGCCGGAATGTGGATCGGCGCGGTGGTCGACGACAACGCCGGAAACACCTACTGGGGGCTACGGGGCGCCGATGACTTCCTGGCCGGGATGACCCATGTGGTCACACCGGTCACCGGCTTCAAGAAGCTACCGGTGTCGTTCGCTCCCGAACCACCCCACCTGTTTCCGGAGTACTCGACCATCGACTGGTTCGAACCGCTGCAGTACTCCGAGAGTCCCGACCAGACGCAGCTGGGATACGACAGCGGACGGATCGAACGCGACGCCGCCGGGCTGCACTGGTACGACGCCAGTGGGCGCTGGGAAGTTCACGGCCGCAGCATCAGTGATGTCTTCACCGTCCACGTGCCTGCGCAGAACGGGATCGCCGACGAAGCCCACTACCGGCATGAGCTCATGGCCGCCACGGGGACCATCGAAGGTGTCCCGGTGTCGGGATACCTGCATCAGGATTTCGCCTATGGGCCACCCGGCAAGGTCTACCCGGAACTACCGATCGTGCGTGAGCTGCAGGGCATGTGGGTGTCGTGGATGCAGCAGTACGACGACGGACAGTGGGGCGGCGGCTGCTTCTGGCAGGGCCGCGACAGTCGCGCGTTCGGACCCGGCTATCACGTCGTGGACGGTGTCACCATCGCCTACGACGACATCGTCGCGACGCCGACGTTCTCCGAGGACGGCAAGCTCGCCCGACTGGAAGCGACGATCGGCTCCGACACCTACACGTTCGACTTCGACAGGGCCGGCAGCTTTGTCCACTACTTCGGACAGCTCACCTCGAGTTCGATCGAACCGCCGGCCCGCAGTTGGTGCTGGGTGGAGTACGCCGGCGGAATGATCAACGGCGCGATCATGGACGTGATCATGCAGCGGTTCGCCCTCGCCCGCGGCGGCTGAACGCGACCCGCGGATCTGAGGGATTCGGTGGGCGCGCAGACCCTAGGGCGGGGAGGTTCTCCCCTGCTCCCAACCCCGGACGACGTCCGAGTGGTATGCCTCCAGCCGGCGGATGAACTCCAGATAGCCCTCGAGCTCGGGCGTGCTCGCCGACCCGAACAGCGCGGCGCCCATGGATGCCCGGTACTCCTGTGCGATCTGGGCTGCCTGCAATCCTCGATCGGACAGGTGCAGCCGCTTTCGTTTGGCGTCCTCGGCAGACGGCGTCTCACTGACGAGCCCCTTGGCCCTGAGCTTGGCGATCACCTGCGATGTTGCCGAGCGGGTCACCCCGAGCTGCTCGGACAGCTCGCTGCCGGTGATGCCGTCGTGCCGAAAGATCAACGCGCACATCTCGGTTTCGACCAACGTCATCGAGATTCCGCACCCGTAGTCGCGCGGGGTGCGGCGGCCCTGCTCGATCTTGTTGACGACACGCATCAGGGACGTGGTGATCGCCTCGACGAGGTTGTCGTCGTCCTCTGGCGCGTCGTCAGGCATGGCGGACCTTGTCGGGAGATGAGCGGGGGCCGGTTATTTGTTAACTACCTTAATAAGTAGACTAACGGGCGGTCCGCGGCGGGTCAACGAACCCGGTGCCGGCCGGCTACAGTGCTCCGGCTATCCGTTGGCGAACGCAATCTCGCCGACACCGAGCAGTCGGGGTAACACGAAGGCCGGCAGAATGGGTTCCCCACCGTCCGGTAACCTGCGGAACTGGCTCTGAAAGCTCAGTGCCGCTTCCGTTTTCATGGACGCGAACGGTGGCGCCAGGTCGATCGAGAATGCCCGGTCCCACGGCACCGCGGGATCGTTCGGCCGTGCCCAGTGCCACATCCAGATCGGATACTCCAGCAATGGCACGTGGACAGCCGCCGCCGCGCGGGCCGCGGCCCTGCCGACGGCTTCGTGATCGGGGTGCCCATCGCCACGCCAGGTGGCCGCACACCAGGTGCCGGGAGGGCCGGTGCCCAGAATGTCGGTGAGCACCGCAGCGAGGGCGGTTTCGTGTTCGGCCAACCGTCCGTCGGGCAGTCCCAGCGTGATGGGCGGTGGGACACCCAGCACCTGCGCCGCCGCGTGGAGCTCTTCCCGGCGCTCGCGCGCCAAGCATTGCTTCGCCAGATCGGAGGACTCGGGCCGGCCGGCCTCCCCGTCGCTGGCCGACACCACCCGAACCTCGACGCCGCGGGCCGCGAGTTGTGCAGCGGTGGCGCCGAATCCGAGCGTTTCATCGTCGGGATGAGCGCCGACGATCAACAGCGCACGGCACTCACGCAGATCCAGGTTGGGCAGCGACGGGGTCTCGCGCCACTCATGCAGGCCGGTCCCGCCGGTGCTCAGCGGCACTGCGGCAAAGCGACCGCAGTTGCTCACCCGGATAGGCCGCCGGGTCCGCACAGCTTGCCCAACTCCGCCAGATCACGTTCGGCATGGCTCTGGCGCACGTAGATCACCAGATCGGCGACCACTTGCGCATGGTTGGGGTCGTGACAGAGCGGCCCGGGACCCAGCGCCCTGCCGGTGCGGGTGACGGCTTCGTCCACCGTGTGCTCGACGACGGCGCGTGTGCGGCGGGCCAGTATCTGCGCCGCGTCGGTGTGGTCGAAGGGATCCGCGTCGATGTGCACGGCTGCGGCCGACAGCATCGCTTCGGCGCCGGCCAGCGCCGCGTCGACGGCGCCAAGATGGGCCAGCAGGTGCGGCTCGTCGGATCCGTTGGCCACGCGCTCGTAGAGCGGGCCGGCGACCGCGCGTGCGCCGCCGAACCAGCACGCGGCAACCCCGATCGCGCCGTGCCAGAACCCAGGCCGCTGCAGGTACTGTCCGGGCTCGCCGATCAACGTCGCACGTGTCCCGGTGAACTGCACAGAGCGGGTGTCGCTGCCGGCCATTCCCGCATTCCACCATGAGCTTGGTCGAGCCCGGACGCCCCAATCGGTGAGTTCGACCGCGAACAGGCCCCGCTGGCCATCGACCAATTGCGCGGTCACCAGCGCGTGGGTGCAGATGTCCGCTCCCGAACACCACGGCTTGGTTCCATCCAAGCTGTAGTCACCGTTGGGCGTCAGACCGGCTGTCAGCGAAAGTTCAGCGGACTCCGCCGCCCAGACACCCCAGAGTTGGCCTGGCTCAGGCGGTTTGCCACCCAACTCATGCAGGATGGCAACCGCGTCCGAATGGCCCTCGGCGATCCGGGCCGCAGTCAGATTCTCCCCGGCCAACGTGGCCAATTGCCGGAATCGCTCACCCGTCCGACCCGATCCGGGCAGGGCGAGCTCGAGGCGGCCTTCGTCGATCCAGCATCGCAGCAGCCCAGCTGTCATATCGCTGTCCTAGCTGTCAATCCGCCGAAGTCGCTATCTCGCAGTGTCGACAGATAGTCCGCGAACCCCTCCGGAGCACGACCGACACGACGCGCGCTGGTCCGCACAGGCACCCGCGCGGAGCGCAGGATGCGCAGGCCCGACTGCCGTTCTGCGCGCTCGACGAGTGCGACGTCCTCCCCCGTCCGCAGCGGGCTCCAGCCGCCCAGGCCGACATAGGCGTCAGCCCGGAAACCCAGATTCGCGCCGTGAATATGCGGATGGCCGTCCACGTAGCGGTGCCTCCGCTTCCAGGCGTCCAGTTCGGCCGCGCTCAAACCCGGTGTGGGGCTGACCATCCCGGTGACCATGTGATACCCGCGGATTGCCGCCGCGACGAAGTGGACCAACCAGTACGACGGCACTTCGCAGTCGGCGTCGGTGCTGGCCAGCCACATCCGGTCCAGTGGTGAGGTGCTCCGTGCGATGGCTGCGGCGACACCGTCGCGCCGGGCGGCGCCGACATTGCGATGTTCAGCAGCTATGACCGTGGCCCCGAGTTCGTGCGAGATACCGGCAGTCCGGTCATGGCAAGCGTCCGCCACCACAACCACCCGGCAGGTGATCTGCGGCGCGTGGCGCCGTAGTTCCCGTCGCGCATGATGCAGCGTGCTGAGGCAGTTGCCGACAAGTCCCTGTTCGTTGTGGGCGGGAACCACTACGCACAATTCGTCGACGACGCCTGTCAAGTCGGCGCCCGACCGCGATGCTCGAATTTCGGCGATAGTCACTGTTCCCCTTCACCGTGGCGTGACGACATGGTCCACGGGCGGCGGGCTGCACCCGGCAGGCGGGTTACCCGCTACACGCCTGATCAAACCCTTGCCGGTGAAGAACTGCCCCGTCGTACTCGTCGTGAACGGACTCCGGCTGCCCCCACACCTCCACCACCAGATCGGCATCCTCGTAGCGCGCACGCAGCGGTAGATCCAGGACCGCCGCCGTCTGCCGCTGGGCGGCGGGGCCATCGAGCGGAATGTGTTCGGTGCTCCTGCGCCAATTCGCCATGAGCAGTTCACCACCCGGGGCCAGGTTTCGGCGAGCCGCACGCACCGTGGACAGCAGGTCCGGTCCGTCGAGGAAGTACCCGATCTCGGAGAGTACGACGAGGTCCGCGTCGGCATCGGGAAAGTCCTGGGGCGCCGCGCCCAGTACCCAACGGACGTTGGCAGCCCCGACGCGGCGCCGCGCTACCGCCAGCGCCTTGGGGCTGGCATCCATGGCGATGACTTCATCGGCTCGGAGCGCCAGCGCTGCAGTCAATTGTCCTGTTGCACAGCCAACTTCGATGACACGGCGGTACCGCGGACGGCCCAGGCAGGCCAGCACGAGCGCCAACCGGCGTTGCTCATAGGGCGAATCGTCCAGGTGCCAAGGATCCTCGTTACCGTCGTCGAACATCATGTCGAATGGCGCGGCGATCTCGCCTGGCCGAGCAGCGACCCGGGTGACTGCGGCGACGCGCGCGGCGAGGTCGGGGTTCTGCGGGACCAATGCAACTTCGGCGGCCAGCGAGCTGACCGCCGGGCACGGTGGACCCAGTTGTTCCAGTGCCAGATCCTTGTCCCGCAGCCCCGTCAGCGACGGAACCAGCCAGCGCGCCCGCGACCAGAACGAGTCGTCGTGTCCGGACGAGAACCACGGCCAGGGAACATATTCCAGCAATCTGGCTGCTTTCTTTCGCGCCGCAGCGGTGGCAGCCCGCGCGACCGGACACTCAACGGTTCCGGTCGGTGCGATGAGCACGGTTCGGTCATCCAGGAGCGGCGCCAACCGTTCGCACATCACGCCGTCGAGGACACCGGCCTCGGTGGAACGCAGGTCCCACCGGGAAATGTCCGGCAGCAAAGGACTCGAGGGCGGCTCGGAGTCGCTGGGATCCGTTGTTTCGACGACGATCATGGCCACGTCTGTGCCGGCGCGGGCGAGGTCGGCCAGTGTCGCGCCGACGGCCGCCACCATCTGCCGGATGTCGGTGCCGGTGGCCAGCACCCGTGACGTTCCATCGACGAGGCCGGCCATATCGACCCGGGGGACGCTATCCCACCGGGCATCGAGCAGACCGGTCGCCGCGTGTTCGAATTCGCGTTCTTCCGGCCCGCCAGGCTGGCTCGTGCCACGGCGCATGTGACCAATGTAGGTCAACCACCGACCATGGCCCCGCTCGCGCCGGGTTCGTTTGGTCGCGCGGGCGTCGGGTATCAGGCATACATGGGCGGTGATCGGCGAGCGGTGTTGTTCGACGTCGACGGGACGCTGGTGGACTCCACCTACTTGCACGTCGATGCCTGGCGGCGGGCCTTCGCTGATCTGCGACTACCGGTGGAGACCTGGCGTATCCACCGGTGCATCGGGATGGATGGTTCGACGCTGATCGACACCCTGTCGGATGGTGCCGACGATGCGGCGCAGCGGCGGCTGTCCGAACAACACGGTCACTACTACGAGAGATCCAGTTCGCTGCTGAACCCACTCCCGGGTGCGGCGGACCTGCTGCGCCGTATCGCCTCCGCGGGTATCGAGGTGGTGCTGGCCAGTTCCGCACCCGAGGACGAACTGCGGATGAGCCGAAAGGTGCTGGCGTGCGATGACGTGATCTCGGCGGCGACGTCGTCCCGAGACGTCGAGACTGCCAAGCCGCGGCCGGACATCGTCAAGGTGGCACTCATGCGCGCCGACGTCGAACCGAACAACGCGGTGTTGGTGGGCGATGCGGTGTGGGACATGATGGCCGCCAACCGAGCGGGTGTCATGTGTATCGGAGTGCGCAGCGGAGGGGTGAGCGACCGAGAACTCGAAACTGCAGGTGCGGAAGCGGTTTTCGACAACCCCGAGGACCTGCTGCAGCATCTGGACGACAGTCCGATCGGGACGTTCATGGTCCCGTCACCGCGTCCCTGATCCTGGGAGCAGAGGTGACGGAGGTTCGCATCGGTACGTCGGGCTGGACCTATCGGGACTGGGTCGGCGTTCTCTACGAACCGGGGCTTGCACAGCGGCGCTGGCTCGAGCGCTACAGCGCCGAGTTCGCGACCGTGGAACTCAACGGCAGCTTCTACCGCTGGCCCACCGAGTCGTCGTTCAACAACTGGCGGGACCGGTTGCCCGAAGGTTTCGAAATGGCCGTGAAGGCGCCACGGGGACTCACCCACGCGCGGCGTCTCGCGTCCGCTCAACCGTGGATCGAACGAATCACCGCTGGGCTGGCGGCCCTCGGCGAGCGCGCCGGTCCCCTGCTGGTACAGCTGCACCCGGCACACCAGCGTGACGATGCCCGGCTGGACGGGTTCCTGTCGGCAGTCCCGCGTCGCGTGACGGTGGCGGTGGAACTGCGCCATCCCTCCTGGGATGCGCCCGAGGTATATTCGATCCTGGAGCGCCACGGCGCGTCATACGTCGTGATGAGCGGCGCTCGACTGCCGTGCATTCTGAGGGCGACCGCACAATCGGTATACGTCAGACTCCATGGCCCGGATCCCGACGCGCTCTATCGTGGCTCCTACGATTCGGCGGCTCTGGGCTGGTGGGCCGACCGGATCCGCGAGTGGTCGGCGGCGGGTCACGATGTGTTCGCATATTTCAACAACGACGGCCAGGGCAACGCGGTGCGCGACGCGCAGGGTTTGCGCACACGGCTGAGCAGCGATTGATCGAGGGGCATACCGCCCGGGCGGTGTTTGTGTACGCGCGACGCCGGGTATTCGCCCGCGTGTCCAACATGTCGACGACGCGCGCCGTGACCCCCGGCCGGACCGGTCGGCTCCGGGAGCCCACATGAGCGCCACCGCGGTGTTGGTGATCGACATGCTCAACGATTATCGACATCCCGATGCCGAGCAGTTGGCCGAGAGTGTGTCCACCATGATCGACCCGCTGGTCGGACTGATCGAGGAGGCCGACCGCCGCGGTCATGTCGACCTGATCTATGTCAACGACAACCGTGGCGACTTCACCGCGGACTACCGCACGATCATCAGCGATGCGCTCGACGGCGCACGGCCGGATCTGGTCGAACCCATACTGCCCCAGTCGGATTGGCTGTCCCTGCTGAAGGTTCGACACAGCGTCTTCTACGCGACGTCGCTGGATTATCTGCTTCGCCGGCTGGAGACCCGCCGCCTGGTTCTCACCGGCCAGGTCACCGAACAATGCATCCTCTACAGCGCGCTCGACGGCTATGTGCGGCACTACGAGGTCGTCGTACCGCCGGACGCCGTCGCGCACATCGACGCCGGCCTGGGCGCGGCGGCACTGGAAATGATGCGACGCAATATGAGCGCCCAACTCGAGGATGCGGCGCAATGCCTGAAATAACCGGCGGCCTCGGTGACCTGTTCAACCTGAAGATGGAGAGACGAAGATGAGCAATCCCAAGAAGGACCGCGCCGAATCCGATGTCGAGCCCGACCCGAATGTCGCCGGTTCCCGAGCGGGCCGCGACGGCGATGGCAGCTACGTCGGCCGCGCATCCGCCGACGACGACTTCGACAGCGGCGAGACCGGCGCCGAACGCCGAGCCGCCGAGGACTGAATGTCGGTCCCCGATACGAGATCTGGAGGAGCGCCATGGCCACCGTCGCGTCCACCATCGTCGATGCGCTGGGCAGTCTGGGTGTTCGGCAGGTCTGGGGGGTGGTCGGTGATGCGCTGAACCCCATCACCGAGGCAATCCGACTCGACGGCCGCGTCGAATGGGTCGGGGTCCGCCACGAGGAGGTCGCGGCCTTCGCCGCCGGCGCCCAGGCTCAACTCAGCGGCACCGTCGGAGTATGCATGGGTACGGTCGGACCCGGTTCGCTGCATCTGCTCAACGGTCTCTACGACGCCAAGAAATCGCACGCGCCCGTGTTGGCGATCTGCGGTCAGGTGCCGACCTCGGACATGGGCAGCAACTTCTTCCAGGAGGTCGACAACAACGCGGTGTTCGCCGACGTTGCGGTGTTCCACGCGACCGTCACCGCAGGAGCCCAGCTGCCGTATCTGCTCGAACAGGCCGTCAACGCGGCGTACGCCCACCGAGGGGTCGCGGTGCTGACCGTGCCCGGGGATGTCGGTGACCTCGATACCGACGGAGTGGCGACGTTCGCCCTCGACGGGAGCCGCAACGTCGCCTCGGCGCCGGATGTGGCCGCGGCCGCAACGCTGCTCAACGATGGCGGACGGGTCACGATGTTGGTGGGCTGCGGAGCGCGCGATGCGCGTGACGAGGTGCTGGACATCGCCAAAGCCCTTGCCGCACCGATGGTTCTGACCCTGAAGGCAAAAGAAGGCCTGGAGCACGACAACCCGTATCAAGTGGGCCAGAGCGGGCTGATCGGCAACCGCGCCGCCCACACGGCGCTCCACGAGGCCGACACCCTGTTCCTCGTCGGCACCGACTTCCCCTATCGCGACTGGTTGCCGAAGGGCAAGAAGGTGGTCCAGTTGGACTCCCGGCCCGAACACATCGGACGGCGGGTGTCAGTGACCCGTGGGTTGATCGGCGACGCCAAAGGCACACTGGCACAGCTCATTGCGCTGCTCGAACCCCGTGGCGACACCAAGCACCTCGACCGGCACCGGGCGGAGTACCAGGGCTGGTACGGTGCGCAGCTGCGGCTGACGGACCCGGCGCACGATCGCAAGCTCGTTGGCCGGGTGCGAAAGCATCTGGACAATCCCGACGAGCTGATCCGCCCGGAACTGGTCGCCAACATTGTCAACGACGCCGCCGCCGACGACGCCATCTTCACCACCGATACCGGGATGGCGACGGTGTGGCTGTCCCGCTTCGTCGAAATGCGCGGTACGCGAAGGCTGTTGGGTTCGTTCAACCTCGGATCGATGGCCAACGCCATGCCGCAGGCCTTGGGCGCGCAAGCGTTGGACCGCGGTCGCCAGGTGGTCGCGCTCTGCGGTGACGGTGGCCTGATGATGCTGCTGGGCGATCTGCGCACTGCGGTCACCTACCGGCTGCCGGCGACGTTCGTGGTATTCAACAACAAGCGCCTGGGCATGGTGAAACTCGAGCAGGAGCAGAGCGGACTGCCGGAGTTCGGCACCGAATTGGACAACCCCGACCTGGCCGCCGTCGCCGAGGCAATGGGACTGCACGCCCAGCAGGTGACC